>ERZ827168.724-NODE-724-length-51166-cov-59.340709_pt1 | contig 51166 bp, 47 predicted proteins | sample MGYA00519868_ERZ827168 | MGnify/ENA primary metagenome ERZ827168 (study PRJEB31778, sample SAMEA3449271) | human gut metagenome | biome: human gut; feature: human-associated habitat; material: faeces | place: United Kingdom | collected 2010/2012 ...
TTATATAATTCATTTAGCATCTTTACATCTGGATTTTCTATTGTAAAGAACATTAGAAAAGTTACAAATGTCTCCATTGGTATCATTAGTGTAAGTTCTGGATTAAAATATTGGACAATCATCGTTATAATACCAAGAAATATAAACGAAAATACTGGTGTATACTTTTTAGTCCTAATATTTCTAAAGTTTCTAATAAGCATAAATACTATAAATGTAATCATTACTCCACTTAAACTATATACATAATTAGCACTTGGTCCATAAGTATAATTTATATCATTAGCATATAAAGGTAAAATAGTTACTAAAATAATTGATACACTGCAAATAAAATACATAATTTTTTTCATTTTATTTATTTTAGATAAATAAATATTTTTTTCCTTATATCTATCTTTAGAACTAATAACATAAATATAATAAGTAAATATTAAAATCCATACTACAAAATAATATAAAATAAATTTTAAAATAAATATTGCTAAATTAGGATTGAAGTTATTAATTACTCTTATTGCAAGTGTCGAGGGAAATATTTCAATAATAAGTCCTAAAAAATTTGTTAAAATCAATCTTTTATAAATAGCATTCTCATCACTATCAATTCTTTGTTTAGAAAAATAAACTATGATAAGCATTATACTATAAAATAAACTTACTATAGAAAAAAATATGTTATCCTTCATACTACCACCTAGTATAAGAATAACATATTTTTATATTTTTTTAAACTACTTATGTAAAACTTTTATATTATTTTTTTCAAGTTCAATAACTTCACAGTCAATATTATTTGCAAGATTGTCTAATGTTTGATAATCAACTTTTCCAAGAGGAGTTCTAGGAAGTGATGGATAAATTACTAAGTAAGCTGGTCTTTCTTCAGCAGTAAAGACATTATCTAAATAATTTAAAAGTTCACTTGTACACTCTTCTTGAGTCTTATTACATAAATCATCAAAAGATACATGGCAAACTATTTTATCATCCTTATGATTTAATTTACATAATTTAACACAAGGTAGTTCTTTTATTTTTTCCGCAATTAAGATTAAATTAACTTCTTTTGAATTGATTTCAAGTGGCTTTTGATCTCTATCAAGGACAAATAAACTACCTGTATCATGAACAAAACCAAAATCTTTAGTATTATACCATTTTACCCCATTTTTATCAGTATAGATTACACTATCAGTCATCTGTGGATTATTATAATAACAATTCATCATTGCTGGTCCAGTAACCCATATTCTACCTGGTTCATTATAACTTAAATCATTAAAACTTCTATCTTTAATCATTACATTATTAAATGGAAGTGGTAGTCCTGAAGAACCAATCATATTACAGTTTGGATGAGCTACACTAAAACATGAATCCATTTCACTAGCACCAAAACCTGCTTCTTGAGTTATACCTGTTTCAGATTTAAATCTATTAACTTGGTTTATATCAGGTCTTTCACCACCAATAACCACTTTTTTTAGATTTCCAATATATTCATCTTTATTTTTATCATAAAGTACTGAATCCCATAAATATTGACTCCATATACCATAATTTGGTTTATGTTTAGCTAAATATTTTGGAACACTTTCATAACTTAAATCCATTTCAAGTATATTTTCAAGACCAAGACTCATTGCCATACCAATTATATCAGCATCCCAGAATGCTAAGAATGGTGGAACAAGTGCTAAATTCTTTTCTCCTCTTTTAAGACCTAAATCAGCAATTTCATGTTGTTTTGCTAATGCATTATTTGCATCATGAGAAAGTAATATTGCTTTACTTTCACCAGTTGTACCTGAGGATAAAGCTATATTTGAAGGAAGATGGTCTTCGTAAACACTTTCCATAGGTCCATTATAATACTGTCCATAGCTTACAAATTTACCTAAACTTATAGCCCCTTTTACACTTTTATTTTGAAGTTTATTATTAAGCGTGAAAAGTGCTGTTTTAAATTTTTCATCATTTAATGCTGGAGTTGAAGCAGAAACTGGAAGTCTTAACTTTTTAATATTATTAAATTCTTCACTATTTAATACTTCACAAACGTTAGGTTCTAAAATATCAAGGAACATAATTAAACTTGGATTTAAAAGTTTAATATGTTTATACATTTTATCCTTATCTTCCATAAAATTAAAATGAGCAGTTATAGCCCCAACGTAAGCACATGCATATTTAAAAGCTATTAATTCAGGAGTAGATAATGCAATTGATACTACCTTATCTCCCTTACCTATACCCATTGCTTTTAAAGAACGGATAAATTTATTACGCATAGCAATAAACTCACTATTAGTAATTCTTTTAAGACCACGGTTATTTAAAATAACATCATTTGGATAATCTTTATTACACATTTCTTCATAATCAGCTTGATTCATTTTAGGTAAATTCTCATTCATTTTTTTGGGATCATACCATTGTTCCCAAATCCTATCATTTTGAATTACACCTGTAATGGGTCTATTTAAGTTAAATTTTTTATCATTTTTTACAACATTGTTATCTTTCATAAAAAACACCCCTCTAACAAAGGACATTTTAGCACATATTTAATAAAATGTCAAATTTGTGTAAATAAAAAGTATAAATTTTTACAAAAATTAAAATATATGGTATCATAAATATGTCTTATGGATGTATAGTTGTTTAGAGAAAAATAAATTAGAAAGGACTTATAATATGAAAAAGAAAGATAAAAAATTTATTGCATGGTCATTATTAATATTAATGGTTGGTTCTGTAATCGCAGGTCTTCTTGCATATCTTGCTAGTTAAAAAAGCCTAAAATATTAATAAATTTATCTTGAAAAAGAAAAACTATAAATAATGAAGATACTAGGAATGGTCCAAAAGGTACTTCATTATTTTTTTGTAATTTTAATGAGGCTACAGAATAAGGAAGTGCTAAAAATGATGATAATATAATAGCGATTAAAGATAATCTAAATCCTAAGGCATAGCCAATAACAAAAGCAAGTTTTATATCTCCTCCACCTAAACTTTCTCTTTTAAATAATTTATCACCAATAATTTTTATCAAATACATTACAAGAAAAAGTAATATTCCACTTACAATACTTATTAATGCATCTTTATAACCCAAAAATATAAACTTTAATATAAAAAGTAAAATACTTGCTATAATAAGTGGTGAATCTAAAATAATATAATGAGAAAAATCAGATATAAAAATTAACATCATTAAACTTGAAAGTACAAGATAAGCATAAAAATTATAACCTATTGGTATAAAATGATATCCTAAAGCGAAGAAAAGTCCCATAACTATTTCTACAATTAAATTAAGAGAGCTAATTTTTTCACCACAATATCTACATTTTCCTTTCAAAAAAACATAAGAAAAAATAGGTATTAAATCATACCATTTTAACTCTTTCTTACATTTATCACATCTACTTCTTGAAAATAGCACATCTTCATTTATAGGAAGCCTTTTTCCTACAACTAGGAAAAAAGATCCTAAACATGCACCAATTATAAATAATAATACTTCCATAAAACTCCCCTAAATCATTTGATTATACGCATTAAACATTGGAACAATAACAGCAAGTAATATTCCACCTACCATAATTGCTAAGAACACAATCATAATTGGTTCTATTAAACTCTTTAATGCATTAACTGTATTTTTATGCATAACTTGATAATAATCACTAACCTTTTGCATCATATCAGCAAGTTGACCAGTTGATTCACCAGTAACTATCATATAATAAGCAACATCAGGAACAGCCCAGTGATCTTTAAAAGCATCAGATATTTTTTCTCCCATAACAATATTGTCTATTGTTTTAAACATTATTGCTTTATAAATTTCATTATTAGTAATTTTACTTAAAATTCCCATACTTTCAGTAATAAATACATTATTTCTTAAAAGTGATGCAAAAGTTTTAGCAAATATTGCTATTTCATTATATATAATAATATTTTTTATTACCGGTAATTTCATAGATATTTCTTGAATAAAAACACGATACATTTTAACTTTTTTAAACATTATAATATTTAAAACAATTAAGGCAACAATAAGTAATAAAATTAAAGCTAAATTTTTAGTTAAAAAATTACTTAAATTCACTAAAAATAATGTTAAACCAGTTATAGGTATATCCATTTGTCCATATATAGTTGAAAATTGTGGTACAACATAGACAATAATAAAAGTTACAACTGCAATTGCAAATACAGTAATAATTGCTGGATATGTTAAAGCACTAACCATTTCTTTATGAGTATTATCAACTTCAGTATAGTAATTAGCCATATCATCAAGTGTTTCTTGTAATGTTCCAGTGGCCTCGGCAGCCTTTATCATATTGATAAGAAGTGCTGGAAATAAGTTACCTTGTTTTGCAAGGGCATTTGAAAATGTTTCTCCAAGTTGAAGTTCATAACAAATAGATTCAAATACTCTTTGTCGATTTTTATTTTTATTCATTTGAGTTGTTAATATTTTCATTCCGTCATTTAAAGTAATACCAGCTTTTAAATAAGTAGAAAGTTGTGTTAGGAAAAATATTAAGTCTTTTTTAGACATCTCTCTTGATATAAAAGATGAATCAGCATTTAAAAAATTAATTAATTTACTAGTTTTAATTTGATATACTTCATAACCTTTATTTACTAAAAATGCATTAATATCAAGTTTAGAAAGGCCAGACATTGTTGCAGTAAATATTTGACCATCCCCTTGAACATTTCTTACTGTAAATTGATAAACATTTGGTGTTTTACTACGGGTAGCGCCACTTGTTCTTAAGTCATTAGCTAGTTCTATTTTCATTTTTTCATATCTTGCTAAAGTTTTTTTGCTATAATTATAGACTCTTTGTTTCTTTTTCTTTTTACCTTTAGTTTTTTGATATAAAAGTTCTTGTTCTTCTTTAGTTTCAACTTTATCAGCTTTTCCATTAACTGTTTTATCAAGTTGCCAAGCAAAATAATTAAATAGCATTATCCACATATCCCAAAGTACAAATTTTATTCCAAGTAATGAATATACTGGTATATAAATAAAAGATGTTATAAAATCTAATATAATATTATTTTTTTTCTTTGATTCTTCCATTGTAATCTCCCTACTATAAAAAAGTATACCATAATTTTTTTTATTATTCTAGGGGTACAAATTAATATTAACAAAAAAGCATAAGTTATTTACTTACACTTTTTAATTTCCTCAAGATCACTTTCAGTGATGCCTAAGTACTTCATAATATCTAATTCATTCATCCCTGCTTTTAGTAGATTTAAAATTATTTCTTTTTTGCCTTTGTCTATACCAATAACCATTCCTGCGGTTTTTCCTTCTTCAAAACCAACTTCTTTGGCTACTTGCTCATTAAATTTATCTCTATCATAATAAAATATTGCATCAAAATTTTCTACCATATATTCCATCCTCCTTAATATTAATTGACCTAGTTTATTATTTTTATATAACTCATAATATTTATCATTATTTTCACTTGTAAATACATAAAATATCTTTCTTGGGTCATCACCCGGTAAACTAGCAATTTCATTATATGTCATATTATAACTATTTTCAAGATTAAAATCGACTATAAAAAAAAGTTCATTTCTTACTTCATTAGTTATACTATCAATTAATTCAGTTATATTTATAAAATTTTTTGTTTTAAACGGACTTTTATTATTTATATTAATTTGCAATACTTTTTTAACTTTATCCGCATCACCAGGTTTTACCTGTCTTAAAAGTAAAGCACATAGATATGATAAATTTTTTAAATTAACACTTACTGAAGTTTGACTATTACCTTCGATATTTATTAAATAATTATCTGATTCATAAAGTAAATCTGATTCTCTATTTTTAATATTTATATTATCATTTACATTGTTATCAAGTAAATGAATACTATCATCTATTGGTAAATCAAGTAATTCTAAGGTATAATTATATACATAGTTAAGTAGTTGTGGTGTTTCAAGAAATATTTTTTTAAAAGCTAAATCAAGTAGGAATCCTGAATTAGAGTAAAGATTATTAAACATAGTTATATACCTTTCTAAGGTGTGTGATTTTAAGGCCTTTTTATCACATAAAAAGAACTTATTTTTTTCGAGCAAATTAAATATATCAAAAATAATTACTATTGTCTATGTTTTTTGAAACATTTAATAAACTTTTATCATATAATTAAATAGGTGAAAAAAATATGTTTTCAAATGTAATATCTTCGGGAATAACTTTAGCTAAAGTATTATCTGGTCTTTCCAAATCAATTAATATTGCTAAAGAAGTGATTCCCCTTTATGAAAGTGTAAAACCAATGATTCGAGGTGCTAAAAATTTACCAAAGATACTAAATACTTTGAATAAAGGTTCTAAAGAAAATGAAACTAATAAAAAGTTTTCCACAATAAAAACTACTATAGAAAGTAGTCTTATTAATAACCCAACATTTTTTAAATAGTTTTTAAAAAAAGATAGATAATATTTTTGAGTGTTTTAAAATTTTTACTCTTTTTAAAAATATAAGTTTCTTTATGAAGTAAATATTTAAAGTATTTTTTATCATTACTTTTACCATATAATTTTTGATAATAAGAAAGTTTTTCTTGTCCTTTTTCATATGAAATAATATCATAATACTTTCCATTTTCATAAATTATTATTTCATTAATAATTTTATAATTAATACTATTTAAATAACATCTTAAAGTGTATAAATCATTATTAGAACTAATAATAATATTTTTTGGTAAATAACCACTTTTTAAAATATCAATTATAGTGTATGTTCCCATACCACAAATTGTTAAAGTATCATATTTATCCCTTATATTTTTAAGTCCATCAGATAATACTAACTTTACATTAGTAATATGATATTTTTTTAAATTAGCCTCTCCATAAGAAAGAGCATTATTTGATACATCACTAGCAATTATACTTTGACATTTACCAGTTTTAGATAAAATAATTGGTAAATATGCATGATCTGTTCCAACATCTAAAACATTACAGTTTTTCTTTACAAGGGATGCTACCGCCTCAAGGCGAAGACTTTTCATTATTCCTCCATAAAGTCTCTTAGTTTTTTAGCTCTTGAAGGATGACGTAATTTACGAAGGGCTTTTGCCTCAATTTGACGAATTCTTTCTCTTGTTACATTAAACTTTTTACCGACTTCCTCAAGGGTATGACAAGTACCATCTTTAAGTCCAAAACGTAGACGTAATACTTCTTGCTCTCTAGGTTGAAGGCTTTGAAGTACATCATCAATTTCCTCTTTTAAGATTTCATTTTCAGTATATTCCTCTGGTGAAAGTGAACTTTCATCTTTAATAAAATCTCCTAAATGAGAATCATCTTCTTCACCAATTGGTGTTTCAAGTGAAACTGGATCTTGGCTAATTTTAATTACTTCACGAACTTTATCAACACTAACATTCATTTTTTTAGCAATTTCTTCTTCAGAAGGTTCTCTATTAAGTTCAAGTGTTAATTGTCTTTGAACTCTTACCATTTTATTAATTGTTTCAACCATATGTACTGGTACACGTATTGTTCTAGCTTGATCAGCAAGAGCTCTTGTAATTGCTTGTCTAATCCACCAAGTAGCATAAGTAGAAAATTTATATCCCCTGTTAGAGTCAAATTTATCTACAGCTTTCATAAGACCAATGTTACCCTCTTGAATAAGGTCAAGGAAAAGAAGACCTCTTCCTACATATCTTTTGGCAATTGATACAACAAGACGAAGGTTACTTTCCGCAAGTATTCTTTTGGCATCTTCATCATTATTATTTATTCTTTCTGATAAAGCAAGTTCTTCATCAGGTGTAAGAAGTGGAATTCTACCTATTTCTTTTAAATACATTCTTACTGGATCATTAATATTTACATCCTTAGTAATTTCTTCGTCATTTAAAATTAGATTTTCTTCATCTTTAACTTCTTCAAGTACTTTTTCAACATTTCCCCCATTTGAGGATACATCATCGCCTGATATAACTGTTATATTATGTTCAAGTAATTTGTTATAAAGTTCATCTAATAAATCATTATCAATTTCTAACCCTTTTAATTTTTCTGCAAGCATTTCATATGTAATATAACCTTTAGCTTCCCCCTCTTTAATTAATTCTTCTTCCCTTTCTTTAAATGTTTTAATTTCTTTCATATTTACTACATCCTTTCCTCATACTCTATTTTTCTTCTTTTTTCAAGCCACTTTTGGGCATCATTTATTTTCATATTTGCGTCCATTTCATTTTGTGCATTATATTTTTTTTGTTTTAAATCCATTTTATCTATTTCATTATTTGCTCTATCAAGTGCTTCCAGAAACCATTTTTCTGATATTTCTTTATCGTTATTAGATAAAACATCACTTACAAAAGCATAAACATCTTCATATTTTACCACATAATCTAAAAATCCTGCAATATCAATTTGTTTATATTTATCAATATATTCCTTTATATAAGCAACTGTCATTCTTTCAACTCTATTTTTTAAGTAACCAAGCCGATTAGCAAAGATAAAATAATATTCCTTATTCTGAAGCATTCCATAAATTATATTGGAAACAGCAAGGTCATAACCACTTTTTTTCTTTTGCTTAATAACAGGCTCTTGCATCTTAGGTTTTTCATTAAATGTAATATCCTTTTTTAAAATATTTACATCTATATGGTATGTTTCACTTAAACGATTTATTATAATACTTTTTTCAATATCACTAAGACTTTTTATTGAATCAAGTACACTTTTTACATACTTTTGAATATCTTCGACCGAAGATAAATCATAGTTATCTTTTAAAGCCTCAATTTTAAAATCAATAAACTTTCTTGCATTACTAATATTATCTTTTAAAGCCTCAATTCCATTTTTCCTTACATATTCATCAGGATCTTTTGCCCCAGAAAGCCTTACCACTCTAACATCAATCCCAGCATTATATAAATTATCACCAACTTTTAAAGTGGCTGTTTTACCCGCATTATCATTATCAAGCATTAAAATAAGTTTAAGCCTTTGTTTTTTTAGAAAGTCAATTTGATAACTTGTAAGTACAACACCCATTAAAGCACAAACATTTTTAATTCCATATGTACTCATTGTTATTGCATCCATATTACCTTCGACAATAACAATTTCCTTTAATTTATTTATTTCATTTTTAGCATTAAAATAGTTAAATAAAACTTCACTTTTTTTATAAATTTCATTTTCTTTTGAGTTTACATATTTATTTTCTTCATCTTTTAAATAACATCTTCCGGTATAACCGCATAATTTACCAGATTGATTAAATATTGGAATCATTATACGATCATTAAATACATCATAATATTCTGTTCCGCCCTTATTTAAAAGGCCTATTTTATAAGCAAGTTCTAAATCAACATTTTTACTTTCAAAAAATTTTTTTAAACTATTATTATTTATTGAAAGTCCAAGTTTAAACTCATTAATAATTTGCTCAGTGATACCTCTTTTAAAAAGGTATTCTTTGGCTTTAATGCCCTCACTCGAAGCTAAATTATTTTGAAAAAACTTTAATGATAAATCCATAACTTCATACTCTTTACTAAATTTATCATTTACCTTGGAACTTTTAATATCATAATTAAAGTTTTGATGAGATTTTTCAGCAACTATTTTAACTGCTTCGATAAAGCTTACATTTTCATATTTTTGTACAAAGGTAAATACATTACCTGTTGCTCCACATCCACCAAAACAAGTAAAAATTTGTTTAGCTTGCGAAACAATCATATTAGGATTGTGATCATCGTGAAATGGACATAAGCATACATAGTTATCTTTACCTTTTTTCTCGAGTTTAATTCCATAACTTTCAATGACATCAACAATATTTGCATTTTCCCTTATAGCATTAATTTCTTCTTCATTAATATACTTCATATTTTATCCCCTACATATATATATTATTACCGCTACCCCCTCGATTTCCTCCTTTTTTTGTTAAATTTCTTAAAAAAAATGAAAAAAAGCTCAAAAAAGTTAAATTTTTGAGCTTTTTATAACAATTTGTTTACTAAAATTATATAAATCACAAGTTACTAAATATAAGTAATTTTTATTATATTGAACCTTGTAAAATTCATTTTTATTAATATATTCTATTTCAAAAACTTTATAAGTATAAGTTTTACCTAAATATTTTAAATATATAAAATCACCTTTTTTTAAATCAAATAAATCATTAAAATAGGCATTAAAATTATAACCTGAATGACCAAGTATAATTACTGTACTATTTTCTTCATTAGGCATAACTGAACTTTTTTCAAGTTCTAAATTATTCTTTAAAGTAGAATTATTATCAAAAGTTTTTGAAAAATTAATACTAGGTATAATTAATGATATATTTTCACTATAAGTGAAACTGTCAAGTAAAGTATTTTGAATAGTAAATGTTTTAGAGTTTACTGTATTTATCAAAAGTAATAAAATAAAAATTATTATTTTTTTAATCTTTTGATGCAAAATACCACCGCTGTTAAAAAGATAAATACTATAGCTACGATATAAAACTTATTAATAGATAAAGTATCTTTGAATATTAAATAGTCTTCATTAGTATTTTTTTCACCATTAACTTGTGTAATACTGGTTTGTTCATTATCAATATTATCATCATTATTATTTAAATTATCATTAATATTTTGATTATTATCAATATTATCAATATTTTCGCTATTATTGTTATTATCATTATTAATAACATTATCTTCATTATCTTTATTTTTAAGTATTAATTTTAATTTGATCATTGAATCACTATTTAAATCAATATCTTGATTTATTTTTTCATATTCATCAGTTTCTTCGAATAAAATATTATATTTTCCCTTAAGTAAGCCTTTAGCATTAATAATACCATTTTCATTTGTACAATATGATAAATATTCTTTTTCATTTTGTAAAATTATGCATTTATCAGTTAAAGCCTTATTATTTTCATCAAGTATTAATATATTTAAATTTACACTATCAATTATAATATTCACTACATATTCTTTATCATTAAAATTACTGTAGGAAAATACTTCATTTTGTCCATTAGATATAATTCTTTCTGAAATAAAAGGTTTATTTTCAAGAGGTTTTTTCTTAAATACTAACTGATATTTTCCTTTTGGACCACTTACAAATAGTTTATTATCATAAATTTTAACATTTAATTCATCAGGTTTAGATACTAAATAAAATCTATCTAAATAATTAAATTCAAAAGTATATTCTTTATTTTCAAGTAAATAATTATCTCTATTAAAAAAGTCTGGCCCACTTACAATATTTGTAATCATATCTTTTACTTTATAATATTCCTCTTCGAGAAATTCAAAAGGTTTACCTCGATTTGTACAAAATCTTATTTCCATTTCTGGGTATAAATAATCCCAAATAAGTCTTTGTGTTAAAATGTGATAATTACTATGACTTATTCCAGGAATATTTTTAAACTCTAAAAAAGCATAAAAATAATCTTTTAAATCTTTGGGTAAGTCATAATTTGTATATTTTGCATATTCATATGTTTTTAAATTTGTATTAAAACTTTCCATTGGTTTTAATATATATGATTCTTTTCCATCAAGATCAATCGAAGGTATCTCTAGAAAAATCTTTCCATCTTTTGAACAAAGTGATTTATTTGTTCCACTTATTGTATAACTTATATTTTCAAGTGCATATATATTTGTAGTAAAGGCAAAAATTGTTATTAAAATTATTATTGTTTTTTTCATATGTTTCCTTTCTAAGGTGTGTGATTTTAAATTTTTTTGCAAAAAAAATGCTCACAAAAAAATTTATTTTTTTCGAGCAAATTAAATATATCATATTTATAATATTTTGTCTATATAAAATTTTAAATTTATTTTTTTATACCTTTAGTACCATTAAAATTTTGTAATACATTTGTTTCAAAACTAGTTTGTTTTCGAGATTTATTTTTATAATTTTTTATTCCTAGTTCAATTATATTTTCTAGTAAATCTTTATATTTCATATCTTTCCATAAATAAAATGATAATGATCCTGGAATAATATTAATTTCATTTAAATATACTTTATCATTTTTTGTATCATATAAATAATCAATTCGAACTATTCCATTTGTATTAAGTGCTTTACAAGCTTTTACACTAATATTTTCTATTTCTTTAGTTAGCTTTTTAGGTATATCCGCTGGGACTTTTCGACTTGCACTTGCCATACCTTTTGATTTACCACCAGAAATATACTTATCTTCATAAGAAAGAATATTATCTTTTCCACTAACCTCTTCGATTAAAGAAGTTTTATATAAATCTTTATCTCCGAGTACTGAACAGTTAAGTTCTTTTAGATTTTCAATAACCTTTTCTACAATAATTTTTTCATCATATTTTAATGCTTCATTAATAGCCTCATTTAAAGATGATTCATCTAAAGCAATATTAATTCCTACACTACTTCCAAGTCTTGCTGGTTTAACAATTACTGGATAGGAAAGCTTATTAATTTTAGAAATTATTTCATTTTCATTATCAAGATATTCATTTTCATAAAAATAAGTATAAGGTGCAATGTTTATACCATTTTCTTTGAAAACCATTTTTTGAATAACCTTATCTTGGCCAATTAAACTTGCATATAAATCACTTTCAGCATATGGCGCTCCAATAGTTTCTAAAAAACCTGCTATAGAGCCATCTTCAGTATTATAGCCATGAACAATTGGAAAGAAAATATCAATATTAGTTAATACTTTATGAGGAAAATTAACATTTAATAAAACAAAGTCATTATTCTTTTTAATTATTGACACTTCTTTGCATTTTTTAGGTATTAAACTTAAATCTTTATAATTATCAATATTTAACAAATACTTTCCTGTATAAAAAACTCCTTTTTTAGACAAATATATTGGTACTATATCATATTTATCCATATTCATATTATTTATAGCCTGAATCGCACTTATTATGCTAATCTCGTGTTCTGTACTAATACCCCCATAAATAAAACCTACTTTTAATTTCATAAACATTCCTTTCTAATTTTCATTATAAGTATCCGGTAAATCATTTTCTAAAAGCACCGTTACTTTTTCCTTTGCAAAATCTTTTCTAAAATCATTATATGCCTCATTAAATGAATTAAATACTTTTATATCTGCTTTTTTATTTTCATCAATGATTCCTTTTTCAATAGGCTTACTTCTTTTTTTGCCTATTAAATAAAATCTATCACAAACATTAGCCATTTTGCATCCAAATTCATAATTTAATTTTTCTTCATCTTTACCCATTTCCACCATACCAGGAGTAATAATAACTTTTTTACCTTTCATTAGTTTTAAAACTTCAATAGCATTTTGACTACCAACAGGATTAGAATTATAACTATCATCAATTATTGTAATATTTTCTGATGTCTTAAGCTCTAACCTATGAGAAATGACTTTAATATTGGAAATACCTTTTTGAATTTCTTTTAAGGACATTCCAAGTTCATTTGCCAGAAGAGAGGCAGAAACTATATTATAAATATTTTCTTTACCTAAAAGTGTAGTTTCAACTTGAATACTTTTCTTTTTTATATGAAGAGTAAAAACGCTTCCTTTATCACTATATTTAATATCACTTGCATAAGCATCAGCATCATTATCGTTTAAACTAAACCATAAAGTCTTTACTCTATTTATTGGCTTATATTTTCTTAAATATTCATTATCTTTATTTAAAACAATTACTCCATCATTTGGTAAACTTTCAAGTAATTCACATTTTGTTTTAGTAATAATATCAATATTTTTAAAGGTATCAAGATGTGCTGGTCCAACGCTTGTAATTATTCCATATTTAGGATGAACTATATCACATAACTGTTTAATCTCTCCCTTGGCGCGAGCACCCATCTCAGCAATAAAATAATCATTAAAAATGCTTTCTGTTTCATTAATTGTTTTAGTTATTCCCTTTGGCGTATTAAATGAATTAGCTGTACAAAATCCTTTATATTTTACACTTAAAATATCATTTAAAATCATTTTTGTACTAGTTTTACCAAAAGAACCAGTAATACCTATTACTGCAATATTTTCCATTTTATTAAGCCTTTTAATAGCTTTATTTTTATATACTTCATAAATAATTTTTTCAACTGGATATAAAATATAATTTAAAATTATCAAAACAAAGGGTAATAAAGATATAAATATAAGTTCTATTCCAAGTAAAAATGTAAGATTTTTATTAAAACAAATAATCATTAATATTAAATAAGAAATTATATCTAAAGAAAAAATTCTAATAACTCTTTTTGTAAATTTTAAAGGTAATTTCTTATTATATTTTTTATATTGTAATACACTTGAATAAATTAAAATAAACATTATTAAAAAGAAATAAACATATAATATAAATTCAAAATTTGCAAATAAAATCAATGATATTCCAAAAAGTAATTTTAAAGCAAAGTAATTTATATTTTCTTTTATATTTTTTAAAGTAAATTTTAAAAATCTATTTTTTTCATTATATGAATTTTGCTGAAGCATTTGAATATAAAATAAACTTTCAAAAGCAAAAAGAACTATAACTAATAAAATCATAAAATATTTCATAAGGAACCTCCTACGACAAAAAATTTTTTAAAATGTTAATAGTTTGATTTAAATTTTCTAAATAAGCATAATGTCCAAATCCATTATATTTAACAAGTCCACCATCTTTTAAAATAGTTTCCAAATAAATAGCCTCTTTTAAAGGAACATCCTTATCCAAAGTACCATATATTAAAAGAACTGGCACTTCAATTTTTTTGGCATTTTCAGTTAAATCTTCATTTACAATTTTTACTAAACTTCCACGCATAATTTCACTAGCATTTTTATAATCAGTACTACCCCATTTATTTCTTAAATAATTTGTAAAAGGTTTTAAAAATTTTATTTTTTTAGCAAGTTTATATATTCTAACTTTTAAACTTATTTTTTTCTTTTTGGGTCTAAATGGTGCAGAAAGTAAAACAACTTTTTCAGTTTTAAACCTTGAGGCATAATTAATTGCAATTCTTCCTCCAAAGGAATGACCAATTAAAATTGGGTTTGATACTTTTAATTTAGTTAAAAAATCATGTAAAAAAGTAGTATACTCAGTTACACCCCAAAAAGATGGTGGTTCTTTAGACTCACCAAAACCTGGTAAATCCAAAATTATAATACGAAATTCCGATTCAAATGGATGACCAAGCATATCCATCATTTGGATATTTTGACCCCAACCATGTAATAAAACTATCGTGCCTTTTATATTTTTTCCATAATCAACATAATTAATATCTTTTAAATTCATACAACACTTTCCTATCTCTGTAAGAAAATTATACCATATTTTTATTTAAAAAGTGCATCATATATTTCTGTAAAGTTACTTACTAATACTATTTCTATATTATTTGTAATATTTTCACTTATATTTGCAACTTCAAAGGCATTAGCAGAGGGCACAAATACTTTGGTTATACCCTCAGTAGTTGCCGCTACTACTTTTTCTTTTAAACCTCCAACAGGTAAAATATCACCTTTCAAAGAAAGCTCTCCTGTAAAAGCAATTTGTGATGATATTTTTTTGTTTTTAATAAGACTCATTAACGCAACAGCTATTGATACACCTGCAGATGGTCCATCTTTTTTTACATAACTTTCTAAAAAATGAAAATGTAAATCTTGATTTTTTAAATCAATATTATAATTATTAGCTAAATAACTAATTACTACATTAATACTATCTTTTAAAATTTCCCCAGCACAGCCTGTAATAGTAACTTTACCTATACCTTTATATTTTACTACTTCAATATGGGATAATCGCCCTCCTACAGTAGTGTATGCTAAAATATTTGCTATGCCACTTGTAGTAATTTCTGGTAAATAATTTATATTTCTATTATCTAAATATTTATTTACATGAAGTATTGTAATACTTTTAGCATTCGGCTCATTTACTATAACTTTTCTTATTAATTTTTCAAGTAACCTTTTAAGTTCTCTTACTCCAGGCTCTTTAGTATAATTTTCAATAACAAACTCTAAAACTTCTTTACTTATTTTAATTTCTGCTTTATATTCACTAAAAATATCCTTAATTAAATAATTTTTAGCAATATCAATCTTTTGACTTGTTAAATAATTATCCATATTTATTATCTCTAACCTGTCAAGTAAAGTTGATGGAATATTATCTAAACTATTAGCGGTTAATATAAACATTACTTTAGATAAATCAAATGGTTCCTCAATATAATTATCTATAAAATATTTATTTTGAGTACTATCAAGTATTTCAAGTAAAGTTGAGGCAGGATCACCTTTATAATCTTTAACCATTTTATCAACTTCATCAATAAGAATAACAGGATTTTTTACTTTGCATTTAATTATACCTTGCATTATTTTTCCAGCAGAAGCCCCAAGATAAGTTCTACGTGATCCAATAAGTTCAGTTGAATCATTTAAACCACCTACACTTATTTTAATAAACTCTCGATTTAATGCTTTAGCAATTGAGTATGCACTTGAAGTTTTACCAACACCAGGTGCACCCAAAAGACATATTACCGGTGCAGATAACTGAGTATTTTTTGATAAAAAATATGCATATTCACAAATTCTTTCTTTAAGTTCTACGAGTCCATAATGAGTGGCATCAAGTTCATTTTTTATTTTTTTTATATCAGTATTTAATACTGTTTCACTATTCCAAGGTAAATTTAAAACAGTATCCAAATAGTTTTTAATAACAGCAGCTTCAGGACTAAATTCTGAACAAGTCGAATATTTATTAATTTCATTTAATAGTTTATTATAAGTTTTTTCCTCCAAAGAAAGACTCGATAATTTCTCTTTTAAACTTGCTATTTCATTTTCTTTAGTTATACCAAGTTCACTATTAATTTCCTTTAGTTTTTCTTTTAAAATATATTCTCTTTGACCATTTTCAATAGATTGAGTTAATTTTTCATCAAGCTCTCTATCAATATTTGTAACAAGTATTTCTTCATTTAAATCATTTATTAAATTTTCCGCTCTTGTAAGGGGATTAATTGTTTCCATATATGAAAGTTTTTTAGAAAAACTAAATGGTAAAAATGAAGTAATTATATCAGTTATATCAGATAAACTTTTTCTTTCATCTAAAGTTTTTAATATAGAATTTGAAACATTTTTATTAAGTAAAATATAGTTTTTAGTAAGTTCAATTAACTTTCGTTGAATAGCTGTTTCATTTGCTTTTGAAAATGATGGAAGTTCAATAACATTGAAACTACACTTCAAAACATTAGTATTTTTATTTTGATAATATTTATTAATACTTACCCTTTCTTCTCCTTTTATAATAACTCTTAATTTATTATTTGGAAGTTCTACTTTACTTTTTACTTTAGCAACAACACCAACTCTAGGAAGATCCTCTATTGAAGGTGAGGATTCTAAAGTATTAATCGGAGCAATAACTAAAACTTTATTAAGTTCATTTTTTGCACTTGCCCAAATTACTTTTTTACTAAATTCATTATTTAAATCGATTTTAATTTCTTGATTAGGAAGAATAATGACTTCATTAAGTATAAGTACAGGTAGTAAATTATTCATATTATCCTCCCTTCAAAGTTACCCTTTATTATAAAGGGCAAAGTTATCTTTGTAAATACAAATTACACTTTCTTGACACTTTTTTGCTTAAGTTTTTTTGATTTATCATTTTTAAGTAAATTTACCTTCGTTACTTTTGAAAAATTCATAATAAGTTCTTACTGACGGAATATCTTCATACTTTACTGGTGCAAAATCTTTTTTATCTAAATCATAGATTACTGCTTCATTCAAATTAAGTAAAAAAGGGCTATGTGTTGATATTATAAATTGACAGTTAAAAAATCTTACACTTTCTTCTATAAATGTCTTTAGTTTTAAGGTATTTTCTGCTGATAAACTATTTTCAGGTTCATCTAAAATATATATACCATTTTCTTTAATCTCTTTTTCCCAAAACATAAGTGAGGACTCCCCATTAGATTGCAAAGAAATAGTATTATTCATTAAATTACCTCTAATAAATTTGGACATAGTTGCAGTTTTAGTTTCATAATTTTTTCGAATCTCATCATAATCAAAAATTGAAATATCCTTACTATTATATTTATTATCTAAATAGTATCTAGCAAGTTCATCTTTTCTACGATTAACGTGAGAATTAATACTTCTTAAATCAAGTAAATAATCAAATATATCATCACTTGTAATTGTAACAATTTCTTCAGGAATTTTATTCATCTCATATCTCATAACATCCATATAATTTTTAAATAATGTTCCTTTATCATAATTAGTCTTTTTTACTGAATTAAGCTTACTAGAAATAAGATTTAATAAAGTCGATTTACCACAGCCATTACTTCCACAAAAAAGTGTAATAGAACCAAATTTAATATTTTTAATATTTTTCATGTGTGAAAAAATACCAAAGGGATAATAACTATTATATATTTTTCTTTCATCCATAGCTAACCCTTCTTCATCATTTTCTAATAATCTAATGCTTTCTAAATAAACCATTTTTCCTCCTTTTAATTTCATTTTTTTAATTGATATTCATTAATTTTTTTGCAATATATTCATACAACTTCTTTTTTATATCGAACATATATTTGCTGTCAGTATATTTAAACTATACTCTAAAAAAATATAGTTGTCAATACTTTTATCGTATTTTTGTTCGTTTACTAAAATATAAAAAAATGTAAGTATTTTTACCTACATTAATCATTTTTATTTTTAAATTCTAATATAATTGGTGTTCCATCAAGTTCAAAAGTTTTTCTAATTTGATTTTCTAAATATCTTTCATAAGAAAAATGTACTAACTTTTTATTATTAACTTCAAAAGTAAATTTTGGAGGTTTAATACTTGTTTCAGAAACAAAATATATTTTTAGTCTTTTACCTTTATATGAAGGTGGATTATGCATTTGAACACTTTCAATTATGCAATCATTAAGCATACTTGTGGCTATTACTCTATTATGTGATTCATAAGCATTAATTATTTCTGGCATTAATGTTCCAAGTCTTTTGGATGTTTTAGCGGATACAAATACTACTTTTGCATAAGATAAAAATTTAAATTCATTTTCCATTAAAAGTTTCCACTTTTTAAGTTCTTCCTCAGGGTTTTCTACTGTATCCCATTTATTTACGCATATTACAATAGCTTTACCAGCATCAGTAATATAGGAAGCAATATGTTTATCATGCTCTATAATACCCTCTTTTGCATCAATTACAAGAACACATACATCGCTTCGATCAATTGCTTTTAAAGAACGGATATAAGAATACTTTTCAATTTGTTCATAAATTTTACCTTTTTTTCGCATACCTGCTGTATCAATAACAACATATTCATTACCGTTATATTTAAATGTACTATCAACAGCATCTCTTGTTGTTCCCGCAATATCTGATACTATTAATCTGTCTTCTTTCAAAAGAGCATTTACTAAGGAACTTTTACCAACATTTGGTCTTCCGACAAAACAAAATTTAACTCTATTATCTTCTTTTTCTTTCCCTTCACTAATATTTGACTCTAAATAAGAATTTAATTTATCAAAACCAATATTATGCTCTGCAGAAATTGCAATCATATCCTCAAAACCTAATTCATAAAAATTATATAAATTATTTTGTCTTTCTTTATTATCTGCTTTATTTACTAAAACTAATACTTTTTTATTAGATTTATGAAGCATACTTGCAACCATTTTATCTTCAGTAGATATTTCACAAGTGGCATCTACGATAAAAAGAATTAAATCAGCTTCATCAATTGCAAGTGTTGCCTGAGCTAAAATATCTTTATTAAAGTCTCCATTTTCTAAAGATAATCCCCCGGTATCAATTAAATGAAAAGATTTATCCATTAAATGAACTACACCATAAATTCTGTCTCTTGTAACACCAGGTGTATCCATTATAATTGATTTTTTTTCTTTTATTAATCTATTAAAAATAGTACTTTTACCAACATTTGGTTTTCCTATTAAACATACAGTTTGCATAATTTCCTCCTTTTTATCAAATTATTATATCAAAAATATTTATAATAACAAGCATAAAGATAATTAACAATAAAGATCCTTATTGTATTTATCAAAAGTATCAGTTTCTTTTATTAAATTTTTATTATTAGTATTTTTTTCTATACAAGCATAAACTCTATTATTATTAGTAAATATTTTAATAGATATCTCATTAACAATTAAACTATCCACATTATTAGTAACTATATTTTTACAAAACTCTCCATCTTTATAACCATATTGAGAAGTTTTACTATTAGAGCATTTTGTATAATTATAAAGGTTTGGATTAACAGCTTCTTCAGATTCATAATAATCATTTGCTATTAAGTTGCCAATTGTTAATTTGGCCCCTTTTACAGTTTTTTCTACAGTTTCATCCCCATCTTTAACGCTAATTGTTATGTTAAGTGTAAGTTCTTCTTTATTATCTTCACCCCATTTTTCAGCGGATGATATGGCACTATTTAATTTTTCCTCGAATAGTTTTTTATCCATTTGTTTTCTTACACCTGTTATACTAGTAACACCAACTAAAGCAATAATAGATATAATAACTATTACTGCCATAAGTTCTACTAAAGTAAATCCTTTTTTATTCATATCTTATTTTCTCCTTTATAAATAACTTTCTATTATTTTAAGTACATCTTCTCTACCTTTTTTTGTAATTGTAGAAAAAGGTATAAACATTTCATCATCACCTAGTTTTAATGCACTTTTAATTAATTTATCTTGTTTAATACGACCATTTTTCTTAATCTTATCATATTTAGTAGCAACAATAGTAATATTTAAATTATAATACTTTAAATAATTATACATTAATATATCATCCTCAGTGGGTTTATGACGATAATCCACAAGTAAAAATACACGCTGAAGATTACTTCTATTTTTAATATAATCCTCAATCATAAGACCAAACTTTTTTTGTTTTTCTTTTGATACATTTGCATAACCATAACCAGGTACGTCTACTAAATAAAATGTATCATTTACTAAATAAAAATTAAGAGTTTGGGTTTTTCCAGGCTTCGAAGATGTATGTGCAAAATTTTTCCTTTCTACTAAAGTATTAATAAAACTTGACTTCCCTACATTACTTCTTCCCACTAGTAAAAATTCTTTTTTATTATCATTTGGATACTGAGATACCCTAACAGCTATATTAGGTTCTTTTACAGATATTATATCCATTTTACTATCACCACCATTTAAATTATAAAGGAAAATACTAAAAAAAGCAATATTCACAAATTGCCGAATGAAATTTCTACAAATTGCCGAATTGCATTGAAAACTATAAAAAATCTAAGTTTTTTTAGTATAAACTCTTTTTTTATTTGGAACTAATTTTTAAAATAAGTTTATCAAAATATAAAGAAGTAAATGATAATATTAAACTTATTAAATAAACCCCTAAATTAATATCTATAAAACTAAAACAAAAAGATATTAATCCTAAAATAAAACCATATAAATAACAACCACCTTTTGTATAGGGAGTAAATATACTGATTGTATTTAAAAATATAAATGAAAAAACTAAATTATTATTTAACAAAAGATTATAATCAAACTTTTTAAATAATACAAAACTAATTATAAGTAAAATATAATACACCGTTAAAGAAGTTACTACAATATGTTTTTTATATGAAAAATCACATATTAAATATATAAAAACTAAAATACTATAAATAAATAATGTATTTGAAATTCCTCCAGAACCATTACCAAATAAATAATTAGTTATACTATAACTATGATTTACACTTTCTTCATAAACATTTAAAAATGAATACTTAGAAAATATCATAGAAACTATAATTAGTAATAAAATAGTAATTAAACTAATATTAACCTTTTTAAAAGTATATAATATATTAACTAAAAATAAAATAATTAAATAAATAAATATATTTGTATTAGGTAATACTATTAAACTACTTAATATATTTAAATATAATCTATACGAAATAAATTCTTCTTTTTTATATTTTGTAAATAAATAACTTATTAAAATAGAAATAATAGTTAAAATAAGTGGTTTAAACATATAAAATATGTTAACATATTCACCTTTATATAATAATATTCCATTCTTATAAAAACCATATATTAAAAAAGGTATTAAAAGTAAAATATATTTTACTAATATTTTATTTTCATTATTTTTAGACTTTAAATAAACATTCATTTTTGACCTCTTAAATATTTTCTTAGATTTATCTTACATGGGCAAATATAAGTACATAGTCCACAGTCAATACAATTTTTACTTTTTTTACCAGTATCCATCACATTTTTAGGATTTACCTTAACAGGACATACTTTATAGCACATTCCACATAAATTGCATGGAGATTCTTTTTCTAATGTTTTTGGAATTATAATTAATCCTTTCATATTACTTGTTACAACACATTTTTTATAATCAATTTCATATCCAGTCATAAGTCCATTGTAAATATATAAACCATCAAAACTTTTTATATTAAGTTTATTAAGTACATCAATAAGAAGTGTACCTATTTTTGTATTCACAACATAGCTTTTGTAAATATTTGGACTAGCAATTGTAATATAATTAGTATCTATAAAGTCATTATATAATAAACCATTATATATATTTATAATATCTTTAGCACTTATTACTAAACTATTTTCAGATAGCCCCATATTTTCGAGCAAAAAGAAATCCTGTCCCAAAAGATATTTATCTTCGATTAAACTTAAGTTAATATTTGTATAAGTACCTATTTTACTTAAATATAAATTAATATTTTCAGTATCATTACTTTTTACAGCAATATAATTATTATTTATTTTAAAAGTACTACTTATTAAATCTGTTATTTTTAGTATTTCATTAGAATAACTTTTTAGTATAAATGGATTATTTTCTATATAGGGTTCATCCTCCATGCCATTTATTATTAAATTAGATATTTTTTGCGTTTGAAAAGCATGTAAATATTTATCTAGATTCAACATATTTAACACATTTATAATGTCATCCGTAGTAATATTTTTTATCTTATTCTTAGTTTCCTTAACATTTTCTTCATAATTATTTTCAATTACTATACATTCTTTTTCTACTCCATCACATATAAGTTTACTTGTTCCCACAACCGTACCTGATATTGAACTCCTTATTTTTTTTAATTTATTTTCTAAAACAGGATCTCCTTTTAAAACTTTATCATTTTGTTTTTTTAATAGTTCATATTCTTTTTCTATAGGAATATAAATATGCTCTGGTGAAAAAAAAGAATAAATTTTACTTGCAAATTTTATATCATATATATTATCTAATTTAATTAATTTTCTCATATATTACCTCGTATATATATGATATCATAATTCACAAAAAAACTCATTATTTTTAAATGAGTTTTAAATGTTATCTTTCTAGCTAACTTACTGTGTATGGCTTTGAATATGTTCCATTGCCCGATAACTTGGCTTTAGAGGATAGAGAAACGACAGGGCGAGCGCCAGTAGTAGCATACACATAATTGCTGTCCAAAGAACCTGAAGAAACCACATCAGACTTATAAGCAATAGTATAATTACTACGGAAACTAAAAGGCGACCCCAACAAATAAGATCGGTTTGTATACAAATAATATGAACTGTTGCTAGTACTCCATACTCCACCTGCCATTGCTACTTCATCCGCTGTTATAAGTCCCACTGGATAGGTTAATGCTCCATTTCCATTACTTGTATTTACTGTAAATTTATCACTTGCTGTTGGACAAGTTAATTGTGGTTCTTTCTTATTAATTAATCTTCCATATGCTCCATAGTAATAACTTGCTCCTGTTGATGTCCAAGCTGCTGTTTGGGTTGATGATGCACTTCTATCATTACAAAATATTTGGTCTGTTATTAAATCGTTATCTTTTAATGTTGTTCCTGCATACCACTTATCTATTGTTTGTTTTATAGTGCTATTATATACTGTATTTCCACTTACTGTACAACTTGCATTATTTGTTCCATCACATTTTCCAAAACCGTGTTGCTGTCCTTCTATATATTGATAGCCCACATATTCTGCTTTATTATAACTACTATTAAACTTAAAAGTATTTTTATTGTCTACTGTTATTTGTGTTCCTGTTACAGTCATTACTGTCGCTGTATCACTTTCTGGTTTTGTTGTTCCTGAATATATCATTCTTATTGAACCATCACCATTAATTCTAATTATTCTCCAATAGATATCTTTATCTCCTTCTTTGCCAAATCTTACCCAATTATTATTTACTGCTCCTCTGAAATAATATGATTTCATTCCTGTTGTTGCAGTATAATCATCAGCTTTTGCATACATACCTTCATTAGTTGTTGCTGTATTTGCAAAATTTGGTGTTGTTGAGGTTGTTTTTCCTTCAATATATGCTTTTGCTGCATCCACTGTTGTTGCTCCATTTCCGTTATTTATTAGTATTGTTTCATAGCCATATGGTCCAAAACTCATTTCACTTGATATATTTACATTTCCTGCTGCATCTTTTAACCATAGATAAGGTGTATCGCTTGTTATTGAAATGCTTAATGAATATGGTGTTGTTGGTATGCTAAACCATTCTTCAGGCTCTATTTCATTACTACTTGAAAGTCCATAACTTCCTAACATTGCATTATCATTTAAGGTTACTGTTAATGTATCATTTTCTACTTTTAAATCATCACCTATTGTAGGAACCACACTATCACTATTTTTATCAGCATAAACATTACATACTGCTTTTTTTGTGGTAAGTACTACTACATTTCTTCCTACTATTGAAACTTTTGCTCCATTTGTACAACTTGTTTTACTTTCATTTATGGTGTAGTAATATCCTGTTTCATATAAAGGTAATTGTCCCATTTGATTATAGTTTTTATCATCAGTATTTCCAACTTCATTTTGAACAAATAAATTTACTTCATAATCATCAATATATCCATCTATAGCATCAAAATATACTTTACATTTTCCTTTTTTAGTTGCATCTACATAAAACTTTTGATTTTCATACTTCTCTATTGTTATACCTGCATCACATACTGTTTTAGAACTTTGATATGTGTATGAAGAAGCACTAGGTACATAATAAGAAAGTGCATATGTATTTAAACCAGTCCCATTATCATTTTTATTTTCTCTATAAACCTTTATTGATACATCTGATGAATCTATTAAAGCAAGTCCAGATATAATAAGTTTAGTACTTTTATTTTGATAAAATGAGTATGCTATTAAAGTAATACTTGAAATAATTGTTAATATTAATACGACTAAAATAGTAATACTTTTTGTTTTATTCTCATTAAAATAATTTTTTATGTTTTTAAATATATTTTTCATATCTAACCTCTTTATTATTTTATACTAAAAATATAATATCATAATTTTTTATTTTGTACCATAGTTTTTCATAAAAAAAGAGCAAATGCTCTTAATTTAAATACCAAAGTTTTTCGCCATCTTTGAAAACTTCATCGATAAAACCACATCCAAGGCACTCTTCGCCATCATAAAATACACAAGCTTGACCAGGAGTTACACTTTTAGCTTTACCTTTATAAATAACTTTAATTTTATTATTTTCAAGATATTCTAAAGTGCATGGATGATCTTCACCCCTATAACGGAATTTACAAGTACAAAATGAAGGCCTTTTACTAGAAATAAAGTTTACATTATCTACTATGCATTCATCAGAATATAAATACTCACTTTCACCAAATGCAACATATAATATATTTTTCTTTGTATCTTTACCACATACATAATGTCTTTGTTCATCACCAGAAAGTCCAACATTTTTTCTTTGACCTATTGTATAATTCATAAGTCCCATATGTGTGCCTATCTTTTCACCTGTTTCTACATTAATAATATCACCAGGATTAGGTTTTAAATAGTTTGCCATAAATTTTTGAAAGTTTCTTTCTCCTATAAAACATATTCCAGTAGAATCTTTTTTATCAAATACAGGAATTCCTACTTCTTTAGCAATTTGTCTTATTTCAGGTTTTGTATAATCTCCAATTGGAAAAAGTACATCTTTAAAATTATTTACATTTACATCCGCTAAAAAATAAGTTTGATCTTTATTTAAATCTTTTGCTCTTAAAAGTTTATTACCATTTATTCTAGCATAATGACCTGTTGCTATATAATCTGCTCCAAGTCGTCTTGCTTCTTTTACAAATAAATCAAATTTAATATATTTATTACAAAGCATATCTGGATTAGGTGTTCTACCTTTTTTTAATTCCTCTAAAAAATAGGTAAATACATAGTCCCAATACTCTTTAATAAAATCTATTCTATGAAGCTCTATACCTAAAAATTCACATACTTTTTTAGCATCATTATAATCTTTTTCCTGTGGACAAATATCATTTGTATCATTAGGATTTCCTAATATATCATTATTAATATTACTATCCCAGTTACGCATAAAAAGACCTACTACTTCGTAGCCTTCCTTTTTAAGTAAATAAGCACCTACTGCACTATCTACTCCTCCACTTAATCCAATAACAACTTTTTTCATATTTCATCACAAACATATAATATCACATTTTATTTTATTTTACTACTTTAATTTAAATAGAATTTATGATATAGTAATTAAGTAATTACCCAGTAGCCAAGCGGTAAGGCATCAGGTTCTGGTCCTGACATTCCATGGGTTCGAATCCTATCTGGGTAACCAAATATATAATAACTTTCCTTATTTTAAGGAAAGTTTTATTTTTTTACCCCAACTTTTACCACCAAAATAAAAAAAGCGCCGAAGCACTTAAAACCTTGAGGGATTAATAGTAATTTGTACATCAACATCTTTATTTAAAACATATTTTTTATCAATATTTGAAAGGACATCAAAAAGATTATCAATTGTTTTATATTTAATAATAATTCCAAAATGATATAAATTATTTATTCTAAACATACCCGCAGGTGTTGGTCCTAAAATAATTTTATTTTTAATTTCTTTGTTTAAATAACCCTTTATTAAATTGGATTCTTTACTAGCAATTTCATAACTTTTACTAATTATCATAATATGAGCAATATAGCAAAATGGTGGATAAAAAAGTTTATGGCGAATATCAAGTTCATATTTAAAGAAGCTTTCATAATCATTATTTTTAACATACTCTAAAACTTTATTATCAGGATTAAATGTTTGAATTAAAACTTCTCCAGGAGCATTTCCTCTTCCTGCTCTTCCTGATGTTTGATATAAAAGAGAAAATGTTTTTTCATTAGCTCTAAAATCTGGTATATTTAAGGATGTATCAGCATTAATAATACCCACTAAAGTAACAAGTGAAAAATCAAGGCCTTTACTAATCATTTGCGTACCTAAAAGTATATCATATTTATGTGCAGAAAAATCATCAATAATTCTTTGATAACTACCTTTTTTTGATGTAGTATCTTGGTCCATTCTAATAATATTTGCCTCTTTGAAAAGAGTTTTTAGTTCTTCCTCAACTTTTTGAGTACCAAGGCCTAAATAATTAAGAGCATCTTCATTACAGTTTGGACACATTTCATCCTTTTTAATATTATATGAACAATAATGACATCTTAAACTATTACTTGTCTTATGATATGTTAAGGTTATATCACAGTTTGGACATTTATATGTATAACCACAATTTGAACAAGTTACAAATGTAGAAAAACCTCTCCTGTTTAAAAGAAGTATTACTTGCTCTTTTTTTGCTAACCTATCACTAATTTTAGAGATTAATTCTTTTGATAAGAATTTTCCTCCTTCATATTTCATATCAATTAAATATGTTTTAGGAAGCGGTGCATTATTTGCTCTTTTGTTAATTGTAACAAGATGATATACATCTTTTAAAGTTCTTGCTTTTGATTCAAGACTAGGAGTTGCACTAGCAAGTACTAAAGGTATCCCAAGTTCCTTTGCTCTAAAATTTGCTACATCAATTGCATCATATCGTGGAGAGCTATCTTGTTTATAACTATCTGAATGTTCTTCATCAATAATTATTAAACCTAAGTTTTTAATTGGTACAAATATACTACTTCGAGTTCCTACAACTATTTTAACTTCTCCTTTATATATTTTCATATATTCATCATACTTTTCGCCAGTAGAAAGTCCACTATGGAAAATAGCTACAAGTGATCCAAATCTTTTATAAAATCTTTGAACAGTTTGCGTAGTTAAACATATTTCAGGAACAAGTACAATAACAGTTTTACCTATTTTTAATACTTCATCAATAAGAGCCATATAAGTTTCAGTTTTACCACATCCAGTAACCCCCTGAAATAAATATACATTATAAGAATTTATTCCTTTATTCATTATTTCAAAAGCTTTAGTTTGCTCTTCATTTAATGTAACAGGTATGCTTTTTTCATCACCGATATTAATACGATATTTTTCTTTTTTAACTTCCTTTACTAAACCTTTTTTAACAAGAGTATTTAAACTACTACCTACTACTTCTTTTTTATTTATAAATTCACTATTTAAAAGTTTATCTAATATAATTACTTGATTTTGATATCTTTCATTTTCTAAAATATATTTATTTATAATATTTTTAGCTTTATTTAAAGTAATAAATGTATCATATTTCTTATAATCTTTATTATCACTTTTTATTTTAAGTGATGGAGGCATCATTACCTCAATTGCACTTATAAGTGGACACAAAGTAGTTTTTTTTAAATAATAAGCCATTTTAAGTTGCTCGTCATTTACAATAAAATTATCATTTATAGAAATAATTTCTTTCATTTCATAATCACATTTATTAGAGTTTATCCCAATAACTATTCCATTAATAACTCCTTTGTTAAAGGGAACAACTACTTTCATACCAACTTTTAAAGTATCCTTAAATTTATTTGGAATTATATATGAAAATATTTTATCTAATGATTTAACTGGATATTCAATTATTACATCTGCCTTCATTTTTCCTCCATATATGAATTAAAAATACTAGTAAAGAAAGCATTATTATACCTATAAAAATATATAAATAATTATTAAGTAAAAATGCATAAATAGCGCCAAAATTACTTATAACAAGTACTACTTTACCAAATACTTTACTTTTATCAATTTCTTCACCATCATTAAATTTATTACTATCACCTTTAGTTTTATAATAACCAGATTTAATTGAAATAACTCTATGAGTATTGACAAAATTTTCATTTGTTTTAAAGGAGATTACATCATTAACTTTATAACTATCCTCTTTTTTAACTATTACTAAATCACCAACATTTATATATGGTAGCATACTTGATCCAGTATTTATAAAACTTGTATAACCAAATACATAAGGAATTTTTTTTAAAACTATTTTTTGATATGCAAAAGAAATTGTGATATAAAGAAAAAACATCACAACGATAGTAAGTAATATTAATATTATTTTTCTAAATACTTTCATAAAAAAATTATATCATTATTTTATATTTTATTAAAGGAAAAGAAACTACTTTGATTTAGTTTCTTTTTGAATTTCACTAACTAACTTATTATAGTCTTTCTCAGTTATGTCTATTGATTTCAAAATAAGTTCTTTAGATGCACCATTTTTAATAAATTCTTTTGCAATAGCAAGATTATTTTCTTCAATAGCTAACTCTTTCATTTCTGCTTCGTGAAACTTTTTAGGATCATAATAAATTAACTCATCATAATTTTTTTGCATAGCATCCAACTCCTTTACAATTCTTAGCATCATTTTATCACCAACAAATACTTTATTATTATTTGTTATGCATATTAGTCATAAATATTCTAAGCTATCCCTATCCAACTTTCTAATATCATCATATGACATTTTTCTTAATAATGCAACATTTATGTGATATATTGTTAATAAAAAATTTTTAAAAAAAATTAACATTTTTATATGCTAATTTTTCTTTCTTAGACTTTTTACAAGTTCAGTGGCCCTAGCTTTACCATTTAAAAGTGGTGAAATACTTTGACCTAAATATAATTTATAAATAATTTCAGAGATATTTTCTGAACAATCAACCTCTTCGAACCAAGGCTCGTTTTTAATATCTTCGTCTAAATAAGTAAGATTTGTTGAATATACTTTAGAAATAATACCTTTATTATAATATTCTTCGAATTTTTCTTTTCCTTCGGTAAATAGTGAGAATGTTGCAGCAAGAGAAATATTTTTAGCACCACGTTCTTTCATCATTTTAGCGCAGTCTAATATAGACCCACCTGATGCTATCATATCATCCACAATAAGTAAGTTTTTACCACATACATCTTTACCTAAATATTCATGAGCCACAACTGGGTTTTTACCATTAACAATTTTACTTAAATCTCTTCGTTTATAACAAATACCTACATCAGTACCAAGCATATCTGCATAGTATCTTGCTCTATCCATAGCACCTACATCTGGTGATATTACTAAATAATTATCTGGATTATTAAACATATTTTGATCATTTTTCATCATTGATTCAATTATATTTGTGGTAACATAAAAACTATCAAATGAAGAACATGGTATAGCATTTTGAATATTTGGATCATGTGCATCAAATGTAATTATTTCTTTTACTCCTAACCTTTCAAGTTCCTGAAGGGCCATTGCACAATCTAATGACTCTCTTCCTTTTCTACGATGTTGTCTTGATTCATATAAAAGTGGCATTATTACACTTATTCTATTAGCATGTCCCATACAAGCACAAATAAATCTTTTTAAATCTTGAAAATGTTCATCAGGACTCATATAGGAAGTTTTATGATACATTTCATAGTCTATGCTATGATTTCCTATATCACATAAAATATAAACATCATCATTTCTAATAGACTCATTAATAAGGGCTTTTGCTTCCCCATTATTAAATCTTGGATTTGAGGTATCCACGATAAAAGTATTATCTGTATTAAAGGCTTTTTTTAAATAAGCATCTACTTTTTCTCCTAAAGGTTTTGCACCTTTCATAACAATTAATTTTAGATCTTTTTCCATATTTCCTCCCATAAAAAATAAATTAGAAAAACTAATTTATTTACATTTACCATCACCTGGTTTTTCACCAGCAACGTATTCCTGGCCAATCATTGAGCAGCTTGTTTTAGTGATAGAGTCTTTTAAATAACCACCAAAATAGTTAACTAAAGCAATTGCAAGTACACTTACAAGAGCAATAATTAAAATATATTCTACTAAAGCTTGTCCTTTTTTATTCATACATTAACCTCACTATCATTTTATCTTAACTTACATTTTTTGTCAATTATCATCATCATCTTCATTATTTGTAAATATTACTTTTTTAGAGTTTTCAATATTTTTCTTAAGATCTTTTTCACGAATCTTTCTAAGTTCACGAAGTTTTTCTTCCATTTCAAGTTCATCAAGTTTCTTAAGTGCTGAAGAAGTCATCGCATTTCTAATAACGTTTTCACTTGCCCAAGAAAATATTTCACATATTTCAAGTTCATAACAAACATAATAAACGATTAAATTATTTATAAAACTTTTAATATCAGTTTCTATTAAAAAATCAACATTTTCTTTTGCACTTTCATCATAAACTACTGGGAAAACTTGCATACTTGTAAATTCACTTTTTGAAAAGTTATAATAATGATTATAATAAATAACTATTTTACTATAACTTTTTTCATTAATTGCTTTTGTAAGATATTCTTTTAATCTATCAAGTTCTTTATAAAAATCATCTTTTGCTATTTTCATAACTGTTTTATCATCTTCATAAGCAATTTTTCTACCAATTATAATTTTATAATCGTCTTTAGTTTCTTTAATCTTTTGAGAAACAACCTGATTATATGAAGAACAAAAACCATAATCTGAAGCAATATAAATATTAAGTACTGGTTTTGAGGCATCTGGTTCTATCGAATTTTTGTCAAGAACTATATTATCATTATACATAATCGAAGATATTATTTTAGTAAGAACTGAACTTGTTATACCAAATTCTTCGACTTTACTTTTCGCGGAATTTATTCTAACTAGAGAAAATAAATTCATAACTTGTACTATAGGTTTAATATTTTTCATATTACACCTACATTATTGTATTAATTCTAGTTTTATAAAACTCATCTAAATATTTAAAATAATCCGCTATAGTTTCTCCATCTTTAATCTTTCTAGCTTCATCTTTAATATCTCTACTATCAATTAACATTTGGGTAATATCATTAATCATTTTCTTACTATCAATTGATATAAGTCCATTTCCAGAAACTTGAAATATCTTTTTTTCATCACTATTAACACTTACGGCATAAGCACATTTAATTGCTTTATAATTAATAAGTTTTAATACTACATATTCTTCGCCAGTTTCATCACAAAGTGTTTTTCCTACTAAATCCATTTTAATCCTCCTTTAATATAGAAAGAGTATCTATATTTCTATTAAGTAAACTTACATTTTTATTTTTAACTGAGGCATCGTTAATTAAATCAATTATATAATCATTTAAATAAAGTGATGCACCAGTTATTTTAGTATCTTCATAATAAAATCTACTATTTGCATAATCATAATACATAATATAATTACTATTTACATAAACAAAGCTAAATCTTGAAAGATTTATTTCTTTGCCATTATATTTTAAAATGCAAGGTTCAAAAACTACATAAGTATCTTCATTATCATATAAAAAGAAATTATTTTTTAGAGCTTCTTTTTTATTATACTTTAACTTAAATAATGATTTATTATCTTCGATAACTGTATATTTTGGTAAACTATAACTCTCATTGTTTTTATTATAAAAATAGATTATCATTTTTTTAGGTAAAATTATTTTAGAAAGTGCTTCAGAATAAATAATTGAATCTTCATCAATTTCATTTCCAGCATTTTTTATATCTATAATACTATCATCTTCATATGTAATATGTGCTTCATAAGTATTTTTCTTTAACGCATCATATTGATATACTTTTTCATAAGTACTTTTAAGTTCTACTTTATTAGAGTTATTTATAATTCTAACAATAATAATTGTACTTATTATTACAAGTATAAGTCCTAAAACTATAGATACAACAATATAATTTTTCTTAAAAAAATTAATTATTTTCTTTTTCATTTTTTACCTTCCTAATATCTCTTATAAATTTTAAATGCGTAAACATATAAAAGAATAATCCAAATAAATTTATTGCCACTTGTAAAAAGAAATAAATGTAATTATCGGTATTTGCAAGTTTTATTTCATTAATTAAATTGGCAAGGTAAATTGTTGAAACATTGACACCATTTATAAGTAAATTTATAAAAAGTGCTTTCCATTTTAATACTAAAATAAAACTTAATAGTATTAAAACCTGGCTAACTACCGCAAAGGCGATGCTAAAATCTAATTTAAAAATAAGAAAATATGTTAGAAATAAGTAATTAATAATAATTAAACTTAAAGCAAATATTTCATTATTTTTTAGATTTAAAAACATTCCATATAAATTATAATTATTTTTACCTTGCTTTTTTATAATGAAATAAAGAGCAAAAATAAGAACAAGGAAAAGGGAAAAAACAATTACTAAAAATAAATATTTTTGAATAAATTCTACCATTATTTCCTCCCTTGAATCATTAAATTAAATACATTATTACTATTCATAAAACTTGCTTTAACACCTTCATAATGTATTTCTTGTCCATTATACATAATATCAATTTTACCATTTACCTCGCCAATTATTGGTGTATAATCAAGCATTACAAGTAAATTATATTTTTCATCAGTTATTCTTATATATTCACAATCCTTGTAAGTTGTAAGACCTGTTTCAAGTTCAAATACATTTACAAGTATTCCCTTATTTTCCATAAGCACCTATATATAAAAATGATAGTTCATCAATAAAATCATATTTACCATTTAAAATATTTTCTACATCATTTAAAATATCTTCGATATCTACTTTGACACCGGGCATATTTGTAAATGATTCTGATGCAAATAGTGGTTGAGAGAAATAATTACGAAGTTTTCTTGTTCGATAGAAAATATTTTTATCTTCCTCACTCATTTCATCAACACCAAGTATTGCAATAACCTCTTCGAGTTCATCATATCTTGTATAATATGCTAATGCTTTCTTCAAAAGATTATAGTGTCTTTCTCCTAAAACATCAATATCTACAAGTTTTGATGTAGATTTAAATACATTAATTGCGGGATATAAACCTTTTTCACTCATCTTACGATCAAGAGTAATTTGTCCATCCATATATGAGGAAATATTTTGTACAGCTTCATCATTTAAATCATCTGCTGGAACATATATTGTTTGAAATGAAGTAATTGCTCCATCTTTAGTAGAGTTTGCACGTTCCTCAATTTTACTAATAAGTTCATTCATATTAGCCATATAACCATTTTCTACAAGAATTTCTTTAAGTTCCATTGCTATTTCACTTCGTGCTTGTATAAAACGGTATACATTATCTATAAATACAAGAGCATCTTTTTTCTTTTCATCACGAAGATACTCTGCGATAGTAAGACCTGATTCAATTGATTTACTTCTTGAAACTGGGTTTGAACCCATTTGACCAAATACTAAAGCTATTTTATCAAGTAAACCATTCTTATCCATTTCTTCGATAAGTTCTTTACCTTCCCTAGAACGTTCTCCAGCACCAATAAAGATTGCATTAGCGCTTGTTGAATTATAAATATTGTGAATAAGTTCACGAATTAGTACGGTTTTACCTACACCAGCACCACCAATTAAACCTATTTTAAATCCTCTTTGGATTGGAGCAAAGAAATCTATAATCTTTATACCTGTCCAAAGTGGTTTTGCCTCAATATCAAGGTCCTGAAGGCTTATTGTTTTATTTCTTGTAATTTTCTTTTTTTCACTTGTAAATGGTTTACCATCAATAATATTACCATAAGAATCAAATACACGACCTATTGCTCTATCAGAGTATTCTATTTCAATACCTTTAGCTTTTTTATATAGTTTTTCACCTTTTTTAAGTCCCCAGTTAGATTCAAGAGTAATACAAGTTGCTTCGACTGAAGTTAATGATACAACCTCAAAATTATATTTACCATCTTTAGTAGTAAGTATATCTCCGATTTCAAGTTCATCAGTAGATAAAATAACTTTAATGGAAACATCTAATATACTAAGTACTTTACCAACTATCATTATTTTACCTCCTTAATGTCATCAAATAGAGTTGTCATTTCCTCTTTTGTAAGAGGACTATATTTATATTGATTTAGTTTAGATAAAATCTTTTGACCTTCGATCATACGATTTTTCATATTTTCTCCTAAATCATCAAGATTAACTAGTTCATAAATATCTCTAATTTCCAAATATGAAAGTAAATCTTGTTTAATTTTAATACCAACTTTTTTCATTTCTCTAGATTGAACTGCTCCACCAAGTCTTGATACGGAAAGTCCATAATCAATTGCTGGACGTTCACCTTTATTAAATTTCTTTAGTGATAAAACAAGTTGTCCATCACAAATAGAAATAATATTCGTGGAAATATAATCTGTAATATCTCCACTTCGAGTTTCAACTACTGGAATCATTGTAATTGAACCTCCACCTATATGTTGACAACCATTTTCAAGTAGTCTTGCATGTGTATAGAAAATATCTGATGGATAAGCATCTCTTCCTGGAACCTTTTTAGCGGCCAAACTCATATGTCTATAAATATCTGCATGTTTCTTTAAATCATCAAATATTACTAGAACATCTAACCCTTGTCTCATAAAATATTTTGCAATACTTGTCGCAGCATAAGGTGTAACATAACTTTTCGCAGGTAAATCATCAAAAAATGATGCAATTATAATTGTATAACTCATGGCTCCCATCTTAGTAAGCTCATAATAAATTTGTTTAACTTCTTTTTTTGTTTTACCAATTGCTACATAAATACAAAGCATTCTAGAGTTTTTTTGATTTGCTATCATATCAAGACAAATTTGAGTTTTACCAGTTTTTTTATCTCCGATAATAAGTTGTCTTTGCCCTTTACCTATTGGATAGAATAAATCTATACCAGCAATACCAGTTAAAAATTCTCTTTTAACTTCGCTTCTTTCAACTAAAGGAATATTACCTGTTTCTACATCAAACTCTAGTAAATTATCAAACTTTTTACCACTTATTAAATCATTTCCAAATACATCTATTACTTTACCCAAACTATCCATAGAAAAAGATACTTTAAAGTTTTTATTTAGTGTATAAACTTTGTCACCGATTAAAATGGTATCATTTTGCTCTACTAAAGAAATATTAACTGTATTTTCATAGATTGCTGATACATAACCTTTTGCTTTATTTAAAATGCTAACACTTTCAAAAAATGCAACATCCTTAAGGCCCGCTACCTCAATCATACTTCCAGTAATATTTATAACTTTACCAATAGAAAAGACATTATTTTCTTCATTAATATCTTTCATAACATCTTTTGCTATTTCATCCCACATAACACTCACAAGTCACACATCCCTTTCATTTATGCTATAATCATAAATTCTATCCTGATATTTAATTATAATTCCTTTATATATATCATCACTATAAGAAGTTTTTACATATGGATTAATATGATTATAATTCTTATTTTTATCACCAGTTATAACTTCAATAACTGGATTTGTTTTTTCTATATTAAGTTCAAAATCTAATAAAAATCTATTTAACTTAAACTTATGATGCTTTAAATAATCATAAAATACTTTATATTCATCTTCGTTAAGCATTTTAGATATTTCATTTATTTGATTATCTTTATTAAGCATTTTAAGTTTATATATTAGATTTGGACTAAATCTATCGTAAATACTTTGATAATATTTATAATTTTCATCTACTGTATTATTCTTAACAAAATCAGATATTATTTTATCTTCATCAATCTTAAATATTGCATCAACTTTATTAGCAATTTTTAAGGCATTACCATTTTCATAATCAGCATTATTATAAATATCAAGAAGTGATTTATCGATACCCTCTTTTACTTCTACCTTCTTTTTATCCTCTTCATAAAATTCATTATTAATTTTTTCTTCATTTGTTTCTTTGTTTTTTTCCTCTATTTTCTTATCAAGAGCTTGCATAGTCTTAAAGTAATATTTTTGACTATCTTTATTTAAGCTCTCAATAAGTTTTTTTAGAGAAAAGAACATTATAACTGAAAGTAATCCAGTTAATATTAAAAGTAATACTATTTCCATTAGCTAACAAACGGATTTAGATATAAAAGAATGTAAATAAAGGTAAATAAGAATAATAAAAATACCGCTAAAACGACTAGAATAGTCATTATTGAATGAATAACATCATTTTTAGTCTCTGGATTTCTACCAATAGACTCAGCTATTTTACCTCCCATAATACCTAAACCAATTGATAAACCTAAGAATGTAAGACCTAAGATTATACCAACTGCTAACATTGTTGCATAAAGTACGCTTTCCATATTATCACTCCTTCTTATAAAATATATTTATATGTAGCAATTATGCCCATATTTGAACCATTAAGTGTTGCATCTTCAATTACTATTTTAGCAACCTTACCTACACCAGAATAACTAAATAAACCTGTATAACCACCATTTTTAGCAAGTTCTAGGTTTAAATTACTATCCGTGGCCACTAAAACATCATCTATATAAAGATTTGCTTTTGCATAATCAATACTACCATCTACTTTCAATATATATGATACACTATTTGCACTTACTTTATCAAGTGTAATTTGTCCATTTACTGATTTTGTTTTAACTTTTATTTCATCAAATTTTTGACTTACTACACTTCCATTATCTTTAAAATCATAATAGAACTCTAAAGTATATTCTTGCCCTGGAAGTAAACCTTTTATATCATATGTAGTCGAGGAAGGATCTACTGTATATCTTCCTACTTCCGAATCACCAAGTTTTACTACAATATATACGCTAGTAAACTCAGTAAGAGGATCATAAACCATATATGATACTGTTATACTATTACTATCTGATTTACTATCAAGTACCATAGTTTTATGAGTAACATATTTATTATTAGTTATTGTTTGATGAATATTATTGATAAATGTATAATTATTATCTGGATAAACATTATCAGTTTCATTATTATCAGGTTTTGGCTCTTCATATTTTTTATTAAAATATTCATTTGTTGAACCACTTATTTTAGCAAGATCAAACTCTTTATCATCATATACAAGTTTTTCTTCATTAGTTTTAAATGTAAAATTACCTAGTTTTAAATTAAGAACTCCAAAAGATTTATAACTTATTACATTATTATATACATAAGAATTTCCTACTTTATCTAAATCTACAAGTAAATAATTTTCAGCATTTAATAAGTCATCCTCACTTTTAATTACTTTACCTGTTAGTAAATATTTTCGATCACTTATTTTAAATATTTTATTTGATAAAGCAGAAAATATATTTTCATTTGTATATTTTTTAGTTTCTCCATTATCTAGTACTTCATAAAATGTTCCAAGAAGTTTCATTTCTCCAGTAGAACTATTATATATTACAACTTTATTTCCTAAAGAAACTTTTTTCTTATCTTGAACTAAATAATAATTACCAATAAAATCTTTTTTAATATAACTATTATTTTTAACTGTTATAAGTTCTTTATCTTTATTATATAAATAACTTATTGAACTTACGTCATATTTTACATTATAATCTTTTATTTTAAATATTATAAATACACACACTGCTGAAAGAACTAAGAAGGTAAAAATTGATAGTCCTAAAATTAAAAGTTTATTTTTTGAATTTAATTTTCTCATTCTTACCCTCTTTTCTTATCTTCAGTTCTTGTTGTAGCATTATTTTCACTACCAAGAATATAACATTCATTTTTATCAGCATTCCATTTATTTGAAATAGCATTTGCAATACATTTTTCCTCAGTATTTAAATCTTTAGTAATAGCTCCTCCTAAATAGAATTTATATACTATGTTATAACCAGCACTTCTTAAAAGCAGTTCATCAGTATAAGCATATGCATTAGCATTTTGACCTTTTGTGCCATTATGTCTAAGTAATATTTGATAATAACTATCTCCGACTACGGAACTTTCTGTTGAACCAGTTATATAAATAATCTTATCATCTTCATCAGTACTTAACTCATCAAACATCTTTGTTCCAGAAATATAAATATTTCCTACAGAACTTTCAATTGAGTTAATTGCATAAGTTATTCCTACTACATAAGCCTCTTGCTCTACATAATCTTCATCAGGTTCTACTGGGACAATATCTTTCATAATATTTGCAGCATAACCAAATCTTAATGTAGTTTCACCATAAATATTTTGATCTTCTCCAACATAGTTATTAGCTATATATTGAACAAGTCCTGTATTAATATGATAATTATTTAAAGTAAACATTAAATATCTATCAAAATGATGTTCAAGAGCAGTTGTTCCATTATTATTAATATATGTATCATACTCAATAATAAAATAATATTGTTTATTTTCCTCAAGGTTATTATATCTTGCTTTATTATTTGAACTAAATATATTTTTTACTTCTTCAGAGCCACTTACAACTTTGTATTCACCATTTTGAAGTGTTGCAAGATAAGCTTTATAGTTACCACTTGTAACAACTTTATCAGGGTCATTAAAGGCAATTCTAAAGTTTAAATAATAACCACTTGTTGTATTATAATGACTTGCTTTAATAACATCTAAGTTTGGAACATTGAGACTTCGAGCATTTACCCCACTGTTATAGATAACTATTTCTTTTTCTCCTGAAGGAGTATCCACTTTAGCAGTTAATTTAGTTTGATAATCTTTACCAAATATAAAACTATCACCAGTTATATCAAATGATGCTGACATATCATATTTATTTGATTTAGCGCATGTACTGCCACCTAAAACGTTGTAATTATCTTCATTACAATTTTGAATATTTGTAGCACATACACCATCTGCACAAATTTCATAATCTACTGATTTAATACCAATAATATCTGAAATATTATAATTTAAATTTAATAATCTTTGTGAATAATCATCTTTAGAATTAATATCAAATGAAGCACCAGTTACTTTTATATCAGCCTCACTTAAAGTTTTAAATGAATAATTAAATGTTTCATAAAGAGTACTAGATGAATCTGTTAAATATACTTTCTTACCAGAAATCATCATATAGGCTTTTATGTTATATTCAGTATTAATATCAAGACCATATAAAGTTATTTCATAAGTAATATCAATCTTTTTACCAGAATACTCTTCATCATTAAATTTAATAGTCTTTGTTAAATAATCATATTTATAATCAGTTACTACTTTATTATCCACTTTTACACTTTTTAGATTTAATAAGTAATTTGAATATGCTTTAATTACATAACTATTACCATTTACTACACCACTTTGAGAAGTAAGTTCATCTTTATTAATCTTAATAGTGCTATTTCCTACCTCTAAATAAAGGTATTTAATATTATCTTCATTATCAATATCACTTTCTTTAATACCAGATATTTGCATATTAATTTTAGCTCCATTTATAGTCGGAGATACCAAATTAATTTTAAGTGATGGTACAACATTTTCATAAGTAAACATATTATCTAAACTACTAATTTCTGATGTACCAAGTTCTTTTATATCAATAGCTTCATAATCTTTATTTAAATATATTGTAACACCTTTTTCATTTACTTTATAATCTACTTTTCTTTCATAGAATATTTCATTTTTATTAGCAAAATATCTTGATGCAAGGTTCTTAAAGTAAATATTTCCTACAAAATAATTATTATTTACATATGTATTAGAGCCTGCTCCCGGTTCATCATCATCGACAAAGTATCCTCCTGAGGTAAATGGATAATATGCTCCAATTGCATTTTGGGATAAAGTAAAGTTTCTATCAAATAGTAAAACATATTCACCAGTTTCACTTTTAACAAAAGCATATTTTTTACTAGTATTTCCTAAAAATCCTACTTTGCCTGTATCATATAAACCCTCAAGTGTAACAGTTATATTTTTATTTTTATAACTTTCAAAAACTGAACCAAAAGTGTTAGAGTAATATAATTTAGAATAATCTAAATATAAACATAAGTCTTCTTCACATGTTCCAATATATGCAGTATGAAGTAAATCATTATTTTTATCATAACCTGTATAATTCCATGTTTTTGTTTCACTACCTTTAGTATAAGTTATCTTATTACCTCCGATAGCATCTAAGAATCCTTCAGTTTTATTATTATTTATATTTTCTATTTTAAATGTAGAACTTCCATCTGATAAAATCAAATTATATGAAGCAACTTTTGATGTTTGACCTGTAAGTTTCATAATAAGTAAATTATTATGCATTAATTTATTTTCAGTTTTAAGTATATTATAACTCATTTCAAGAGGACTAATACCATTAAATACTTTTTCATTTACTAAAGCATAACTACTTTCATAAGCATCACTTTCAATAAGTTTTACATTAACATGTATTTTATAATTATCAGCATTATTTAAATTATTAATCTTTGCGCATTTATATGCTGAAGCATTATATGCTCTCAATGGTTTAGGACAAGTAACACTTTCACTAGGATTAATTACTTCATCCTCATTTACAGAATAATATAAATTAAAATCATTATTATTAATTGCTTTATCTTTATCAATTATCTCATATTTATATGTAATAAAGTTTTCTGCAGATTCCCAAGCAAACATATAAACTGTTGGTACTTCCTTTAAAACATTAATATTTTCTGAGGTAACTGGTTCATTTTTACTTATATCATCTTTATTAAATGGGAATAATAATTCATCACTTTCTGGAGTAAATTTTAATGATAAAGTATACTCTACTACATAAATATGTCCACGTTTTAAAAATTCATAATCAGAAAAATATAAAGTTTTTTCAGGTAAATTATCTGAGGCAGTAAGTTCAAGTTCATCAGTTATTTTTAATGTATTTGCTTCATCTTTACCATTTGTTATATCATATATTTTATAATTAATCTTTTTAATGTATTTTTTAATTGAATTATTATTAGTTACTTCTTCTTCATTTTCAGATGTAGTATCCTTTAAGATTGGTGTTATTTTAAGACCAATAGTTGTATCACCCTTTAAGTTTTCATCTTTACCAGCATTAGGTATTTGAGTAACCTCTATTGTTGCTTCTCCAGAGGCAAGTACTAAAAGTGAATCATTAATTCTAAATTCAAGATATCCTGGATCAAATACTACTGAATCATTTCCACTTATTCCATTTTTAATAAATATTACATAATTTTTAGATATTATACCATTTTTATGTCTTTCACGAAGCATATCAAGTGTATAACCAAAATCCGCTAAAGTAAGTTTCTTTGTTCCATCAAAGTAATCAGCTATAATATTTTCTGTAACATTTATCGAAGATATATGTGAATTATTATATAAAGTTCCCTCACAAAGTTCTATTTCAAAACTTTTAAAGTTTTCTTTAATAACATCTGCAGTTATACTTTCATCAATTAATTTACTTATTTCAAGATTAACATTAACATTAAATATATCTTTAAACGCTTCTTCGTCAGTAAGGGTAATACTTTCCATATTTGTTTTAACTACATTTGCCTCAGTTGTAAATATTAATGTTCTATCTACAAAATTAACTCCTGCAGGTTTTTCTTCATCCTTTAAATCATAATATGCATATAAATCTAATGTATATTTTGTAGAACTTTTTAGCATTGATAGATTAATACTTGCACATTTTGTTGTTTCACTTTCAGATGAAGAACAATCTGTATAAGTAAGAGCAGTAGTATTAACATCTCCACTACTCATATTTTTATATTCTACATAAATATTTTTAGTTTTATCAATTGTATTATCAGGGTCATATATAGTAAACTCTCCAGTTACAGTTGATGCACTTACATAAATATTTTTAGCACTAATTGTTGGTGCCTGAAGATTATTCATATTAAATAAAGGACTATTTTCTGTACGATAATCAATATTTTTTTCATTATCATTAATACTTATTATAGCATTTACATAATAATTTTTATTTTTTTCTAAAGGTTTTTCAAATTTTAATACTTCTTCAAGGGGTTTATCTTTAGTAATAGTTTTTACTAAATTATCACCTTCATCATAAATATTATATATTACTTTTTTAATTGAATTATTTGGATCTACTACATTTTCTAACTTAATACTTACTGTATAATCTTTTTTATTAACTGTTGCAATAACACTAGGCATTATTTGAGCATCCTTAAATGGATTAACTTTTAATGTACTTGATGTTACACTTGCGGCATTACCATCAGGATAAGATATACTTCCATAAGTAATATCTTCGATTTTAGCAATATATTTTTTATTAGGGTTTAAATTATTAAATGTATGATTTATTTTTTGACCATTATTTTCAAATCTAACACTTTCTACTACATTTCCTTTTTCATCATATAGATTAAGTGTCCCTGATGTAAATGTAGATGTTTTACTTACATTAATGTTATAAGACAAACTATTACTACTTTTATAATCAAGTTCAAGAAGTGCTCCAATTTCTGAAGTATTAAATGTTCTTTGGAATAATACATAATCGCTTACTACTCCAGTATTACCTTTATATGAAGCATAAATTGTTAATATATATTTACTATTACTTTTAAGTCCATCATAAATATATTCATTTATTTTTCCATAAGTTTTATATTCTTTTAAATCAATTACATCACCAGTTTTAACATTTAATAGTTTTGCATATACTGAAGATGTTATTAAATTATTATCATCAATTACATCAAAATTAATATCTATTTTATGAGAGTTTACATTGCTTGATAATAATCTTACATAAGGAGCTTTTTTATAATCAACAACTGTCTCAACTTGATATCTATCCTCTACTTTAATATTAGGTTTATTAGGTTTAACTGTAGTATTTCCAGTATTATCATCATCTTTTTTATCATCATATAAAATATCAATATTTTGATCACTATTAATTACTATTTCAGATAAGTTTAATTTAGTTTCATCTCCTACACTAATTATTCTTTTATCTAAATCAACTTTTACATTATCAGGTGTTAATATATAGCACTCTGATGCAATGGTTTCAATATTTAATGTTTCATTTGTTATTCTAACAAGTCCACCATCAATAAATTCAAATTCAAAATAATAGTTTTCATACATATTTTCAGAACTTGTTAATTTAAGTTTTAAGTTTTTACCCGCTACTATATATTTTGTATCACTTATTCTTCCAATAAAACTACTAAAAGTAATATCTTTATTTTTAGAACTAATTAAATATCTATCATCTTTATAATTAATTAAATACTTACTTTTAATATTGTAATAAGAAAGATATTTTTCATTTAAATCATCAAGTGGCATAAGTACACCATCATTTAAAAAACTTATTGATTTATCATTATAAAATGCAAATGAATAAATACTTGCAACAGTTTTCTTATCATCTTTTGAAGTAAATATTACATCATCACTATATCCTTTTTTATACTCTGTTCCCTTTATAAAATAGGCTTTCTCTGGTACATCACTATCAGTTATACTTACATAACCATCACTATAAAACACTGTTTTTTCTTTCAAAACAAATTTATAAAGTGAAAATACTAAAGCTGCAAAAGTTACTATACTTACTAAAATTATCGTTACAAGGCTTTTATTCTTCATACATCTTACCCTTTCTTATCATACATAATTATTTTATCAAAACTAGTTTACTTATTCAAGTAATTGATTATATTTTTTTATAAAAAAATCGGCTTCACATAGCGAAGCACGATTTATTATCCAAGCATTATTTTATATGGATTACCCTCTGAACCATCTCCTGATACAACATATACATTAGATTTAAGATATAAGACTGGCCTAACTGCAAAACCGCAATACGCAATATTGACGCCATTGAGGCCGCCAGAGCTACTGACGCAAACAGGGATAGAAGAACTGTAGGTTGTCATTGTCCATTCATATCCCTTTGTAAATAACCAATTATTTTTATAATCATTAGTACTATTCATTGCATAGCCATAGTCACTTGCATATATGAGTCCAATTTTTAAAGTCTTACTTGTTTGACTAGTTTTTTCTTTATCATATTGAGTTTTACCAGTTGTTGATGTTGAACCAGAAACACCAATATTCCAATATACACCATCATATATCATATTATTATAATCGCCGCTTGAGGCAATTCCATTTTGCGTATAATCACATTTTGCTACTGCTTTTTGTGAACCACTATAATATGAATAACAATAGGTTGCACAGTCACTATTATTTCTACTATTAATTTGACCTAAAAAGCATACATTTAAATTCTTTTGAATTGTACTTTCTACCCAAGTTGAACTAGATGTAGTATTATAGACAAGACCTCCTATTGAATCATTTCTTATTATTTTAACAAGGCCATTATTATTCCAAGTTTTACAAGTTCCATCTGTATTTACTGCAGTACAAACTGGCGTTTTACCAATTATTCTATAAAGCTCTTTATTATACCAAATATAATTATTTGGATTATTTCCTTTATATCTAACTCCATAATCAGATTTATATAAAAGTCCATTTCCACTTACTACTCCTGAAGTACTTGTTGTATTAACCACATTAGAAAGAAGTTTAGGATTACTTGTAAATGATACATTGCAAGAAACATTTCCAGTTATATTTTTAATATCTAATTTCCAGTTATCTATATCCCATACTCCATCAGCATTATCACAAGTTATATCTATTTGATATAAACCTTTACTAGGAAATGTATTAGATACTTTACCATTTACAATTAATGCAATTGTATTTCCATTATAGTTAAATGTATTTTTAGGTTTATTACCAATTATTAATAAAGTACATATCATTATAACAATTAATGATACACATATGATTATCTTCTTATTATTTTTCATTTAATAGCCTTCTTTCTAATATATTAATTAAATTTACTTTGAAATAATAATTTAAATAATTATTATTTTCATATTCTTTTTTTACTATAATATCTAAATTATCTAATATTATATAATTAATTTCATGTTTATTTAAATTTCTATTTATATAAGTATATATCAATTTATCTTCATCAAAAGTATAATATTTATTATTTTTAATTATTAATATTAAATAATTTGGATATAGTTTTTTAATTACTTCATATCTTTCTTTCATAATAATTTTTATTAGATGTCGATAGAAAGAGTACGTATACTCTTTCGTCCATCTATTATCTTTTAAAAGTATAAATACTTTTAAGGAAAGTTTATGTTTCTTATGCTTAACACTTTATAGCCATAACCATAAAACCTAAACCAAACATAAGAAGCTATAAAAAACTGCATAACCGTTATACGCATTATTGTTGCCATTGAGTCCGCCATTGTTATTGACGTTAACAGGGTTAGAAGAACTGTTTTTCTAAAAAACTTCCCTATATTTATATTAATAGTACCTATCTATAATATGATTTATTTTATCCTTATTTACAAAATTATAACTATGAAAATAATTTTCTAAAGAATAAAAATATTTTTCAAAAGTAATCATATTATTTTGATACCTATAAATACCTTTCTTAATACCTTTTTTTATATTATTTCTTGCATTTTCACTTAAATTAATAATAGTTTTATTATTAATAATTCTAAAATTATAACCTAAAAAATTAAAACCATTTTTTAAATTTACAATATAAGTTTTCTTTTCATTTATTTCTAAATTATAAGAATGAATAAAATCTATTATTTTATTTTTACATATTTTTAAATAATCTAAATCATTTGAAAATATTACACAATCATCCATATATGAAAGCATATATTTTAAATGTAAATCATGAATTATATAGTGATGTAATTTATATAAATAAAATATAGCAAAAAACTGTTGTACTTGGCCTCCTAAAGAAAGACCAATATTCTTTTTATACCTAGGTAATTTTTCATTAACTTCTTTTTCTAATATATCTATTTTATCATTAATATAATCATAATTAGTACTATTAATTATTTTACAAACTAAATTATATTCTTCACTAGTTAAATCATTAATTATTAAAGATTTTAAAATATTATGATCAATAGAATAAAAATATTTTTTTATATCTATTTTAAGTATATAAATATCTTTATTAAAATGTTTTAACTTTTCAATATCAGAAAGAAGTAATTTAATAGCATAACTAAGTCCCATACCTTTCCTTGTTGCAGTAATTTCTTTACATAGATATTTTGAAAGTTTTGGTATTATAATATATTTTGCTACATAATGATTAATTATTTTATTAATAATACTTTCACTCATAACAACCCTAATTTTAGGTTCTCTAACTAAAAATATATTATAACTACTACCTTGATATAAACCATTTTCTAAAATATATTTTATATAAACTAAATACTCTATTTTACATTTTTCAAATGCAAGAATTTTCTTTCTATTTTTCACTCCTTTCAATATCTCATTATTATATATATCTAATAAATCACTTATTTTTACTATCATAATCTATCTTATTATCTAACCATTTATTACTCATTCTATTTATTTCAGATAACTTATATGAAATCTTTTTCAATGAAGTTTCTGCAATATAACCTTTAATAAATAATCTTTCTATAATGTAATCAATAGTATTTATAAGTGAATTTATTTCTACTTTATATGCACTTATCAATTTATAATTATCTTCATTATTAGTTTTATTTATAAAATATAATAATTCTATAGATAACTCTTTTAATTTATTTTTATAAAAATAATCTTTTTTAGGAATATTTTCTATTATCTTATCGAGTATATTCATAAAATCTTTATACTTAGTTAATATTAAAAATTCTTTAGACGATGCATTATTTTCTAAGTTCATTTTCAATTAAACCTATTATTTGTTCTAGTTTTTCATCACAGCATTTATTTAAATTATCAATTAAATAATCTAACCTTTTTCTTTTATCTAAATTTTTTAATGCTAAATCTAAATATTTTGGATAATTATTAAGTTTATCAAAATCCTTAATAATAGGATTTTTATCTACCTCAATAATTTGATAAGATATTTTAGCATCTTCCAAAGTATTTAATACTTTGGATAAACTATTATCAGGAAATCCACATAAACCATCTTTGAGTACTTTATAACCAAAAAGTAAATTCATAATATAAGCATCCATATCCCTACATTGATAAAATTTACCATGATTTTTATAAAGTATCAAAAATGACTTTACATTAGTAACCCCCCCCCGGCTTTACATTATCTTTACATACATTTACATTTTTAAATAATTTCATTTTTCCTTCCTTTCTAATTATTTAATCATTTATTTTAAATCGGCTTCACAATGCGAAGCACGATTTATTATTTACATTTCTAAAGTATATGGACTTGCCATTGTTCCATCACCAGAAAGTTTGCTTACATTAGATTGAAGATATAAGACTGGCCTAACTGCATAACCGTAATACGCAGCATTGACGCCATAGAGACCGCCAAAGTTAAAGACGCGAACAGGGCGAGAAGAACTGTAAGCGGTCATTGTCCATTCATAACTTTGTCCAAATAGCCAATTATTAACCATTTGACTATTAGCACTCGAATAACCTAAATTTCCTGTGTATCCACTTATAGCATAGCCAAAATCACTTGCATACATAAGACCTGTCATAGACTTTTCAGAAACTTGTTTAGTTATCTCTTTAGCATAAAAATTACTTGATGATAAACTATATGAACCAGCTATTCCAGTATTATAATAAACACCTTCTATCATATTACCATAACTATCATTTTCATTAATACCATTTTGTGAGTAATTACACACGCCTTGAGTAGTTCGATATGCATAGCAATATTTAGAACATCCATCTTTTTTGCCTAAATAACAAGTATTTAAAAGTTCTTGAATAGTGCTACCAATCCACACTATAGGATTTGATGAACTATAATTTGTTTTATTATAAGCATATCCTCCAATTGGGTCTGCTTTAATAATTTTTACTCTATTTTCCCATTTAGTACACTGTGCTTCTCCTTGCTTAAATGATGTTCCATTAATAGTGGTATCCTCTGTTACTGGAGAAACCTCTAAACAAACTGGTACATAACCTATTATTCTCCATAACTGATTATTAAAGGAAACATAGTTATTTGGGTTATTACCTTGATATCTATATTGCTCAGTACCATTATCAGTTACTTTTGTTATTACTCCATCTCCTGAAGTACCTACACCTGCTGTTATAACACTTGATAAAGGTGTCCCTGTAGTATTAGTTGTTTTAGTAAGAGTTGCACTACCGCCATCATTAACTCCATTTTTAATAGATATCATTCTATTAATATTATTCCATTCTATATTCGAAGAAGTTATACCATTTAAATTAGATAATGAATAGTTACTATTAGGATTATTATATGGTAAATCTATTACATTTATATTTATTTGATTAATAGCTTCTGTTTGATAACATGTTACATTTGCTACTTTAAATGTACCTTTATAAGTTTTATTTATTAAATTAGATTGATCAAATGCTAAATTATAAAATTTAGTATTTATAGTCCAATTATGTACTGAAGGACTACCTTTTTTAGAATTCGATATTTTAGCATTTTTTACTAAAGTCATATTTGCAGAAGGAAAATCATCTTCACTCATAAATTCATTTTTACCTACTTCAGGTCCTAATACTTGTAATGTAAATTCTCTAAAAGTACCTGCTGTTTTAGAGGTATATTTATCTGATGAACTATCATAATTAAATATAATATCATAAGTACATGTTACTCCTGTTTTAGTGGTATTTGCATCTAAACTTACATTTAATGTACTTGTATTACTTGCTATATAAGTAGTACTAGTTTCCTCAGTCATATTATATGGTTCCACTGTTATAGAAAAATTTGTTGTATTGGTATCAAGTACTGCATTATCTATTTTATTTGCAGTTATATTTACATTCATAACATTATTTAAATCAATATTAAATATACCTAAATATCCAAAAGATATTGCTATAGCAAGTATTAAAGTAACTGCTATTGATACTATAATAATCTTCTTTTTATTTTCTATCTTTTTCATATAATTACTTTCCTATCTTTACTAATTTATCATACCATAATAAAACTACTTTTCCAAGTAGTTAAGTTATAAAAATTTAAATTTTAGTAGTTAAATGAATAAATAACTAAAATAGAAATATATTTTATTGTTTTAACTCCCTTAATATTTTTTCTTAATTTTATCTATATCAGTAAAAAATAAATTAGTTTCCTTTTGTTTTAAACTTATCATATTCTTAAATAAACTTTTTATTTTGAACTTATTTGTATAAACCATAAAATGTCTTTATCTTTAACAGTAAAATAAGTTTCTTTCATGATTTTTCATTAAAGTATCATTATCTACAATATCAAAATACTCGTCTTTTATATGATATAAATAGCCTGTTTTAATTTTCTGATGGGTTATCTCCACTTGTAAAAGAAAACCTCATCTTGCGATGAAGTTATCTAATATTTTCAACCAGGATCATTTATTAGTCGCACCACCTGGAAGCGACTAACATTTCGCGATTGGAATCATTTATAAGCCGCACCATCCATAAGCGGCTAAACATTTTCACACTTTTAAGTGCAATCTAAATATACTACATTTATGTAAAAATATCAACTAATAACAAGTTTTATTATAGTGTATATTATAGTATATTTATTAAAATATATTGTGAACGCATATGAACAGTTGTGAACGCATATGAACAGTTGTGAACGCATATGAACAGTTGTGAACGCATATGAACAGTTGTGAACGCA
>ERZ827168.725-NODE-725-length-51030-cov-5.126395_pt1 | contig 51030 bp, 39 predicted proteins | sample MGYA00519868_ERZ827168 | MGnify/ENA primary metagenome ERZ827168 (study PRJEB31778, sample SAMEA3449271) | human gut metagenome | biome: human gut; feature: human-associated habitat; material: faeces | place: United Kingdom | collected 2010/2012 ...
ATTGTTCACCAATGTGTCAAGTGTGTCACCGGACTTGCTCTTATTGTCGTCAGACCAAGGATAAATTGTAGCCACACGCAGTTTGGAAGGATCCTTAATAATCATGACCTTGCCCATGTATGAACGTCCCGTTATATTCTCAATCCTGATACCGTTCTCATCGAACTCCTCAGTTTCACTGTTATTATCATCCGGCTTATCATTATTTTTCTTATCATTTATGTTAATAAGCGACGTATCGACATCATTATCAAGATGTCCCATTGAATTATTACCGGTTATCTTAAGTATTTCATCCTTGCTGAAATACCATCCCGCAAGAAATTTCATGGCACCCGTTTCAAGAACGGTTCCCACAAAAAGATCTCTCGCCGCCGTTGAAGGGCCATGGCAGAATACCCACATTGCGGAATAAAGTGCCGCAAATATCATTACAATTGTCGATATAAAAACCGTAAATACACGGCCGATTATCCTGGTTACTTTTTTTGATTTTTTGACTTCAGCCATTAGTTCTCCTCCCTGGTGTTCTTCTTTGTTCCCTTGAACACCCATCGTCTCTGTATCTGGAAGCTGAGCAGAAACAATATTATGTCAACTGCTATTTTAATCAGTGATGTCAATACATCCCTGGTCTTTAGTACATATGAAATCAGATTGACAAGTCCGTATGAAACTCCCGCCTGGCATATGCACAGTGCATAGTACTTAGGCATGGACCGGCTTACCGGCTCATCTGATTCAAACACTGCTTTTCTGTTAAACATATAATTGAACAGGGAGGACACAATTCTCGCGCCGGCTGTTGCTATAAGGATTTTGAGCCAGTGTTCAAGCCGGTCGCCTATTATCAGTTCCAATGCAAGAAACAGCACATAATCTATCACAAATGACATTATCGAACTGAATACAAACTTCAGGATAACCATATATATTTTAAATGAGTCCCTTATCGGATGAAAATGCGTCGTTGCATTATCTTCGATATATACAGTTTCTATGGTTACCTCGCTAAAAGGCACTCCGCTCTTATTCATCTCAAGCAGCACCTGCGTTTCATATTCAAAGCGCTCACCTTTAATATCCGCCATAAACCGAAGATATTGTGCCGGAATTGCCCTTAGTCCCGTCTGCGTGTCACTTATTCTGATCCCGCATGCAAATCTGAAAACAAAACGTGTTATATTATTACCTATTTTACATAGGCAATACAATTCTATATCAAAAAATATTACATTTCAAGTATTATTGACTATAAGTTCAACTATTTTTTAACATTTTTTCTAATACAATTATAAACATTGCATGTGACCATCCTAAACCTAATACCCAATTTGGTTTTAATGTATTATTATCTATCTGTTCTCCAAGTAAGCAATGTTTTCCTGCTGTTTTAATTACAAAATCAAATGTTTCTTTTGCTTTCTTTTTTTCGCCTTTTTCTAAATAATATAATGTCATCCATAAATTAGAAATTGGCCATGGGTTTCCATTCATATAATGATCATTTTCAAATCTTTGATATCCGCCTGTATATGTTCTTAAAGTCAAATTTATTTTTTCTACAGTATTTTGTATTTTCTTTTCTTTAGGTGTAAACACATTAAATGGAACTACTGCACCTAAAATACTTATATCCATTTTTCTATCATCCATATTTCTTACATAAGAATTTTTTTCCTCATCATATAAGTTGTCATTTATATATTTTTTTATTTCAACTTGTAATTTTTCTATTTTTCTTTCTGATTTAGAAATTTTTTCGTCTTTTAATCTATTATTTTCAAAATCTGAAACATTTTTTCCAAGTATCGAATACATTTTTAGTATGCAATCAAAAGCAGAATATATACTAGCTAATGAATATAAATGTATGCCTTCTGCCATTTCCCATAAATCATAACTTACATGGTACTTATTTGTATTTTCAAATAAATCTGTTACATATCTTTTTAAAAAGTCCACTGCTTTTTCACACATTTTTAAATTATCTTTTAAGAATTTTTCATCTTTTGTATATTCATAATGTGAATATACCCCATATATTACACTTGCAGTTTCATCTATTTGATATCCCCAACATGGTGCTAATCTTCCATCTGTAAAAAATCTTTGTTCCCACATTCCATTTTTACTTTGAGTATTTTTGCAAAAGTTTTTATAAAATTTTTCTGTTTCTTTTTGCATTTGCAATATATCTAATGCTTTTGTTATAAAAACTGCATCTCTAGGCCAACAGTATGCATATCTTCCACATTTTGTTAAGTCTTCGTCTATTTCTGGTGCTGCAATTATTCCTCCTGTTTCTTGATTCTGAAGTAATGGAAATAGTAATATTGTTCTTTTATATATTTCTTGTATTTTTTCTTCATAACTATTTTTTGGTTCTTTTAAATTTAATCCATTGTGTGTTTTTACAAATTTTCTCCAATAAGACTTTGTATTTGTATATTCTTTTTGAAAATCAATTTTTCTTATTCTTTCTATTTCAGTTTCAAAATCACTCATTTTACTTACAGTATCTTGAATTACTATACTAATTTCTAATACCTTTTTTTCTTCTGTTTTTATTGTTCCTATATCATATTTAATACTAGAATCTTTTGACATTCCAATATAATCTTTGTCATAGATATCACCTGTTTTTATAGTATTATTACTTCCGTTTATTTGATGTCCAGTTATTTTTTGATTTTTAGCAAATGTAGAAAACATAAAGTCATGTGAATATTGAATCATTCCATTATCAATAACTCTTGCTCCAACAAAATTATTGTGATCAGATAATAATTCTGAATGTATAAAAAATTCTATATTTAAGTCTATATTATTTTCATTTATAAATGTATATCTTTTTACTAATACATTTTCTTTTATTAAAACAAAATCTGTTTGTAAAATTTTTAAATTAAAATATGTGTTATCTATTTCTGTATTTAAAACATTTGTATCTGTATCATAATATTGTTTGTATGTGTTGTTGATGTCATCATGTAAATATATTAAATCAGAATCATTAACTTTTACTCCTGTATGATAAAAATTAATATATTGTTTATTATCTTTGTTTGGATAATATATTCTTTGTAATTCTCCTTTTGCTGTATATGTTGCAAGCATATCTTTGTTACCTATTATAGCTTCATTTAAATATTTGTTACTCATTTTTTACTCCTTTGTATTATGACAAAATATCAACAATTTGCTTTTCTAAATCTTTAATTTTTTCATTAATTCTAAATGTATCTTCATCTTTTAAGTCTTTGTTCATATCTTCTCTAATCATTATATCCATATCATTAATTTCGCTTTTTAGTTTATTTAATCTTTCTAATACTTCAACCTTTAATTTATTATGTTTTCTTGGTTTTCCTTTTTCAACTAATTGAACTTCTTCATTTGCTAGATTATACACATCACCATAATCTGGTATAATAACGTCTATTTTTGTTCCTTCCAAAATTTTATCTCTTAACACTTCTTGAGAATTTTCTTCACCATGTACTAAAAATATATGTTTTGGTTTCTTTTCAAAAGAATATATAAAATTCATAAGCCATTGTTGATCAGCATGTCCAGAATATCCTTCTATATACTCAACCCTTGCATTTACAGCAATTTCTTCTCCAAATATTTTTACCTTCTTTGCTCCATTTACAATACTATTTCCAAGTGTTCCTGGTGCTTGATATCCAACAAACAAAATTGTACTATTTGGTTTCCATAAATGATGTTTTAAATGATGTTTTATTCTTCCAACTTCACACATACCACTTGCAGAAATTATAATACAAGGTTTTGTATCTTCATTTAATGCTTTTGATTCATCAGCTGTTACTGTGAATTTAAGTCCAGGAAATTCTAATGGGTTATCTCCACTTTGTATTTCTTTTTGTACTTCTTCTTCAAACAAATCCATATTTTCTTTAAAAACTTCTGTTGCAGATATTGCTAGAGGGCTATCTACATATACTGGAACTTTCATAAGAGTTCTATATTTTCTTATAAACTCTTCATCATCTCTTTTTTCTTTTATTTTATTTAATTCATATAATATTTCTTGAGTTCTACCAACAGCAAATGATGGTATTACAACTGTTCCGCCATTATCTATTGTTTCTGAAACTATATCCAAAAACATTTCTGCTTTTTGATCATTTTTTATATGAAGTCTACTTCCATATGTTGATTCCATAACTAAGTAATCTGTATCTTCTATCATTGTTGGAGAATTTAAAAGTGGAATATCATTATTTCCTATATCTCCTGTAAATACTGCTTTTTCTTCTCTTCCATTTTCTTTTGCCCATACTTCTATAATACTTGAGCCTAGCATATGCCCCGCATCATTAAATCTTACATGTATATTTTCATCAATATCTATTATTTCATCATATTTTACAGGAACAAATACTTCCAAACATCTAGCAGCATCTTCAGCTGTATATAATGGTTCTCTTTCTTTCTCTCCTTTTCTTACTCTTTTCCTGTTCTTCCATTCATTTTCCATTTCTTGAATATGACCGCTATCTGGTAACATTAAACTACATAAATCACAAGTTGCTTTATGTGCATATATAGGTTTTCTAAAGCCTTCATTATATAATTTAGGTATTCTACCAGAGTGATCTATATGTGCATGTGTAAGCAACATAAAATCTAATTCTTTTGGATCAAATAAAAATGGATCATTATTTTCTTCCTCTAACTCAGTATTTCCTTGATACATTCCACAATCTACTAAAAACTTTTTTCCTGCAGCTTCTACTAAAAAATTAGAACCTGTTACTGTTTTTGTTGCTCCTAAAAAAGTTATCTTCATATAATACCTCCTATTTTTAATTAAACATTTTTAACTTTTTATTTAATTTTACATTAAAATCTTTTTTATTTATTTCTTTATCATAATTTATTTCTATTTTATCTTCAAATAATTTTTCATCAAATAATTGAAGATAGAATTTATTTTTATCTTTTATTATTTTCAAATATAATTGTTCTATAGAAATTGTTCTTATTTCAAATACATTTTTCAATATTAAATAATTTAATTCCTTATTAGTAGAATATTCTTGTATTAATTTCATTTGTACTGCTTTATTTATCAATAATTTTTTGGTTTCTTCTAATTCTTTAATAATTTCTTTTAAATTATATATATAATTATTTCTATCAAATGGTAATAAATTATAATATCTAAGTAAACAAAATAATTCTATCATATCTTGCTTATTATTTGCTTTTTTTATTTTTAATCGAAAACATTTCAAAAAATTTTTTTGAAGATTTGTCATCTTTGTTTTTATTTCTAATTCTTTATCATTTATGTCTATTAATTTTAAATATTTAAATTTTTCATCTAATCTTGTTTTATTTTTTACATAATTTTGTGGATTAAGCAATTCATTATATTTTTCTATCTTTTCAAAAACTTCTTGTTTTTCTTTTATTAACATTTCAGCTAATACTCTAATACTAAATATTTTATCTTCTAATTGCAATTTACTATTTCTTTTTATATATTCTTTTTCTAATAATTCTTTATTATTTAAAATTTTATCTAATTTTTCAAATTTCTTATTTTCTTCTTTTTTCTTTTCTGTTATATTTAATATATATTGTTCTTTATCATTTATTTTAAGCAATTCTTCTTCTACTTGCTTTTTTTGTTTACTATAATAATTTTTTTTGTTTACATCTACTGTTATATCTAATAAAAATGATAATACTTTTAAATTTTCGATATATTCTTCTGTAATTTCTCTTCCATAATTTATATCCATTATATTTTTAAATTCTTCTAAATAATCTATTAAATACTCATTATTATTTATCCATTTATTTAAAAAAGTATTTCCTACTAATATATTTAAATTTTGATATATTAAATTATGTTCAACGCTCTCTATTTCATTTGGAATAGTTGTCCATGAAAAGCCATTAAAATCTCTTAAAGGTTCTACATTATCAATGTTGTTCCCAATATTTAATGTATCAGATAATGTTTCATTAATAATAAGATATTTATCTTTTATTATTTTATCTTTTTTTGATATTTTGGATATACAATATAATAATTTTCTTTCTATTGGAAAACAAATTATTTCTTTAGCCTTTTTATCAACTAGAAACGTTCTATTTTGTAATATTTCATTTTCTTCTGATGTATTTTTTACTATTTTTATCATATTACAATTATTTTTTATTGTTTTTATTATCTTTTCTATATATTCTTCTTTAGTAATAACATTTTTTTTGACCACTTCATAATCTTTGTAGGATGCTTCAACTTTGTATAGCATACTAAGGAGAAGATTTTTTGCAGATTCATCAAAGTTTTTATTTTCTAAAACTTCTTCAATTTGATTGTTATAATTTTTTTTAACTATTTTATCTAAAAAATTATCCTTTTTTCTTTGCAAATTTCTTCTCCTTTCTTTTTTATTCTTCTTTTTTTATATCATTTGGACTCATCTTTAATTCTTCCCATTTTTCTTTTGACATTAATACTTGTCTTGGTTTACTTCCTTGATATCCAGATATTACTCCTTTTTCTTCCATTTGGTCAATTATTCTTCCTGCTCTTGCATATCCAACTTTAAATCTCCTTTGAATAAATGATGTAGATGCTTGCCCTGTTTCAACTACAACATCAATTGCATCCATTAAGAATGGATCTGTATCATCTTCTTCTGACATTTCTTGAAGTTCTTTATCTGATTTATTACTATTTTCTATTGTTTCTAAAATGTCTTCACTATAATTTGCTGTCCCATTTGATTTAATAAAATCAACTATTTTTTCTACTTCTCCATCTGATACAAAAGCTCCCTGAACTCTTATAGGTTTTGGAGCACCTGCTGGATAATACAACATATCTCCTTTTCCTAATAATTTTTCAGCTCCAACTTGATCTAAAATTGTTCTAGAATCAACTTGTGAAGATACTGCAAATGCTATTCTTGATGGAATATTTGCTTTAATTAAGCCTGTTATTACATCTACAGATGGTCTTTGTGTTGCAATTACCAAATGCATTCCAGCAGCTCTTGCCTTTTGTGCAAGTCTACAAATTGCATCTTCTACATCTTTTGCTGCAACCATCATTAAATCTGCAAGCTCATCTACTATAATTACTATTTGAGGTAATTTTCTTGCCTCATCTTCTTTTTCTATTGCTTTATTATATCCTTTTAAATCTCTTACACCTTTTTGTGCAAATTTATTATATCTGTCATCCATTTCTTGAACAGCCCATGCCAATGCTCCTGCTGCTTTTTTAGGATCTGTAACTACTGGAATTAACAAATGTGGTATTCCATTATATACAGAAAGTTCAACAACTTTTGGATCTATCATAACAAGTTTTACTTCACTGGGTTTTGCATTATACACAAAACTTGAAATAATTGTATTTATACAAACACTCTTACCAGAACCTGTTGATCCTGCAATTAAAACATGAGGCATTTTTGCAATATCTGCTATAATAGTTTGTCCTGCAACGTCTTTTCCTAATGCTACACTTAATTTCGAACTATTATCTTCAAATTCTTCACTTTCTATTACATCTCTAAAGTGAACAGCTTCTTTTTCTTTATTTGGAACTTCTATACCTACAGCTTGTTTACCAGGTATTGGAGCTTCAATTCTTATAGTTTCTGCAGCTAGATTAAGTGCTATGTCATCTGCTAAATTAGCTATTTTACTTACTCTTACACCTTCAGATGGTTTTAATTCATATCTTGTTATTGTTGGTCCAACTGACACATTTTCTACTTTTGCTGATACTCCAAAACTATATAATGTCTTCTGTAATTTTGTTGCAGTATCTGTTAATGCTTTTGCACCACCTTTTAACCCCTTTTTATTTCCTTTACTTAGTAAAGAAACTGGTGGATACTCATAGTGTTCGTCTTCAACAGTAACAGCATGTTCAAGTTGTAAAACTTCTTTTGTTTTATCTTCTTTTTTCTCTTCTTCTTGTTTAAATAAATTGTTTTCTATATAATCTGGTGTAGCTTCTTCTTTTTCTACTTTAGGTTTTAATTTGGTAGGTGCATTTTCTAACCCTAGTGGAATAATATCATCTGCTTGGTGATTATATTTTTTCAATTTATTTTCTTCATTTGGTTCATCTATTAGTCTTCCATTTAAATTAATTTTTATTTGTTCATTTTCTTGTTGTTCTAATTCTTTTTGTTTTAAGATTTTCTTTTCTTCTTTTCTTTTTCTTCTTCTCTCATTTAATTCTTCTGCTTCTATTTCTCTATTTTTAGCTTTTTCTTCTTTTCTTTCTTGCATTTCTTCTACTTTTTGATTAATTATATTTGATAAATCTATTCCAAAAGTAAATACAAATAACATTATAGAAATACCTACACTTAATATTACAGCTCCAAAATTTCCTAGAAGTTTAACTAATGGAATTGCAGCAAGTGTTCCTAATGCACCTCCGCCAATTTCCTTTGTTCCTAATTCATAACCATCTTTTACAACTTGTGAAAGTTCATTATTTACATTTATATTTTCTTTTGATATTTGATATACACTCATTACTACTGCTATACACAACAAAAACAAAGCATATTGCAATAATTTAACTGTTAAATAATCATTATCTTTACATGCGATTTTTATTGCTATTGCAAAAGTTCCTATAGGCAATATATATTTTAATATTCCTACCATTCCACCGAATATATCATTTAAATAAATTCCTGCATATCCAGATTTTGTATATATTAATACTGCCAAAAGTATACTAAGTATTATAGTTCCTACTACTTCTAAATTAACATTTGAAGTTTGTTTTTTTCTTCTGTTTTTTGATGTTGTTTTACTTTTTTTCTTATATCTTCTTTTTGCCATTTAATATATTCCTTTCATAATAAAAAGCCAGATCAAGAAATCATCTTATCTAATTTTATGACTTCTGACTTCTGACTCTTAATTTACTATTATTCTAATTCTTTTCTACTATTTTGAATTGTCTTTAAAGTATCCTCCAAAGAAATTTGCATTAGGTTTAGAGCTTCACTCATATTTTTTTCTAAATTTGATAATGTATCTGTAATTACTTGTTCTGTTCCTTGTAAAATTGTATCTGCATATTCTTTTGTTCCTTTTGATATTTCTCTAGACATTTCGTTTGCAGTTTCAATTATTTCTGTTTTTTGATCATATGCCTTTCTAGTAATTTCATGTTCATCTATCATAGCTATTATTCTATTTTCAGCTTCTTTTACGATTCCATCAGCTTCCTTTTGGGCTTCTACTAATATTCTTTGTCTTTCCTCTTTTACCCATTTTGCCTGTTTTAATTCATCTGGTAATTTTAATCTAATTTCTTTTATAATATCTAATAATTCTTCTTTATCTACTATTCCCTTTGAAGTAAAAGGTAAATTCTTACTTCCTTCTAAAATTTCCTCCAATGTTTCTAATAATGTAAATATTTCCATAGTTTAACCCCTTTCTGTTTTAGTTTACTATGTGTTTTGTGAATTTTTTAATTTTAAAAATAGAATTACAGCTCTGCCATATTTTCTTTCTTTAATAATTTCAAATTTTTCATTTATATAATCTATAATTTTTTCTATATCATCTGTTTCAACTATTATTTGTGTATTATTTTTTATTAATCTTAAATTTATAAGAAGTTCTAATGATTTAATAACATAATCAGTTTTATATGGTGGGTCTAAGTAAATATAATCAAAACATTCTCCATTTTGTTCTAATTTACATAGCAATTTTTCAAAATCCATATTATATAAAACCGTTTTTTCTTGTAAATGAGTTTTTTCAATATTTCTTTTTATAATATTACATGCATCTTTAGATTTATCACACAAGACAGCTCTTTTTACTCCTCTACTAGCTGCTTCTAATCCTATAGCTCCACTTCCAGAAAATAAATCCAAAAAGACTGTACCTTGTATGTCTTGATTTATTATATTAAATATTGATTCTTTTACTCTATCAAGTGTTGGTCTAGTGCTTAAAGAATCTAATGTAAATAATTTTGCACCTCTTGCTGTTCCACTTATAATTCTCATAATAAAACCTCTTTATTTATAATAATATTTTATATTTTTTTTATTTAAAGTCAATAGTATTAATAGAAATGTAACATATATTTAACAGTTTTGTAACAATACAGAAAATTAGTAATATTTACTACATAAACTAACAAAAAAAGACTACCTTATATTTAAGATAGTCTTTTGTTAGTTTTAATCTTCTTTTATATCTTTTAATAATTCTAATTGTGATATTAATAATGATTCCATTTTAGCTTTATATATATCAAATTGTTTTTTAACGTCATCTAATTCTTTTTGTTTTAATTTTATTTCTTGTTCTAAATTATCTACTTCTTTTTGAGCATTGGCTTTTGCTTCATTTATTATTTGTTCAGCTTGTTGTTTTGCAACATTTCTAACATCATCAGCAGTTGATTGTGCCATTACTAATGTGTTTTGAAGAGTTTCTTCTATTGATTTATATTGAACTAAACTTTTATTTAATTCTTCAACTTTAGTTTTCAATTCTGTTACATCTTTATAATTTTTACTATAATCTACTGATAATTCATCTAAGAAATCATCTACTTCATCTACATTGTAACCATTCATCATTTGTTTTGAAAATTTCTTATTTTCTATATCAAGAGGTGTAATCATAGTTTTATTCCTCCTTATCCGCATTTATCTTATTAGTTAACTCCATTATTTTTTAGCCAAGATACTGAAAGTTTATTTTTTATTTCTTCTCTTGCCATTTCGTTTGTTATTTCATAATTCATTGGTGCTATTAAGAATATTGAATTTGAAATCTTTTGAATATGCCCATCTAAAGCATAAACTCCACCACTAATAAAATCAATTATTCTTCTTGCAACATCTTTATTAACATACTCTAAATTAACTATTACAGATTTTTTTTCTTTTAATAAGCTACATATTTCTTCTGATTGTTCAAATGTTGTTGGTTGTGAAATAACCATTTTTATTGTTTGTCCTTGTGGCATTGGAACCACTTTATTTTTTCTTCCAAAAAATTTTCTTTCTTCATTCTCTTCATTTTCTTCTTCATAATCATTATCATATTCATATACATTCTCATCTTCTTCTGGTTCTGCTGTATCCATTCCGAATAATCCCCATACTTTATCCATTATTGCTCCTGACATTAAAAAAACCTCCTAAATTTACCTTCGTTTTATTTGCTATAAGTATCTATCTTTTTTAGATAATTGTCAATACTTTTTGATATTGTTTTCAATTTTTAATATTTTTGTAATATTATTGTAATATTTATTTAACTTTTTCTAAATCTGGGTTTAATAAAATTTCATCATATAAAGTTATTTTTTTATACGAATTAATTTCTGAATTACTATATCCCATATCTTTTAGTTCATCTGATGTATATGTTGTAACTAATGAATATTTTTCATTTTGTTTTAAAACTTTTACTAACAATTTACTTAAATATCCTGCTCTATTTCTAACAACATATTTTTTGTTGTTTTCCTCTACAATTGCCTGATTTGGCACTTTTAATCCTGAATAACTCCACCAAACTATATCAAAAGAAATTTTTCTATAATTTATTAATTCATCAGTTAACTCATCTAACTGAAATACTACTACATAATCATCATTTTCTTCACTAACATATGTTACCTTTGTACTTAATTCTTGTCCACTTGATAATCTTATTTTGGCTGTTGTTCCAATTTTTACTTCTTGCCCTTCTCTTTTTTTCAATACAGTTGCAATATAGCATTCAAAATTATTAATTATTTTTCCACTTTCTTCACTACTTGATATTATCTTTCCAGTTTTTATATTAAGATTATCTAGTTTTTCTTTTGTTAATGAACTAAAATCTTCTGTTGTAAGTACATCTTCTAATCCATCAACCTTATAAGATACTAACCCACTATTAGGGGCTTTTACATACTCAGCTCCAGAATTTAATTGATTTTCATATTCGCTTCTTTCTTTTATTAATTTCTTTATATACGAACCAGACGAACTTAAATCACCAACCATTTTTGCCTTTTTTGTAATTAGCTTATTTATTTCTTTTTTATATTCTTCTATTTTTTGTATATCATTCAAATCATTTAGTTTTTCCGTTTTCTCATCAATTTCTTTTTCTATTTGTTTTATATCAGGTGAATACAAGTCATTTTCGTTTGATAGAGCTGTTTGAATTTCTTCATCTAACTTTTGTATTTTTTCCTGTAAATTGCTTTCATTTTTACTATAATACCTAAAAACATTTTCTCCTTTAGCTACTCTATTACCTTCTGAAATTATTTGTATCATACCATTTTTGTAATTTTCACCTTTTATTACTTTTTCATCTCTTATTATATAACCGTGCAACAGTTTCTTCTTGCGATACAGTCCCTTCTTCAACTGTAAAAGTATCTGTAGGATCTTTTATCAAAAGATATATTGCATAAATAACATATGCAGATATAATTAATAAAACTATTGAAATCAATATTCTATTTTTGGTGACTTTATTAGTCTTTTTTTCTTCATTATTTTCTTTCAATTTATACCCTCCAAAATAATATCAATATTATTTTGCATATCATTTAATCCATCAAGCCAGACTGTTTGTTTATTTTTTCTAAACCATGTTAATTGCCTTTTGGCATATCTTCTTGTTTCTTGTTTTATTATATCAACCATCGTTTCCCTGTCATACTCTTTTTCTAAATATTTCACTACTTCCTTATAGCCTAACCCTTGCATTGCTGTAGGAAATTTATTATATTTGCTTTTCAAACTTTTTACTTCTTCAATTAACCCCTTATCAATCATAATGTCTACTCTTTTATTAATTCTTTCATACAACTTTTCTCTATCCATATTAATTGCAAATACTTTGTAATCAAATTCCACTTCATTTTTTCTAGATTCTTTTTCTTGTTCTGTTTTTGTCTTTCCAGTTGCTTTATATATTTCTAATATTCTCATTATTCTTTTCTTATCATTATGACTTATTTTTTCAATTGCTATTGGATCTATTTTTTTTGCTTCTTGATATAATATTTCAAGTCCTTCTTTATTTATTCTTTCTTCTAATTGTTTTCTATATTTTTCGTCAACATCTATTTCATTGTATTCTATGCCATATATCAGGCTATCTACATAAAGCCCTGTTCCCCCAACTATTATTGGCATTTTTCCTTTATTTAATATTTCTTTAATAGCCCTTGTTGCATCTCTTTTAAAATCTGCTACACTATATCTTTCATCAGGTGAAACAAAATCCATTAAATAATGTTTTATTCCTTGTTTTTCTTCTTCATCTGGTTTTGCTGTTCCTATATTCATATCTTTGTATATTTGCATAGAATCACAAGAAATAATCTCACCATCTATTTGTTTAGCAAGTTCTATTGACAATGCTGTTTTTCCAGAAGCTGTTGGTCCACATATTACTATAACTTTAGGTTTTGACATATTACACCTCTATTTCTGTTTTTTATATATTTCCATAATACCTAATTGTGTATTTATCAAATAATTATATTCTATAATTATAACTATTATAAAAATTACTAACAATTTTAATATTTCAAATTTTAACTTTTCTCTTTTTATTTCCTTGTTTTTTATTTTATCAAATAATTTTGCAAATGATGGCATTAAAAACAATGCATTTACTGGTGTAAAAACTAATACCAACATCTTTTTTATATCATTTTTCATTTCTAATTTTTCATAATTAATATTTGATGATGAAATATTAAATATTATTAATGTTATAAACGCTATAATTAACAATCCCAAAACTATATATATAATTTTTATTTTATTTTTGACATCCCCTAATTCATGCCATGTACAAGCTATTAAAACTGCAAATAATATTATTGTAATTATTGAAATTATAACTATCATTTTAACCTCTATTTTCTTGCAAATTTTCTTTCGATATCATATTTCGTCATTTTTATTGCTGTTGGTCTTCCATGCGGACATGTGAATGGATTAGGTAATTTTAATAATTGATCCATTAAACTATCCACTTCTTCTTTTGTTAACGCCATATTAGCTTTAACTGCTGCTTTACATGCAACTGTTGCTATAAATTTTTCTTCTTTTTCTTGTTTTGCAGTTCTTGCAACAGTATTTATTTCATCAAGAGTTTCTAAAAATAATTCTTTAGTATCCAAATCAACACATATATTTGGAACTCCTGATAATTTTATTGTATTTTCTCCAAATTCTTCTAAAGTAAATCCAGCCCTTCTAAACATGTCCATATTTTCTTTTGCAATATCCATCTCTTTATGTGTTAATGTTATCACATCTGGTAAAAGTAACATCTGTGAGTCTTTTGTAGAATTATTATAATAATTTTTCTTTATTTGTTCATACATAATTCTCTCATGAGCAGCATGTTGATCTAATATATACATCTCCTTATTCATCTCAAGAATAATATATGTTTTAAATGCTATTCCTATAAATTTATATGTTGGTTTATTATATTCCTCAATATCTTCAAATACAGAAACATTTTCAGTGTTTTCTAAAATGTCTTCGGCATCAATTTGTTTTTCCGCTTCTTTTTCTTCTTGAATAATTCCTATTGGTTTATTTCCAAAAGTTTTTTCATACATTTGATCAAAATTTTCTGTTTCCTGTTCTTCCGCTTTTCTTAGCATATCTATTTGTTCTTTTAGTTTTTTAAATTCTTCATTTTTAGCAATTTCACTTGGTGTCTCTTCTTTTCTTTCTGTCTCACCATTTTCATTTTTTTCTTTTATTTCATCAACAATTACATTCTCTTTTTCTTCTTCTGTTTCTTTTATTTTTTCTTCCTTTTCTTCTAGTCTTTCATGTTCTTCAATTTCAATTTCTTCTTTTTTCTTATTTTCTTCAGTCTCTTTTTTTAATTTTTCTTGCAATTGTTTTAATTGATTTAATATATTTTCTGTAGATTCTGGTATATCTACTTTTGGAGTATTAACTAATGCACTTTTTTCTTCATTCTTTTTATTTATTTCTTCTATTCTTTTAAATAAGCTTGGTTCATCTTTATTTTCTTTTAATTGAATTTTCTCTTCTATTTTTTTTTCATCATTAATTGTTTCTATTCTCTTTGTAACATCTTCAACTACACTTTCTTTAGTTGTATTTGCTACCAATTCAGATTTTAGTAATGTATCTTTTATAGCGTGATATATTGCTTTAAATACTTTATTTTCATCTTCAAATCTTACTTCTAATTTTGCTGGGTGTACATTAACATCTACTTTACTTGGATCCATTTCTAAATCTAAAACTACAAAACCAAATTTTCCAATCGGAAGCATACCTTTAAAAGCTTGTTCTGTTGCTGAAGATAGAGTTTTATCTTTTATATATCTTTTATTTACAAAAAATAATTGATTTGATCTATTAGATCTCGCTATTTCTGGTTTTCCTACTACTCCCACAATATTAATATCTTCATAATTATAGTTAACATTTAATATTCCATCTGCAACGTCTTTTCCATATATACTATATACAACTGTTTTCAAATCTCCGTTACCATTTGTTTGAATTACTGTCTTTCCAGTATTTATTAATTTAAATGATATATTAGGATTAACTAAAGCAATTCTTGTAATTGCATCTTCTATATATCCTGATTCTGTATAATCTTTTTTTAAGAATTTATATCTTACTGGCGTATTAAAAAATAAATTTTTCACCGTAATTGTAGTTCCTGTAGGACATCCAATTTCTTCTTTGTTTAATACTTTTCCACCTTCTACGGTTATTTTATATCCTGTCTCTTGGCTATTTGTTTTTGATACCAATTCAACATTAGCTATAGCTGCAATACTAGCTAAAGCTTCACCTCTAAATCCCATAGATTTTACATTTTCTAAATCATCCGCACATCTAATTTTACTTGTAGCATGCCTTTCAAATGCAATTTCCAGATCATCACTTGCAATTCCTTTTCCATCATCAGTTACTCTTATATATGATATTCCACCATTTTTAATTTCTACTGTTATATTCTTCGCTCCTGCATCAATTGAGTTTTCTATCATCTCTTTTATTACAGAAGCAGGTCTTTCTATAACTTCTCCTGCTGCTATTTTATTTATTGTTAAATCATCTAATAAAACTATATTTCCCATTTTTTTCCTCCAATTTTGCATTTGTACAATTTTTCAACATATATCATCTTTGTTACATTATTACTTGAATGTCAACAATTTCCCATTTTAAATTTGAATTTATATGAATTACATTTCCACAATATTCACATTCAAATATATTATTTTGAAGATTATATTTCATAACTGAACCACAATTACTACAATTGCAATTGTCTTTTGTTTTTCCACCATTTATCTTATATGTAATAATCCATGTATCATTCCAATATTTATCTTTTTCACAATCTTTATCAATATTATTATTTACATCATCATAAAAATATAAAGAAATATAAACTTTTATATACTTTTCACTATTTATATTAAGATAATCAAATAAATCGGCATATTGAACAGTTACTTTATCTATATTTTTCATTACTCTGTAACTTTCTTTTTCAGAATTAATTTTATTTATCACTTCATTATTACAATTCAAAACTATTTTTTCATTATCTCTTAATGACTCATATAATGATGGAATAGCCCATTTTGTATATTCTAACAACTCATCTTTTTCAAATTCAGGAATTTCTACTTTAATATCATGTAAAATTTCACTGCTTTCTCTTTTTAACATCTATTTCTCCCTAATAAAATTTTATTTAATATACTTTTTATAAAGAAATTCTAACATACAATTTTTTATTTATCAACATTATTTAAAATTTGTAACAAAATTTTTAAGAATTCATATTATATATCATACAAAGGAACACAAACAAAAGATTAAACTTAAATATTTTTTCAAGGAGGTACTTACTTATGTGTTGCTGTAATGATGAAATTCTTTGGTTCATTATTCTTTTCTTACTTCTTTTCTGTGGTGGCTGTGGCAACAGAGGTTGTTGTTGCAATAACAATAACTCTTGCTGTTAATTGAAAAGAATAATACTTTTTAGGAAAGGGGGTTTTCTTATGCCTGAAAACAGAGGATGCGGATGCGGTTTTGGATTTGGTGATGACTGCTGCTGGATAATAATTCTTATATTATTAATATGCTGTTGTTGTGGTGGCAATAAAGGATGTTGCTAATCAAACAAAAAAATAGTACCTTTTAAATAGGTACTATTTTTTGTCTTTTTTAAATATAACTAATTTACTCAAAATATAATTTACTATTATAACCACTATGTTTGAGAATATTTTTGTTATTATTGAGTTTACATTCATTAAATCAATTAATACATATAGTATTGCTTCTTCTAATAATAATGAGAATATTCTTGCAGATGTGAATGATAAAATTTCCTTTATTAATACTTCTCTTTTAAAGCTTTTACTTTCAAATACATATAATTTGTTTGTTATATATGCAAAGATTACAGTTATAATCCAAGCTATTACATTACTAATTAATGCTGGAATTCCAAATACTTTCTCAAATATAGTAAATGATGCGATATTTACAATTGTTGATAGTACTCCCATTATCCCATACATTATTAATTCTTTATATTTTATACATAGTGCTTTTATTAATTCAATTATTTTTTTCATTTTGTTTTCCTTTCAATGTTTTTTATTTTTCTAATTGTTTATATCTTAATAAATTTAATTCATAAGATTCTCTATGATGTTTAACAACTGTGTCTAATATAACTCCACATTGTCCTACTATTACTGATAAAATCATTATTCCTGTAGCTAAAACTGCTGTTGGAACTTTTGTTATATATCTAGTTTTAAAGAATTCTACTATAACTGGAATTCCAAAGGCTAGTCCTATTATAAATAATATTCCTGCAATTACTCCAAAAAATTTTAGTGGTTTATAATCTTTAAACATTTTTACTATTGTTTTTACAACTTTTATTCCATCACCTATTGTATTTAACTTAGATGTACTTCCTTCTGGTCTATCTCTATATACAATTGGAATTTCTTCTATTATAAATTTTTTATCTAATGCGTGCAAAGACATTTCTGTTTCTATTTCAAATTTGGGGCTTAATACAGGCATATTTTTTACAAATTTTTTATTAAATACTCTATATCCTGTCATTATATCTTTTAATTTTGTATTAAATAATACATTTATAGATTTTCTAACTAAATTATTACCAAATTCATGAAAATGTCTTTTATTCTCTTTTTGATATGTTCCATTTGTTAGTCTATCACCTATAACCATATCCGCTCTTTCTTCTTCAATTGGTTTTATAAGCTTATGAACTTCTTCTGCTGGATAAGTGTCATCTCCATCTACCATAACATATATGTCAGCATCAATGTCCATAAACATTGTTCTTACAACATTTCCTTTTCCTTGTCTATATTCATGTTTTACAATTGCTCCTGCATTTTTTGCAATTTCTGCTGTTTTATCTTTCGAATTATTATCATAAACATATATATCCGCTTCTGGGAGCTCTCTTTTAAAATCTTTTATAACTTTTTCTACTGTAAGCTCTTCGTTATAACATGGTATTAATACAGCAATTTTTTTCATACTATTTCTCCTTTATTTCATATATTTCATAATTATTATATTCATAGATTTTTTTCAAATCTTTTTTATCATTTGAATAACCACTTAAATCTCTTAGTGACAAGATATATTTTACATCAAGCTTTGATAATTCGTCAATATTTAAATTTACAGTAAAAGCATCTGGAGAAGTAAGTTTGAACTCTATTTCGTTTTCATTTGTTAAATTTATTGTTATATGTGCATATCTATTGTAGATTTTTTCATTTTCACCGTTTTTATCAAAGATTTTCCATCTATCTAAAATAGGATATACATTTGTGGAATTTATAGTTTTTGCTCCTGCCATTATTGGTATATTGTTATATGGAAGCCCATTTCCTTCCACAATCCACAATCTGTTATCATTTTGTGAAATTTCTTGTATCCTATTAATTAATTCAGAATCATATACTTCTCCTACTCCTTTTCTTATTGGATTAACAGTTGCTCCAGAAAATAACACTATTATTAATAAAATAAATGTTAAAATATATTTATTATATTTGAAATTATATCTTAATATTAAATAAAAAATAATACTTAAACATACTAATGTTGATAATGTTATTATATCTCCAATATAATCTAAATAAACTATTTTGTTAATAAAAACAATTATTCCAGCAATTAATATTGATAAAACACCACTAATTATTCTTTTAACAGGTTTTTCTATTAATGCTAAGCTTCTTATTAAAATTACTATATTTAAAAAGCCTACAGCTATTATAGATCTTGATGCTTGTGAATTACTAAGTAATGTAATTTTTGCCAAAATTTCTGGAAATCCAAAAATACACCATGTTCCAAGTATTATTGAAACAATTATAGATATTATTAATAATTTATCTTTATATTTCTGTTTAAATAGTATTATAAAAGAAGTTATGAATCCTATAGGAAATAAATCAAAAAATACCGCTTCTTCGCATACATTACTTGCAATAATTTTTCCATTAACAACCTTTTGTATTACATCCTTTTCCCAGAAAAAAGGATTTATAGCATATGAAAAATATTTACATATCTCCCCTCCACCAGTTACAACTCTACTTCCTGGATATACCGTATTTAAAACACTCTTTATTGTATCTAATGATTTTGTAAAAATATATATAATTGAAATTAAAAATAATACTACAAAAGTAATTATTGTAAATATATCTTTTTTATTAATTTTACAGTTCTTCCAATTTTTTATTAATACCCATAATGCTAGACCTGCAAAAACATATATAAATGGTATTTGCCATGAAGGATAAAAAGTAAGTAAATATGTTCCTGCTGATATTACCATTCCAAATAAATATAACAACCTTTTTTTATATTGCTGACTCAACATGTACTTATCTAACAATATAATTGCAAGTTGACCTGCACTTATCATTTCTACAAGTCCATTTATTGCAAACCACCAACCAATAACAGGTGCAAACGAAACTAAAATAGTTCCAATAAAAGATATTCCTCTTTTTCTTTTTGTAATTAATAACATAAATTCAAATGTTATTAAAAATAAAGCAATAAACCTTCCACACCAAAATATAGCTTGACCTTTTGCCGTTCCAAATAACAAATATCCTATTTGAAATGCTCTATATATAATTCCTATGTCCTTTACAGGTTGTCCATATACTATAAAAACATCTGTGGCAGTTCCTCTTATTACATCACTAAAATATCCAAAATCATTAAATTTTTGTGAATAAGCCATCGGAGTGTTTACTGCCCATTCGTCAGATCTAATCGTTTTAGACTCTCCTACTATTACTCCATCTTCTTTTTCTCCATTATTTAAATATATATTCCATATTCCAATTGATGATCCGCTTATTTCAAATACAACACATAAAACAAATACCACTAAAGCAACACAAAATCTATGTTTATATATTTTTTCGAACCATTCCCTTTTTAATAAATATAACAAAAATATAACAAAAAATACTATAAAAAATACTAAAACTAATTTTATATCTTCTATATTTTGTATAATTATATCTTTCATAAAAATCCACCTTATCATTTTTTGTAATTATATAAATTATTATAAAAAATTACAAGTATTTATAAAAAATATAATTAGAGTTAGTTATAACTCTAATTATATTTTTTATAACAATAATTTTTATCTACATTTCCAGTTATACCATCAACTTTTCCTGTATTCGTGTATTGCCACATCATATATTGATACTTGTAATCTGTACTTTCTATATAATGTGCAAGCCAAATGTCATATTGACTTATTTGTTGTACATTTAAATTATCATATAGCCAATATTTATTAGCATAAATCATTGGTTTATAACCTAATTGTTTAATAGTTTCACAAAAAGCTTTTACTACTTCTGTTCTCTTTTCTTTTGAAATATTGTCTGCTCTTCCTGTCCCCATTGGAGATAATTCTGTATCTATTGCTATAGGATATTTTACATCTATTCCATATTTTTTAATTAAACTTACTACAAATTTTGCTTCTTCTTTTGCCTCTTCTATATTTATTGCTTGAGAATAAAAATACACTCCTATATCTATTTTATTTATTTTCGCTCCTAATGCATTTTTGGCAAACATTGTATCCTCTACTAAACTTCCTTTATCACCATATCCTCTATATCCGGCTCTTATCATAGCAAAATCAATTCCAGATCCACTAACTTTTGTCCAATCTATTGTTCCTTGATATACAGATACATCAATTCCATTAAAAACTTTCTTTGTTATTTGTGTTATAGAGATTTTTACCTTTGTAATATTTCCATATATATCTTTTACTTCTGTTATATAATTTTGATTTTCATTAAAACTTTTTGTATATATTAATTTATCATCACTTAATTTCCACGTTGGCTTTGTATCTGCCATTATTTCATTTGATTTCATATCAACAGTAACAATTCCACTTTTTTCATTATATGTATATATAACTTCTATTTCAGGTCCTTTATCATCTATTTGAGTTATTTCTATTTTTGCCATTTTACTATTTCCAAAAGTATCTTGCACAGGTGTATAATACATTTCGTTTTTATTAAATGTTTTTGTATATATCAATCTATCATCACTTAATTTCCACGTTGGTTTTGTATTAGCTAATATTTTATTTGATTTCATCTTTGCAGTTACTGTATTATTTTGTTTATTATATACATATTCCATTTCTATATTTGGTCCATTTATTTGAGCAACATCTATATTTACTTTACTTATATTTCCATACATATCTTTTACTTCTGTTATATAATTTTGATTTTTATTGTATCTTTTAGTATATACAAGTTTATCATCACTTAATTTCCATGTTGGCTTTGTATCTGCCATTATTTCATTTGAAATCATCTTTACAGTTACTGTATCTGTAAGATTATCATAAATGTATTTGGTAATAATTTGAGGTCCTTTATCATCAATTTGGTTAACATTAATATTAACTACTTTTCTTGTCCCATTTATTAATAAAAACGTTGTATCATATCTTTCATTGTTATTATATTTCTTTATATATACCTTTTTATTTTTTCCTAGTTCCCACGTTGGTTTTGTATTTTTAAAACCTATTTCAGATGTAGCTTTTACTGTTACACTATTTTCTACATTATTATATATATATGTTAATGTAATATTATCATTTGCTTTTACTTTATTAGGAAATATTATTTGCAATAGAAATATAAATGTTAGAAATATTAAAATAATATACTTTCTTTTATTTAACATAATATCACCCAATATTATTGTAACATGACAATTTCAAGCCAGTCAAAGGATATTATTTCCACAAAAAAAGACTATACATTCCTTTTTATTGTATAGTCTTTTTCTACTCTAATATGTTTTATAACTATAATCCATATCAACTCTACCTTGTATTCCATTTACATCACCAGAACTTGTATATTGCCACATATCATACTTTCCTGAATAATCTGTTTGTGATGTATAATGTGCTAACCATATTTCATACTTCTCTAATTGAGACATATCTAGTTTATTTATAAGCCAGTTTTTATTTGCATATATTCCCACTTTACTATAACCTGCTGTTTTTAGTTCTTCCAAATATGTTTTAGTTATATTTGTCAAAGTTTGAACATCTAATTTTTCAATTTGATCATCTTCAATGTCTATATAAATAGGATATGTTATTTTTTTATCTTTTAATTGTTCTACAGTCCATTTGGCAGCATTTTTAGCTGCTTCTTCATTTTCCACATAAGAATAAACATAAATTCCAATAGGTATATTTAATTTTTTACAAGAATCATAGTTTTCTTTAAAAAATGTATCTAAAGTATGATTTTCTTTATTTCCAATCCAACCTAAACGTAGCATAGCAAAATCAATCCCATCATTTTTTACTTCTACCCAATTTATTCTATTATTATGTTGTGATACATCTATTCCTACTGCAATTAATCCTGATATTTTTACAGTTTTATTTGTCTTGTTTCCCCATTTGTCTTGCAATACAAGATTATATGTATTATTTTTTTTATATGTTATTTCACAAGTTTTTCTATCGCCACTTATATTCCATGTTGGATCTGTATTATACAATTCTTCATTAGATGATATCTTTACAACAGCAGATCTTTTATCTGAATTATATTTTGTTGAAATAAACACTTGTGGAGCTATATCATCTATTTGTGTTATTTGTATCTTAGTTTGTGTTTTATTTCCATATTTATCTCGAAATTCTGTTGTATATTGTTTTTCATTTTTAGCATATATTTTTGTATACACTTTTTTATCTGTACTTAAAGTCCAACTAGGCTTTGTATTTTTCAATTCTTCATTAGCTACTGCAATAACTGTAACTGTATTATTTGTAGAATTATATAAATATTTTATAGTCATTTGTGGACCCTTTTTATCTATTCCCTTAACATTAATTCCTTTTTTAGTTTTGTTCCCATACTTATCTTTTATTGTTATATTAAATTTGGTATTTACAGAAAAATCTCTTGTAAAAGTTTTCTTGTTTTTACTTAAATTCCACTTATTATTAACACTATTTTTTTTCATTTCTTTATTAGACTTCACTGTAACTTTTACTTTATTTGTATTTTTATCATATTTATAACTAACTGTAACTTTAGGTCCTTTTATTTTTTTCACTTTTATTTTTATTGTTTTGCTTTTTCCATTTTGAGCTGTAAATTTAGTTGAATATGTTTCGTTTACATAGAATTTTTTTGAATACGTTTTTTTATTCTTACTTAAAGTCCAACTTGGTTTATTTTTTTTCAATTTTATATTTGATTTTACTTTTACAGTTACTACATCTTTTTTAGAATCGTAACTATAGGTCACTTTTAGATTAGGTTTTGAGGCAGCCTCGACTCTATTATTTGGTAAAAATTGAATTATGCCAAAACTTACTAGCATTATTAAAATAAATTTAATTATTTTATTAATTTTCATATATACTCCCCCTTATTTATTAATAAAATCCTTTTCTGTCTCTTTTACTATATAAATAGGTCTATCTTTAACTTCTAAATATGTCTTTGATAAATATTGTCCTATTATCCCTAAAGAAAATAATTGGATACCACTTACAAAAAAGATTATACACACCATTGATGGCCAACCACTTGTAGGATCTCCAAAAGCTAATGTTCTTATAACAATAACTAAAATCATAATAAATGCAATCAAACAAAACAATACTCCTACAATTGATGATATTATAAGTGGTGTTGTTGAAAATGCTGTTATTCCCTCTAATGCATACTTAAACAATTTCCAAAAAGACCATTTGGTTTCTCCTGCAACTCTTTCAACATTTTCATATTCAAGCCATTTTGTTTTGAATCCTACAAAACTCCATAACCCTTTAGAATATCTATTATATTCTTTTAGTGATTTTATAGCTTCTATTACTTGCCTTGTCATTAGTCTATAATCTCTTGCTCCATCTACCATTTCTATGTCTGACATTTTATTTATTATTTTATAAAACATTCTTGCAAAGAAACTTCTTATTGGTGGTTCTCCTTTTCTTGTAACACGCCTTGTACCAACACAATCATATCCATCATTTTTTATAGTGTCATACATTTTTCTAAGGAGTGCAGGAGGATCTTGTAAATCTGCATCCATTAATGTAACATAATCTCCTGTACTTGATTCTATACCAGCAAACATGGCTGCTTCTTTACCGAAATTTCTAGAAAAAGAAATAAATCTTACTTTATCATCCTTATCTTTTAATTCTTTAATTTCTTTTAATGTATTATCTTTTGAGCCATCATCTACAAAAATATATTCAAAATCAATTCCTTCAAAATCCTTTGTTCTTACTTTTTCCATTTCTTCATAAAATAATGGTAATGCTTTTTCTTCATTGTAACAAGATACTATAACTGATATTTTATCCATTTTTTGTTTTTTCCTTTCTTTTTACATCTTTTATTTTGTTACTTTATAATTTTTTATTTCATATTGTGCTGTATCATCTCTTAAATTAATATTATAATATGGATCACCTTTTGCAATAAAATCTTTCCATTTATTTTTAAAGTTATTACTTTCTCTTTCAAATCTCTCTTTCTTAGCTGGTGTATCTTCATATCCTCTTGTTTTTGATTCATAATGCCAAAATTCAACAAAAGGATTATACACTATATGTTTTCCAAGTTGTCCTATTTTTAAGCAAAAATCAACATCATTAAATGCTACTACAAAATTTTCTTCATCCATATATCCAACTTTTTCATATATATCTCTTCTACTAAATAGACAAGCTCCTGTAACAGCACTCATATCTTGAATTAAGCCTTCTTTAGCAAAATATCCATGATTTCCTTTTGGAAGTCCAGTTAACATATTTGCTGCTAATCCACAAATCCCTACAACAATTCCAGCATGTTGAATTGAACCATCTGGATAATATAATCTTGCCCCTACTGCTCCAATGTCATTTTGTTGAGCAAAACCTAACATTTTTTCTATCCAATTAGGAGTGATTAATTCTGTATCATTGTTTAATTGGCAAACATATTCACCCTCACAATTCTTAACTCCATAATTAATTATTCCAGAATAATTAAATTGTTTTATTGGATAATACACTACTTTAACTTTAGGATTTTTCTTTATTTCTTCGTAATATTCAAATGTTTCTTTTTCTGTACTATTATTTTCTACTACAACTATTTCATAATTACTATATGTAGTATATTTTAATAATGAATTTATACAAGTTTTTAATGTTTCAACAGCATCTTTATTAGGAATTAATATACAAACTTTTGGATTTCCTATAACATCATATTGCACTTGATATACTCCAGGTGTTTCTCCAAAATCAACTGTTCCTTTTAATCCTATTCTTGCAATATGATCTTCTACTGCTTTTCTTCCCGCTTCATAAGCATATGGTTTTGCATCTGGCATTTCTGCTGTTGAATTTGGATGTATTCTCCAATGATACAATATTTTGGGAATATGAACAATATTTTTTGCAATTTCTGACATTCTAAGAATCAAATCATAATCTTGTGCTCCATCATATTTGCTTCTTTCCCCTCCAAGTTTGTCCATTATATCTTTTCTAAAAATACTAAAATGTGTTATATAATTATTTGCTCTTAAAGTATCTGGTGAAAAATCCGGTTTAAAATATGGGTCTACTCTATTTTCTTTTACTCTCATTATTTTATCTTCATCTGTATATATAAATTCAACACCTGGATTTTCGTTAATAGCCTTCACTATTTCATACAAAGAAAATATTGGAAGTAAATCATCATGATCAAGTAATGCTATAAAATCTCCTGTTGCTAATGTTAGACATTCGTTTGTATTTCCAGCAATATTTTTGTTCTCATTCATAAATTTGTATTTTATTCTTGAATCTTTTTCCACTATTTTCATTAATTCTGGATTTTGAGTCTCACTTCCATCTGCCAAACAAAGTTCCCAATTTTTATATGTTTGATCTATTAATGATTGAACTAATTCATCAAAGAAATTTACTGGAGTATTAAACAGTGGCACTAATATACTTATTTTTGGATTTACTTTAAATTTAGTATTTCTCTGTTCTTCCAATTCTGCTTCTGTTGGTTCATTTTCTTCTATCCATTTTTGATAAGTTGTTTTTCTATCTACTTCAACTCTTCCTGATAATATATTTTTAGTGTCTTTTAAGGCTTTTATAAATCCTTTTTGTTTTGCCAATTTTAAAAATTTTTTAATATTCTGAGCATTCAAATTTTTAATTATTTTATTTAATAATCTTAAAAAATTTCTTAATTTGCTTCCCTCTGGAAATAATATATCTCTAATTCTCTTTTTTTCATTCATAATTATTTTTCCTCTTTTCTTTTAAAACAAGAAACCACTTTTCTTATTTTTAATGTTAACTTCCATCCCTTTGAATTTTCAATTTCATTTATTGTATTTTGTTGATTTTCGATTTGTTTTCTCATTTTACTAATTTCTTCTTCTGTTATATTATTTACTTTTTCTAATTTCTGAAGTTCACTACTTAAAAATATATTTTTGGTTTTTAAATCACTATTTTCAACAATAAATCCTCTTACATTTTTCATGGGTCTATGATTTGCGAGACGTATTGAATTATCATATATTTTACCATCTATTTTTTCTTCTAATCTGTCAAATAATGATTTATATTTTTGTAAACCTAATTTTTCATATAATTCATTTGTATTTATAATATTTCTTAATTGTGTAAAAATTTCTATTCCTCTATATATAATAAATTCTAACGGTATTTTATCATCTTCCCATTCTTGATCATATATGAATAATTCATTGTCTTTTATAAAACAATTTTGAAAGTTTAAATCCCATAGACCATTTTTTACAAAAGTTAAATCTTTTATTTCTTCTTTTTTATAAAAAATACCATAATTATCAAATACATTATTAACATTATTGGTTATTTCTAATTTATCTAATATTTTTTCTTTAAAATTATTAATTGCTTTAATAATTCCATCTATCCCGTTTTTATTCCCCTCTTCTAAAACATATTCATCATATGGCTTAGCTTCTGTTATAATATTACTTATAATTTTTTCTTCATCATATTGATCTAAAACTTTAATGCTTGATTTATTTAAAACATCTATATTGTTTTTTATTTTTTCGATATGAGATTTTGCAAGTTCATTTTCTGGATATTTATAAACTTTATCTTCTTCCATTATGGTTTTTAATTTATATTCAGGCTTTCTATTGTTCCAGAAAGATACATATTTTACATTGTTTTCTTTAAAGTTTTTACCAACTTCTATAAAATATGAATTTGCAAAAAATTTAAATAAATTTTCATCTTCTTCAATTATTTGTAAATAGGCATTATTCTCATGAAAATTTACTATATAACTGTCTTTAAAAAATGTCATATTTCTATGAATATTATTTTTATTTGGTAAAAACTTATCTGTAAAAATTACATTTGCATATTCATAATCTGGAAGTGGATAATAATATTTTGCTTGTCCTAAATTTACTTTTTGTATTAATTTATCAATCATCTTTTTAGAAAGATACTGACTCTTTTTACTATCCATTTTAGAAATTATAGCATCATACTCTAAGTTTCTATCATTTGAATCTATAACAGCCCAATTTCTCATACCAAATTTATTATTTGTTGCAATTAACATCTTTCCATTATCTTTAAGTAATGTACTCAAGAATTTTAATAAATCTTCATATGGATTTTCTGTTTGATATATAATTGGCGCATATTCTAAAATTCCAATTAAAGTTATATAATCAAACTTTTCTTCAAACTTAATATCTTTTAGATTTCCAACTATAACCTCTAAATTCTTTTTGTCATTATGTCTTTTAGCAATTGCTTGTCCCCTTAACTTAGAAAATTCAACCGAAACTACTTTTGATGCATTTTTGCAAAGTTCTCCTGTTATTTGACCTAAATTTGCACCAATTTCTAAAATTGTACAATCTTTTTCAAATGGATACCAATTGATTATATTTTTTCTCATATCTGATAATGTATATAAACTTTCTATACTATTATCTCTTTCTATAATTTTTTCATATTCATCTTCTTTATAATTTCCTATGTAATTATTTATTAAAAATTCTTCTCTAGATAATTCATTATATTTAATTTCATTTTTATAAAAATCTAAATTTAATTTCATACAAATCAATCCCCATTTTTTATCTTTCTTGATATCTTTCTTAAAACTTCTGTTATTCTCCAACTTTTAGAATTATAAACACTTACTAATTCTTCTCTTAATCTTTTGTTCTCATTTTTCAATTCTTCATTTTGTATTATTGCCTCTTCCATATTAGAATTGTCTCTATATACTAATGGTGATAATCTTTTTGCATTTTCTTTATTAAATTGAACTGATTTATCTATTGGTTTTGTTACAATATATTCATTTTGTATTAACCATTTTTGCAACATTTCTAAATATTGTTGTTCATTTTCTAGATTTTCAAACTCTTTATTCATTTTTGATAATCTATTTTTATAATCTTCTGAAAAACTTGGTTTATGCAATAACGCATGATATAGTAGTGTGTAAAAATAATAGTCATTAGATATTGTATAAAAACCTTTTTCATTATATATTTTTGTTTTTAATAAATCTTCTTCTAATTGTTTAAAATAATAGTCATCTCCAATGTATCTTAAATCAAAGTTTGCAAAACCTTGTCCAACCATTGCTTTATAATGAACTCTATATTCTTCATTAAAAACTTTTTTGGCATTTAATACATATGCTACATTTTCAAATGAATCACATATTATATCTATATCATTGTGTTCATTTACATATATTTCTTCTGGTAATGTTTCATAATTTCTAAGTAACGCATAATTTATGCAATTGTTTAATGCATAAAACATCTCTTTTGCATCATTCCATCCATTAGTTCCAAATAAATCATTTTGTAAATTTATTTCATTACCATCCCAAGAATTATTTTCCTTAACAAAATCGTTTATTGATTTTCCAAGTAATAATGTTAAATCATGGTTTGTTTCTATTTCTGAATTTGTTGCATGTACTCTATGTCCTCCACCTGTTAATTCTCTATAGTATGTCTTTTTATCAAACATAGATGTATTTACTCTTTGAATTCCTTTTGATGTATCTCTATCTTCATATTTAGGATTATTACATCTAACTACAACAAGTAAAAATGTTCCATTTCCACAATGTTCTTCTTTTCCACAACCTTTGGGTAAATTTGTTCCATAAAATCTTGATAAGTTTTCAGAAAATTTTTCTTTACTCCATGTTATATTATACATACCAAGAATATCAAAACTTTCTTGCATATCTTTTAAAATTTCTTGTTTTTTGTACAATGCATTTTCCCATAATATAAATAAATGAATTTCTTGCATATTTTTTCTCCTAATTTGCTTTTTTAAAATCTATTACTGTATCTATATCAAAGCATCCAACTATTGGTGTTGTTGACATTGCTTCAAATATCAAAGCATCATAATTTCTATTTATAACAACTATTTCTCCATTTGCATCATATCTACTACAACTTAAAGAAATTGTATATTTTCCTGGAGCTAATTTGAATTTCTGTTTAAATTCACATATATAAGTTTCATCTTTTTTGCAAAATCCTGTATATACATTTCTAAAACTTGTATTTGTTCCACACATTTCTTTTCCATTAAAGTTTTTAATTGTCATTGAAAATGTTGGGCATTCTATATCTTTATAAAATATTGCTTTTACTTTCACTGTTATTTCTTCTTGACTATCTAATAATGTTACAGGTTCTCCTTTTGAATTAAACATACCAAAATCTATTATTTCAGCTTCTTTATTACCATATGTTAACATATCAGGATTTACTGTAAAATACTTTTTCCATTCAGTATTTTCATCATCAATACTAACTGCAACTTTTTCATCTTTTAATTCTTCTTTTTCTTTCTTTTTGCTAAATTCATTGTTTTTGTCACTTAACATTCCTGTTATTAATCTCTTATAATTGTCTACTCCTTCTTTTACCCCACCGTCAAATATTTTTTTACCAGAGTCTAATATTATTGTTCTGTTGCAATTATTTAAGATATCATTAATGCTGTGACTTACAAAAATTATTGTTTTATTTTTTTCTTTAAATTGTTCAAATTTTTTAAAACATTTTAATTGAAAGGCCATATCTCCAACAGATAAAACTTCATCTACAATTAAAATATCTGGTTCAACATTTATAGCACAAGCAAATGCTAAACGTGCAAACATACCAGAAGAATAAGTTTTAACTGGTTGATATAAGTGATCTCCTATGTCTGCAAAATCTATTATATCTTGTTTTTTTTCTTCAATTTGTTCTTTAGTTAATCCCATTACTTGACCATGTTGATATATATTTTGAAGTCCTGTAAGATCTGGATTAAATGCTGCACCTAACTCTAAAAGTGAACTTATTTTTCCATTTACTTCTATATTTCCACTAGTTTGTGTTACAACACCTGTTATTATTTTTAATAAAGTTGATTTACCAGCACCATTTTTTCCAAGTATTCCTAATACTTCTCCTTTTTTTATTTCTAAAGAAAAGTTATCTAAAGCTTTAAAAACTCCATGTTTTGTATATCCAGGAATTATAGTTTCTAAAAATCTATCTTTTTTTCTGGCAAACATTTTATATTCTTTTGTTAAATTTTCTATTTTTATTACTGTATCATTATCAGTTTTATCCATTATTTTCTCCTCATTTCTTAATTAATATTTTCATATTTTCGCAGTAAAAATATAAAAATATTATAAAATGTTCATAATTGTTTACAACACATCTGCGAAATCTTTTTTATTTTTCTTAAATATATAATTTCCCCATACAAACATAACAATTGTTATTAGCCAAAATACAATTGTATAAAATCCATGTTGTTCTACTACTATATTTCCTTCTATAAATGCATCTCTAAATCCAGTTACTAAATATGTAAATGGCATACATTTAAATAATGTAAGTAATTTTTGATGTCCATTTAACATACTTAAATTCCATACAATTGGTGTAAACCAAAAACATAACTGCATTATAACACCTAGTAATTGTGAAAAATCAGGTACTAATGTTGAAAGTGCAGATGTAAATCTTGTTATTGATATTATAAATGCATATGCACTAATTAATATATATAATATCATTAAAAAGTTTGGAACATAACGAAATGCACAACATACAACTATAACTATCGCAAATAAAAATAATGATATAAATGCTGTTGCAACAATTGAAATTACAGGTATAATATCAACTGGAAAAATTACTTTTTTTACTAAGTAACTATAATTTCTTATTGAACTACTTGCACTCATTATAGAATCATTTACACACATCCACATTGCCATACCTGGTAAAAACCAAACTAGATATGGATCATTACCTGCACTTCCTGTTTTTAAAATATATTGAAATACTATTACATATGTAAACATATATATAAATGGTTGTACATATCCCCATAATGATCCTAAGCTTGTACTAGCAAATCTATTTCTAAAATCATTTTTTCCTAATTGCAATATTAATTTTTTATTTTTGAATACTGATTTAATAAATTCCATTTTTTGTCCTTTCTTTATATCTTTTTAAACATAATACAAGATAATATTGGCAAATGAAATATTGCTATTTCTTTTATCATTTTTTTAAAAAGATTTTTTCCTCCCAAAAATCTAAAATATTTAATCAAGTGAAAATTAATATATTTTGATTTTTTTAAATTTTCATAATATTTTATAATCTTCTCAATAAATTCTTTATCTTTTTCATTTTCACAATAATCCAAACACATTTTGGCACCATTTAAATAAGCAGAATCTATAACATTATTTCTATACTCTAAAAAAGATTCATAACTTTTTCCTTTGCTTTCTTTCCATCTATTTAGATTTTGTGATAAGCTTCTTCCTCCAAATACATTATTTGTGTGTAATCTATAATCAAATAAAGGATTGTCTATGTAATCAATACCATTTAATTCACTTGCTACAAATCCTGCAAGCCAATCATGTGCCATGACACTTTTTTTAAATGGTATAATCTTTTCTTTTACTTCTTTAGTAAAAATTTGTGAACAACCAAGTCCTGCATATCTTGAAATTGCCAAATGATTATTCTTTCCTTTTATTAAAGGCATACATTTATATTTAAAATAATCTTTTTTTAACAATTTATCATTTTCATCTATTTGAGTAGAATTAGCATATATTAAACTAACTCCCTCTTCTTTTAATTTATTTAAAGATTTCTCAACTTTATCTTTATGCCATATATCATCATGATCACAAAACATTATATAATCTGCTTTTGATTGTTTTAATAAAAATTCAAAATTTTTATTATACCCTAAGTTTTTAGGTTGAGCATAAACTATAACTCTATTATCTTTTTTTTCGTATTCTTCTAATGTTTTTAATACTCTAGAATTTGTTGATTTATCATCACTAATTATAAGTTTAATATTTTTATGTGTTTGATCTAATATACTATTTAATTGTTTTCTTAAGAATTTTTGATTACTATTATATGTTGTTAAAAGTATATCTACTAATTCTTCTTTTTCTTTCATTTTATATTTATTCCTCCAAGTTATTTTTTTATTTTACAAATAATAGCTCGCAAATTAAATAGCAATCTTCCCCATATAGGTAAATTTAACATTAAATATGTTTTTAATCTCATAGAGAAAAATTCCATGTTGTATAATTCAAAAAAAGTCTTAATATTTTTAAAATTAAAATACTTTTTTGTTCTTATATCTTCTAAATATTTTATAGCTTTTTTTGATAACATTATAAGTTCTTTATTCTTAAAAAATTGTTCATTTTCTACATATAAATTAAATTGATCAAGTTTTAATTGTATATATTTTTCTCTATATTCATCAAAATCTTGAATATAATTTTTCATACCATATATACCTAATTGATTATTCCCATGTTGTCTGTACTTTATTGTTGGTTCATCTAAAAAAGTAATTTTTCCTATTTGTGAAATTATTAATGCCATCCACCAATCATGTACCATAGGTTTCTTTGTAGGAATTGGTATGTATTTATTAATTAATTCTTTCTTAGATAAAATTGTACAACCAGTTACACAATTTCTTAAGAACACTAATTTATAATCTTGATGTTTTTTTATATTTTTGTCCATTTGCATAAATCTAACCATTGAAGGAGTAATTATTTTTAATTTTTCATCTACTGGTTCTAAATCTGTAAACACTAAATCTGCGTCTTCTTCTAATAATTTATTTAATGACTTTTCTATTTTTTCTTTTTTCCAGAAATCATCTTGATCTGATAATGCAAAATATTTATTTTCTACTCTTTTTAATAAATCTTCAAAATTTTTTACATAGCCTAAATTTTTTTCATTGTATTTTACTTTTATTCTATCATCTTTTTCTTCGTATTCTTTTAAGATTACTCTAGTATTATCTGTTGAGCAATCATCATTTATTAGTAAACGTATATTTTTATGTGTTTGATTTAATATACTATCTAATTGACATTTTAAATATTTTTCGCCATTATATGTAGCTAATAAAACATCTACTTGTATATCGTCTTTCATACATTCCACTCCCATTTTTTCATATAGTATATTGTATATTCAAAACCGCATTTTGTCAATGAATTTTGAGGTAAAAGACGTTTTTTTATATTCTTATAATCTCTGTTATATTTTTAGGTTGTAAAAAAGTTACATACCCATTGACAACCTTGACAGAATAGAACAAAAGCTAACATTAATAACTTTTAAAATAAAAAAGATTACTTTTTTATTTTAAAGTAATCTTTTTATTTTTTATTTTTTTGATGTATTAGTTTTTGTTGTGTTTTTTGTTGTAGTATTAGTTGTATTTGTTGTGTTTGAATCATCACTTGTAATATCTATTGATGTTGTTTTATAACCTGTTTTATTAATTATACTTTGGCTAATTGTTTTAACTGTATCATTAGCTGTATAATCTTTTTGGCCAAATAAATCTCTATGTAATTTAACAACATTTGCTTCTAATGTTGTAGGTACACCATACCATCTATCTAAAGTTATACCTTTAACTTCATATGGCCAACCAATACTATCAGAAATATTTATAGATGATATTGTTGGTATTAATGAAATAACTTCAGATAATCCAATATTTGTTTGAACTTGTGGTAATACTTTATTTGCTAATTCATTTAATTTTCCTGCATCCATTTTTTTAGCTTTTTCAAATACTTCTGTTAAAACTGTTCTCATTCTTTCTGTTCTTTTATAATCTCCACCAGCTGTTTTTCTTATTCTAGCATATGTTACAGCTTGTATACCATCTAAATGTTGCTTTCCTACACTTGTAATTTTATTAGCTTTTCTTCCAACATTTTTTGAAGTATCTTCTATGTATTTATTCATTTGAGAAAGTTCGCTTTTATCAATATCAATATCAATTCCGCCAACTAAATCTACAACATCTGCAACTATTTCAAAATTAACTGTTACAAATTCAGATATATCTAAATCTAAATTTCTATTTAATGTATTTAATGCAAGCTCTGGTCCACCATAAGCATATGCGTGTGTAACTTTAGTTAATCCATGACCTTGAACATCCACATATGAATCTCTATATACAGATATTAAATTAACATTTTTTGTTTGTTCATTTATACTTACAATTATTATTGCATCACTTCTTGATCCATCTAATGAGTTCATATCTCTTGTATCAACACCAAGTAAAGCAATATTTCTATAACCTGTTTTATTTTCTATTGCTAAATTTCCTTCGTCTATTTTAACAAAGTTAACCTTGCTAACTTTATTATAAATGAATCCTGCAATTATTCCTAAAATTATAACTATTATAATTACAACTGCTATAGCAATCTTCTTGTTTCCACCTTTTTTATCATTCTTTTTTTTCTTTACATTAGTTTTTAATTTTGAATTTTCAGTACCATGTTTACCATTATTTTGTTTCAATTTTTAATCCCTACTTTCTGTTTTTATCCCCTTTATATTACACATTGTGTATTTTTTCGACTTAAATAGTATACTCTTAAGATTGTTATATGTCAATGTAAAAATTTTCTATTTACTTTTTTTTAAGATTTTTTCATATCTTTCAATTGCCTCATCTATATTACCATCAAATTGTTTTTTACCTTTATTCATTACAATTCCTCTTTTACAAAAAGATTTTGCAACAGAAGTCGAATGTGTAACAAATAATAATGTTACATCTTCTTTATTTACAATTTCATTTACTTTTTCAACACACTTATTTCTAAACTCTTCATCACCAACACTTAAAGCTTCATCTACAATTAATATATCTGGATCTATATTTACATTTATAGAAAAACCTAGTCTTGCTTTCATACCACTAGAATATGTTCTAACTGGTTGATCTATATACTCTTCCAAATCTGCGAATTCAACAATTTGTTTTTCTAGTCCCTTAATTTCTTTATTTGTTAATCCTAATATTTGTCCTTTTAAATAAATATTTTCTCTTCCTGTAAATTCCAAATCAAATCCTGATGTAAGTTCAAGTAAGGCGCTAACTCTTCCATTTACCTTTATTTTTCCACTAGTTGGAAATGCAACTTCTGTGATCATTTTCAATATAGTTGATTTTCCAGCACCATTTTTTCCAAATAATGCAACAGCTTCTCCTTTTTTTATTTCAAATGACACATCATCTACTGCTTTTTTTTCTCTATATTTAATGTTTTTAAAAAATACTCCTAATAATCTTTGTTTATCATTTTTATACAATTTATATCTTTTAGTTACATTTTTAAATTCTATAACTGTTTTACTCATATTTGTTCTCCTAACTATAAAACATCTGGTATTTCTTTTCTTAATCTTCTATAACTCCATAATCCCAATATTAACATTACTACCGTCAATATTATAAAATACATTAATCTTTTAGGTTGATCCCAAAACCATATTTTATTAATAAAACAATTTCTAACTCCTGTTACTAAAAATGTTACAGGATTTAACATTAAAAACCTATGTAGCCAAGGGTTTGTTATTGCATCTGCATCCCAAAGTATACCTGATAACCAAAAAACTGCTGTTATAAAAGATTTTACTAAATTAACAAAATCTTTACTCATAGCTCCAATAAATGATGCAAAAAATGCCCATAATGTAAAAAATATAAATGACAATAATAAATAAAATGGTAATTGTAATAAATAAACATCTGGTACATAGCCAAACATCCAAAATATTGCTATAACTATAACTATTAAAATAATATTAATCATCATATTTGAAACACTTACAAATGTTGGTATTGTTGAAACTGGAAATTTCATTTTATTTACTAAATAACTATATTTTCTTATACAATTAGTTCCTCCTGTTATCATATCTCCCATATAAAACCATGGAACTATACCAGCAATTAACCATAAAAAAAATGGAAAACCTGATACTTCACTATTAGCTCTTAATCCAATTGAAAACGCAAACCAATATACAAAAATAGTAACTGTTGGTTTAATTACTGCCCAAGACCATCCTAAAGCAGATCCTCTATATGTTTTTACCAAATCAGCTTTTGCAAGTTTTAAAATTTGTTTTCTATATTCAATGTGTTCTTTAATTATTTTTAATAAAGTTCTCACTAATCTACTCCTAACATTACTTAATATGTTTTTTATAGTAACACTTTTTCTTATTAATTGCAAGTTTTAAAAAATAAAAAAAAAAAGAAAAAGCAATAATTTTTTTGCTTTTTCTTTAATATTCTTACTTTATTAATTTTTTATACTTGTTATTTAAAAACTCTTGTATCTTTTTAGATAATTGTAAATATCCCCTTATGCTATATGGAATTAATAAAATAAAATATGATATTGTATATTGGCATTTTGCTTCCCAAACTATGTGAAATAAGAAACCTCCTATAAACATAACAGCAAAAACTAATTGTTTTCCATTTATTTTTTTAAAATTAATTAAAATACATATTGTTGCACCAAATAATATAATTGTTTGTATTATATTAGTATATTCGAACAATATTTTATTAGTTTTCCCATTACCATTAATTGCTCTAACAATTGCTGGTTTTACTTTTTTTTCTGCATCTTTTATTCCTCTACCAATCCAGAAACATTGAAATGTTGGATTATTCCATTGAGATACAACCTTTTTATAAAAAAATTCAACAGTATATTTAGGATTATTTTTAAAGTTACTTATAGATTCTTTTATATCTTTCTTAACCTGTATCGTTGTCTTCTCATAATCATATTTATTATTTGCATATACTTTTCTATTATATCCATTGTACCATCCAGGAGCTCTTGTTCCTTCTTGAATTCCCATTTCTACATATGCCAACATAGGTATTCCTTTTACTTTTTCTTTTCCGGTTATTTCAAATGCAATTATAGGAACCAATATTTTCATTACTAAATATCCTAATATTAAAGCAATAATTATTCCTATATTATTTATTTTTTTATTAGAAATCATATCTAATATAATTATACAAACAATTGCAATTAACATTATAAGATAATTGGATTTAAACATTATAGCTAATCCAATGCAAATACTTGCAGTTATTAAATATACGATTTTATTTTTTTCTAAATATTTTAAAATAAATACTAGAGAAATCATTGAAAACATTAAACCTATTATATTTCCATATATAAACGTTATATAAAACCACATAGGTATAAATAAAAATAATCCAATTAATGTACAAATAGAAGTTTTTTTATCTTTAAACATATATGTTGTAAGTTTATATATAGAAAAATATGTTATAAATAAAGCTACTACATTAATTAATTGTAACCCAAGATAATTTTTAACTCCGAATATAAAACTAAATATATATTCATACAATAGCAAGCCTAACTGATGTGGATTGGCAACCATATATTTACCAATTTCAAATGAATCAAATATTCCTTTTTTCATTTGTAAAGTTATATTATATATATATCTTTGATCTGCTCTTGGATACAAATTAGACATAAAAATCCATATTGCAGATATCAATCCCCATATACAAACCAATCCAATCACTATTTTCTTATCTATATCTTTTTTTATTTTATTAATTTTTGAAAATATAAATATTGTAATACTTATTGTTATTATATGTATAATGGGATTGTCAAATAAATATGTTGTTGTCTCAGAAGATGTAATCGAACAACTTCTAAACATACTTTCTATTGTTAAAAAACTTAATATAAATATAAATATTATTTCAACTGCATATATTATAATTTTTTCTATTTTTTTATTTATTTCCACGCTTATCACCATTTTTATTATTTATTATTTTTTGACTTATACTTAAAATTATAAATGCTATAACACCAATACTAGAACAAATCAGACCAATTTTTAAATATGGTGTTTCATATTCTAATTTTATTTGATGTTTTCCTTTTTCTAATGGTATTCCTATAAAAGCTGTATTAACCACTATTGTTTCTGTTTTATTTCCATCAACATAAGCTGTCCATCCTTTAGTATATGGTATTGACATTTGTAATACACCAGATGTATTATTTTCAATATCAGCATTTATAACATTACCATTGTATTGTTTTAATTCAAACTTATTTTGCTTTAGTTTTTTTATACTTTCATCATACTTTTTCATAGAAACAGCTATAACTTTTATATTATCAAAACTGTATTCTTCTTCATTTTCTAAAATAATTTGAATTTTTCCACTATGCTTTTCTTTGCATCCTAAATTTATTAAAATATTGGGATTATAAAAATAATATGGATCTTGTTCTTTATTTCTAAAACTTTGCTTTTTTTCTATATTATTGTATTTAATTTTTATTATATTACTTTCTTTTCCTTTATAATTAAAACCATTTATACATAAATATAATTCTGCGTTTTCAGCACTGTCTATGTCTAATACTATCTTTTGGTTTTTTTTGTTTGTTTTTATCTTATTATTTTTCAAATTTTTATTTTTTTCAATACTATAATTTACTTCAGTATAAGTTTTCTCTTTTACATCATTTAGTAATTTTACATCATTATAAATATCATATTGAGGAATATCTTCTAAAACTGCTGTATCTAAAAGTATTTGCTCCTTTTGTAAAGAATCCAATTTATCATAATCATCTTTTAGAATATAGTTATCATAAAATATTCCCATTTCTAATTTATTATCATTTTTATAAATTTGAGTTTTTTCTTTTTTACTTTTTATTTCTTTATATAAAGAATATCCATATGGGACTGTATCTTTTTCTTTTTTACTCACAACAAAATACTTATTGCCTAATAATGTCAATATTTTAGTTCTATTATCAAATCCTTTTAAAGGATTTGTATCTGTAACATATAATCTATTAGCTAATTCTTTTGATAATATTCCTATATATCTATTTCCTATTGATAAATATGCATTTGTTGATTTATAGTTATATAATAATGAAGCATTTGGATAACTATTTTTATTAGTGGATATTCTGTAAAATCCATTATCGTTATTATTTATTGTTTTTATTGCTTTTTCGAATCCTTTTATTTTATTGTCATAATTATTATATTTATTAATTATACTACCTGATTTAACAAATTCACTAACATAATTTTTTCCTTTTTTCGAACATAAATTATTTCCATAAAATATTATATTTAATATTACAATTGCAAATATTAAATAATCTACATATTTAACTTTTCTAAATTTTTGTCTATAAATATTAGTAATAATTATTGCTATAAATATTATAATTGCAAATAATAAGCTTAATAGTGAAATTCTTATTTCTGCTCTACCTTTAATTACAAATAATCCCAAACCATATATTACTATAGTTATAAACATACTAATTAATTCTTTTTTGTTATAATTTAAATCTTTTCTAAAATTCAAAACTACCATATACGTTAATAGAAATACATATCCAAAAGTCCATCTATTAGTACTAAATGAAAAACCATTCATAATTGAACCGCAAAATGGAATTAATAGCATAATTGTTGTTAATATTATATTTATAATTATTGTTCTATTTTCTTTATCTTTTTTTATATTAAGCAAAGATACTGGTAACATTAATAATGTAAATGATGTTGTGCATATTCTAGACCAATATAAACTATTATTTGATGTAAAACCTGTAAATAAATTACTATAATATTTTAAGTTATATATAACATTATCATTGTCTGTTAATCTATTAGAATTTAAATACCCATATATATTAGGTAATAATAAAATTCCTCCTATTAATAATCCTATTACATATCCCAAAAATGCCTTCAAAAATTTATTAAAAAACGTTTTTATTCCCGTTTCTCTATACTCTGAAATAAATTTTATAATTGCATATAATAAGCTTAAAATAGTAATCATATATAGAAAATAATAATTAGAAATAGTTGCAATAGCAATTACTAAAGTAAAATGTAAAATTTTATCTTCTTTTAAAAGCTTATCTATTCCCATAAATACTAAAGGTAGTAATATAACAGCATTTAAAAAGTATGGATGTCTTAATCCAGCATACAATACAAATCCACAAAATGTATATATTAGACATCCTAGCAAAGAATTAAACTCATCTTTTTTATTGTATCTACAATATACTAAAAATGCAATTCCTATAAAATACATTCTCACAACAATTAATATATTATATGCTAACTCTAATTTTTCCATAGGAAATAATAAACTTAAATATGCAAATGGATCTCCTAAAATGTAATATGAATATTGAGATATTAAGTCTAGTCCTAATCCTAAATTCCAAGAAAATGTTTCTATTCCATTTGTAAAAATATTTCTTATTATATAATTAAAATTATATAATATTGCAAAATGTTGTTTTGCTCCATCTTCATACCATATAAAACTTTTTCCTGTTTTAAAAAAAATATAATATATCAAAAAAAATATTGTTCCAAATAATGCAGTATATATTAGATAAACTTTATTTTTATTTTTTATTTCTCTTCTCATCTTAAATTCCTTTATAAAAAAATTCTTTTATATAATACTCTATAAGAGACTTATAGTCAACAAAATAACCTAATATTTTCAATTTATATTATTTCATTATTTTTACATTTTGTATTGCACAAAAAAGTTGAAATAGAAAATTTATTAAACTTTCAATTTCAACTTTTTTATTTTTAATATTTTATTTTAATGTTTTTACTCTAATAGTATTAGAAGCTGCACCTAAATATACCAATTTATATGGTTTTTTATATGCTTGAACTTTTATTTTATATGTTGTATTAGCTTTTCTATTTTTAATAAGTGCTGTTGTATTTTTAGTAGAACCATAATATTTATACTTTTTAGTTTTGCTATCATATATATAAACTCTATATCCTGTTGCACCTCTTACCCTATTCCATCTTATTCTTATTCTTGTTTTTGTTTTTCCAGTAGCTCTTGCATTTGTAGCTTTTCCTGGTTTTGTAGTTGTTATTATTGTTTTTGATGCTGCACCATAATACGTTTTATTATTATCTACTTTATATGCTTTTACTTTAAAATTATATTTTGTTGCTGAAGGTAATTTAGTAAAAACATATGTTACATCTCTTGTAGTAACAATTTTTTCATACTTTTTCTTACTGTAATTATATCTATAAATTATATATCCTGTTGCATTTGGTGATGCACTCCAAGTTAATCTTATTGCATTAGTTGTAGTCTCATCTCTTGTTGCAGTTATTGGAGCTACTTTAGTTACTTGTAATGCTGGAGTTGCACTATATTGTTTTCCTAAATAATTAATTCCTTCAACTCTTTTATATGCCACTATTATAAAATTATATTTTGTAGAAGGATTTAATTTTTTAACTACATATGATGTTGTTGCTGGATCTGTTATTGTTGTTAATTTATTGTATATTCCAGTTTTATAATTAAATATATAAATTTGATACCCTGATATATTTGATAATTTTTCCCAAGTTAATTTTAAACTATTTGTTGTTACACTTTTAGCATTTACCTTTAAATTTCTAACATCAGTTGGTGTTGGATTACCAGTTGTAACAGTTATTGCATCAGAAGCTGTTCCCTCATATTTGTTTTCTCCAAGTTCTTTATATGCAGACACTTTAAAGTTATATTCTGTGTTAGGAGTTAATTTACTAATATTAAGTGTTAAATTTGTAGTCGCACCATAATATTTATATTTTTTAGTTTCTTCATCATATTTATATACTTTATATCCTGTTGCATCACTTACTTTTCCCCATGATAATGTTACATTGGTATAATCAATTTGATTAATTTTAACATTTTCAACTTTTTGTGGTCTTACTACCAAATTCGTATTATCTTTAACTATATTAAAATTTGCTTTGGTTGCATATTCAGGATCATAATCTCCTTTTCCAGCGATATAAACAGTTGCTACTCCACAGTTTGTATTATTTTTATACCTCAAACTATAATCTTTATTTTCAGTTAATATATTTCCATCATATTTTACAACTACTTTAGGTTTTATTTCTGAACCAGTATATTTTTGATCTGGAATATCTTGAACTTCTGCATCTATCAATTTTCCCATTACATTTATCACTTTTGTAGTTTCTATAGATGGATAATTTTTTAATTTTACAGTTATTTCACATTTTCCAATCTTGTTATATTTCACATTACCTTTTTCATCAATATTGATAACAGAAGAATCAGAAACATCATATTCTAAATCTGATATATCTACCTTTAAAAGATCTTCATCATATGCCCCACTTTCTGTATTATGTATATAAGCTGTTGCTTCTTCATCTCCTGTAATCTCATCTTTATAAATTTTTTCCTGAATATCATAGTATAATTCTACTTTTCTTAATGGAATTTCTATTGTTGTTTGTACCGTTTCATTTTTTTTAGTTAAATCTGCTTGTTTTAATTCATCTTCACCAAATAGTTGAACCCAATGATAAATTCCATCATGTTCAACAACTCCAATTCCTATTATATTAGAATTTGTTGCCAAAATACTATCCTTATGCAAATCTGATCCCATAAATCCATTCATTGCTACTTGCACAGAAGGACTTACTCCGGCGCAATATGTTTTCTGAAACAATATTTCTGTTTGGTAACACTGTTGTATACATTTGATCATCCAATCTTGTATGTTCTAATCCTAATATTATTTCACGAGCACGAACCATTGCTGCTTCCATTAATTCTTGATCCATTTGTAATTCTTTACGTCCAACATTTTTTCTCTCTACATTTACAGCATTCAACATTTCATAAGCCTTTTCATAATAATTAGTTGCATTAACTTTTACTTCTACCATTTCATCATCTGATGCTTTAGACATCATTGGTATTGCTAATAAAATAGCAACAAACATAATACATGTCATAACAATTTTGTTTAATTTCATAATTAATTCCTCCATATATTTTTATATAATTTTATTTTTCTATCTTTTGTTTAATATTATTATATATTATATATTTAATAATTTACTTTTTAATTGTTACTTTTAAAACATCAGAATAGTTTCCAAAATATTGCTTATTATCAAATGTTTTATAAGCTCTAATCTTAATTTTATATTTTTTATTTTTGGATAAATTTTTTATTGTTATTGATGCATTTTTACTTTTTCCAAAATATTCATATTTTTTAGTTTTACTATTGTACATATATACTTTATATCCAGTAGCCCCACTTATACTTTTCCAATTTATTTTTACTGAATTATTATTTATATATTTAACCTTTATATTAGTTACTTTTTTTGGAGTAGTTGTTACTTTTATTCCTTTAGAGTATTCACCAAAATATTGTACACCATTTACATTTTTATAAGACTTTACTCTAACCTTATATTTTGTTGAAGATTTTAAATTTTTAATTTTTATATTATTACAGCTTGTCTTTCCATAATATTCATATTTTCTTTTTACATAATCATATACATATACCTTATAAGCTGTAACATTTTTTACTTTGTTCCAATTAATTGTTATACTATTGCTATTAGATGAAGCAACTTTAAGTTTTTCAACTTTAGATGGAACTATTTTAAAAGTTTTATTTTCGTAACTTCCTTCATATAATCCCATTCCTATTATTTTTACACTTGCAATTCCACAATTTTTATTGTTTGCGTATTCTAATTTATAATCTTTATTTTTTATAAGAATCTTTTTTCCATCTGTTATAGTTACATTTGGTTTAACATTTTTTCCTGTATACTTAACATCTTGTATATCATCTATTTGGGTGCAACTTAATTGTCCTTTTATTTTGATTTTTTTAGTTACAGAAATCGAAGGAAATTCCTTCAATTTTGCCGTTAAAGAAATCTCACCAGCACTATTATACCTTATTTTTCCATTTTTGTCTATACTTGCCACAGAATTATTTGAAATATCATAAATAAGGTCACTTGAATCCACTACCACACATCTTCCTTGCCAGCCTTTATTTAGAACCACAATTTGAACGTCAAAGCCATTTGGATACCAACTTTGGTATATTTCTGACAAAGAATTATAATATAATTCAACATTATCTTTTAATATTTCTATATTACTTGTTATTTTTTTATTACTTGGAATTGTAGAAACAGCATTTATATTATCTGTTCCAAACAATTGTACCCAATAACATAAACTTCCATATTTTATAGCCCCAATTCCTATTGTTTGGTAATTTTTCCCTAAAATATTAGCTTTATGCCCAGCAGATTCCATCCATCCTTGCATTACATATTCAGGTGTTGAATATCCTGCCGCTATATTCTCTCCATTTGCTTTTGAAGATGCTGTAAAACAACTTGTTCCATTTGGCCTTGTATGGCTAAAATATAATGACAATTCACTAGCACGAATCATAGCTGCATCCATCAAATCTTTATCCATTTGTAATTCACTTAAACCTATTGCTGTTCTTTCTTTATTAACAATTTTTAAAACTTCATATGCACTACTATAATCATTTGTTACCTTTACATTTAAAGTAATAGTTTCATTTGAAGCTTTAGAGACTATTGGTATTGCTAATAAAATTGCAATACTCATAATAATTGATAAAACAATTCTTTTTAGTTTCATAAAAACTCCCCCATAACTTTTTGTTAATTTTATCACAACATTTTTCAATTTACTATATTTTTATTACAAAAAATAGATAAGTGCATCCTTATACCTTAGCTATTTTTTGTAAAATATTTACTATTAATGCATTGTTAATTTTTATATATTGATTTCTTTGCTTTTGGATTTTTAAATTTATTATTTTTTACATTTTTTATAGTTGACTTATAAGAAGCAATTCCATATTTAGTATGGTTTGTAATCTTATTATTTTGTATTTTTTCTGCTTTTGATGATTTTTTTAGCATTATTGCAACTTCACCATTTTTATTTAAGCTATTCTTTTCTATACTTTTTACTTTAGCATTATTATTGATCATAATACCAATTTTTTTATTATTATTTATCTCATTTTCTGAAATTCTTGCAGTAGTTCCTTTTCCAGAAACATTAATTCCGTAATTTTTATTATTATTTATTTTAGATTTACTTATTTTTAAATATCCACCATTTTCAATGCATACACCATATTTTCCATTTTTAGTAATAGTAACATTTTTTATGTTTGCTTTAGAGTTCTTTATATATATTCCATTTACTTTGTTGTTTTTTAATGTAGTCTTTTTGTTTATTACTAATTTTGATTTGTCAGAAATTGATATTCCGTTTTTATTGTTATTGTTTATTTGATTACCATCTTTTAATATCTCAACTAAATTATTTCCAGATAATACTATACCATGTTTTTTGCTATTATTAATAGTATTATTACTATTTAATGTTATTTTAGCTCCTACTGTTTTTTTATCACCATTAGATACACTTATGTTACTATTTTTATTATAAGATATATCATTAGAATTTAGTTTTGCATTTGATTTATCAACTACAGAAAGTCCAATATTTTTATTATTATTTATTGTATTTTTTGTTAATACAGCTTTTGAAGAATCTGATAATAAAATTCCGTTATAATTATTATATGAAATATTATTATTATTTATTTGTGATAAATTTACTTTCTTTCTAGCTCCAATTCCGTGTCTTCCATTATTGCTAATAACATTATTATTAATCTTCGTTTTAGAATTATCAAAAATAGAAATACCACACTCTTTATTATCTTTTATTATATTATTATTTATATTAGCATAAGCTCCTTCTGATATACCTATTCCATGTCCAACTTGCCCATCCTTGGTTGATTTTGGATTTATTCCATTATTCAGAATTTTATTCTTATGTAAATAAACTTCAGTATTTTTTCCAGTTGCTGAAATTCCACTCCAATCATTTTGAAATATATTATTATTTCCATTATTATTAGCATTTAACACTGAATCAACAACAAAAATTCCATATTGCTTATTTTTACAAATACTTGAATTTTTTATTTTCACAGTAGAGTTCTTATTAATTAAAATTCCACTTTCTTTACTATTTAATATATTTATATTGTCTATTTCTACATTTGATTTGTTAATATTTATACAATTTTTAGCACCATTCTTAACATTAAGATTTTGGATTTTAACATTTAATGAATTTAGTATTTCTATTCCATTTTTTCCATTATTGTTAGAATCCCAATTTCCTCCATATATATAAATATTAGCAGTATTTTCGCTTTTTCTTGTTCTTATAATGCTATTTTTTGTGTTTTTTTCTTTTATTAAATTAGTATCATTTTCTGAAATTAAATATGTATTTGAATGTACAACCAAATTATTATCATCAGAAAGATAATAAGTTCCAGATGGTATATATATCATTACATATTTTCCATTTTGAATATAATTTTTAGAGTCTTCTAAATATCCAACAAGTTCATTGGTTATATTTCCATTTCCTTTAATTTCATATTTTTTTACTATATTTACATTAGTAGCAAATTTTTTATAATTTTCATTTGTTGCGTTAACTCTTGTATTTATTTGAAATGCTAGAAATACAAATATTAATGATATTAAAATTTTTATAAGTCTTTTTATTTTCATAAAAAATCCCCCTATTAAACTAAATTTAATTTTTTTAGTTTTTCACAAATTCTATCAACATTTTTTCCATCTGAAAATTCATTAATTGTTTTATACATTTCTTCTTGTTCTTTTGTTCTTAATACTTTTAAGTCTATTTTTCCATCTTTTATTGATTTATTAAATACTTCTATTAATTCTTCTTTATTTAAAGTTCTTAATCCTATATATTCATCATCTTTAGGTATTAATTTTCCATTTTCCATTTCATATAACTCTAAATCTGGTTGATAAAATACAACTCCAGCTCCTTGGTAAAAAGCATTATAACAAGCAGATGAATAATCTGTTATAAACATTTTTGATATTTCTAACACCTCTGATATAGGTTGTTGCCAAACTGAATCTTTTATATGTGTACTACACAATAAATCATAAACTTTAGGATGTGCAACAATTTTTATATTTTCTGGTTTAATATATTGTTTTAATATATTATATATTTCAATAATATTTTTATAATATGAAGATTCTTCAAAATTGTATAAATTTTCTTCATATGGTTTCCATGTAAGCATTATTGATACTATATCTTCTGAGTCATTATTTATATGTTTATATTTTATATTACTATACATACCAAGCCCTGTTTTTAATAATTGCTCTTCATCATAATTTAGCATATCAACAACAACATCTTTTTCCTTTTCGCTACTTACAACCATATATTGAGATTCGCCTTCTTTACCTTTTTTAAATGCTGAATTAACTCCCAAATTTTTCATATAAATTATTCCATGTTGTAAAAATACAAATTTCTTATCATATGTTGCTCTTCTAAAATATTTATTATTAGATCTTAATATATTTAAGTGACTTGGAACTTCTGAAGCAATAAACCATGATGCATTGTATATTATCCAATAATATTTAAATGAATATTTTTTTACTACATTTTTTTCATTTTTAATCTTTTCATAATCTTCACTATTCTTATCTATAACAAAATAATTTTTAGTTTTTTTACTCTCACTACATTTTTTAAATAAGTCAAATACTCCTTCTTCTGCTTTTGAAGCAAACTTTTCGTAGAAAATATTTATCTTTTTCTTTCTTAATTTTGTTCCAATTTTTCCTAAATTATATAAAATGAATGAAACAGGTTTGCTTTCTAAAAATTTAAATTTTAGAGTTTTTTCTACTGGGTCAATTAATCTTTTTACAACAATTAAATTTCCCGCGATAGTTCTTCTAATATGTATTGCAAAATCTTTAACATATTTACTTTTCATAGGAAGATTATAATATTTTTTAGCTAATTTCTTTTTTCTTATTTTTTTATCTTTTATTCCTAGTTTATATTGTACATTTGTATCATTGATTTTTAAGTTAAATGATACGAAGTTGTTTATATCTTCATTACTGTCTAATAAATCACTAATCTTAAATTTAAAACTATAAATATTTTTCTCTAATAACATTTTATATTTAGATTTTTTAACTAAATATTCTTTTAATTCTACTTCTTTAAAATTATTACTATCTATAGCAAAATTAATATTTTGAATATTCAAATTAAATTTATTATTTAAATATGCAAATAATTTAAATTTTAAATATTTTTTAGTTATAGATACTTTTAAAATTTTATATGGTACTTTAACAAATATTTTGTAAACATTTTCAATAGGTGCAATTTTATACATAATTCTACTTGATCCAGAATATACAACAATTGCATCCTTTGTTCCAATTTCGTTCAATCCTTCCAATTCTTGTATTAAAAGGATTTTATTTTTTTCTTCTATATTTGTTACTTTTATTTTTGATTTATATTCTTCTTTATATATAAGATTGGAAATATCAATTATTTCTATATCATCTTCTGTTTGTCTTGTCCTATCTTTTTCTATTTTTAATATTCCTTCTTTAAACTTTACGTTTATTTGGCTCATATAATACCTCCATAACTAAATTTGTTTGTATATTACTTTTTGATTTTATTTTTTAACCTGTCTATTGTTTTTGTAATTATATATATAATTATCGAAATTAATACAGTTACTACAAACACTATTACTGTATTAATATAACAAACCTTACTATTTTCTAATTCCATATTTTTTTGGTATTTACGTAATAATTCTATCACAATTCCTTGAAGAATATATATATATGTGTATAAATTTTTTCCTATCCATCCTAAAATTTTTAAATTCAACTTACTAGGATTTAAAATACACCATACAAATAAAGAAATAGATAAAAAGATTGTTCCTATAAATAATTCTATTTTTCCTGTTGCTAATCTCTCTATCACTATTAATATACAACTAAGAATTATTGTTATTAATATCATTTTGTTTGAAACTTTATTATTTATTTTTTCTTGTTTATCATGAATTAAATATCCTAATGTAAAAAATGGTAATCCCGTAAATAAAAAATTTCTATAATACATAGACAATGTATATATCCTCATTGTATATAAAATTTCACCAATCATTATATTTGATATTAATAATATTGGAATATATTTATATAATTTTTTATGATTAATCTCTAATTTGCTCATAATTATATATATAATATAACAATATAACAAACTATTTAAAAACCATAAATGTCCTGATGTTAATGAAACATTTAATATTAAAAAATTAAATATAGATTTAACATTAAATTTTTTTATTAAAATTTCATTCGTTAGTATTGTTTTATTAGTAATAATATCAAAAATAAAATATGTTAAATTAGAAACTATTATTAAAACTATTAACCTTATAGCCCTTTTTTTATATTTTTGTAATGAAACATTATTATTGGTAAAATAACTATAATATCCTGAAATAAGGAAAAATACTGGTACTGCAAATCTAATTAAAGCATCTATTATAATCCCTACTCTTCCAGAAGATTGTAAACTACAATGTATACATATAACTGCAAACGCACTTAAACATTTTAGAATATTTAAAGATTTATTTTGTTCACTAAAATTACCGGTGTGTGTGTGTGTGTGTGTACTCTACCAAGACTTTCAGCCTCCTATTATATTACTTACTACTTTTTTTTACTTTGTTTACTACTATTACACAAATAAACATTATAAATCCCAATATAGATGTTATTATTCCTATTTTTAAATATGGTGTTTCATATTTGAAATAAATTTCATGTTTTCCTGCCTTTAATGGAATTCCTATAAAAGCCGTATTTACATTTATAATATCAGTTTTTTCACCATCTACATATGCATTCCATCCTTCAGTAAATGGTATTGAAAATT
>ERZ827168.726-NODE-726-length-51008-cov-5.661590_pt1 | contig 51008 bp, 41 predicted proteins | sample MGYA00519868_ERZ827168 | MGnify/ENA primary metagenome ERZ827168 (study PRJEB31778, sample SAMEA3449271) | human gut metagenome | biome: human gut; feature: human-associated habitat; material: faeces | place: United Kingdom | collected 2010/2012 ...
GCGATGAGACCGGCAAAGCAGAGGAAGACCGTCCTCTCTCCGCTTCCGGCGTCGATCATCCGGGCCACCACCAGGGGCACCAGCAGGTCAAAAAGCGCCTCCAGGAGCTTGAAAAGCGGGGCCAGGATACTCTCCTTCCGATAGGGCTTCAAATAGGCCGCGAGGGCACGCATGGGCATCTCTCCCTTTCCTTTTTTCTTGACAGGCTCAGTATAACACGCTAGGATGCAATAGGGATAGTATGGTTTTTGTTGCCGCTCGATATAATTTTTCTATCACAAGGAGGCCGTCCCATGGAACTTCGCCAGCTGGAATACTTCTGCCGCATCGCTGATACCGGCAGCATCCACGAGGCTGCCCGCCGCCTCAACCTCTCCCAGCCGCCCCTCAGCTACCAGCTCCGCCAGCTGGAGGAAGAGCTGGGCGTCCGGCTTTTTGAGCGGGGCAGCCGGGGCGTTGCCCTGACGGAGGCGGGCAAGCTCCTCTACGCCCGGGCGGAGAGCCTTCTGGACTATGCCCGCTCCACCCGGCAGGAGGTCTCCGAGGCCGGGCGCCGCCGGGTGCTGCGGCTGGGGGTTACCTCCAGCACCGCAGGGCTCCTGGTGCCGGAGATCGCCCGCTTCCTGGCCCGCTGCCCGGAGGTGAGCTTCCAGCTCCGGGACGGGGCCAGCTACACCTTGCTGCAGTATGTCCTGGATGGCATCATCGACCTCTCCGTGGCCCGGACGCCCCTGAACCTGGAGAATGTGGACTCCCTGCCCCTGGGGCGGGAGCCCATGCTGGCGGTCAGCGCGCCCTCGGCGCCCCTGCCGGGGGAGGGACCGATCCGGCTGGAGGCCCTCCTGGGGCGGCCCCTCATCCTCTACCGCCGCTATGAGGAGCTGGTGATGGCCGCCTTCCGGCGGCGGGACCTGGCTCCGGACATCCTCTGCGTCTGCGACGATGCCCGCACCGCCATCCCCTGGGTGGAGGCGGGCCTGGCCGCGGCCGTTTTTCCCCGGTCTATGCAGGGCCAGTGCGCGGGGCTCTCCGTCCGCCTCCTCTCAGAGCCGGAGCTGGAGACGGAGACCGTCCTCATCTGGAAGAAGGGCGGCCGCCTGAGCCCTGCCGCCCAGGATTTCCTGGCCCTCTGCCGGGAGGGGGCATAAGCCCGCCCCCCTCCGCATAGGGTGGAGGGGAAAAGGGGGGACGGCCCATGGCAGGATATCAGGGACGGCGGACGGCTGCCGCGCCCGTGCGGAGGAGCCCGCAGCGGGGGAAGAAAGCGCCCGCCATGACAGCGGGAGAGAAGCGGCGGCTTGCGCAGCTTCTCTTGAGCGGCGGCTTTTTCGTGCTCCTTGTGGCGGTGAAGCTCCTCTTCCCGGCGAAGATGGCCCAGTGGAGCGATGGCATTTCCGCCGCCATGGAGCGGAACATGGACGTGACGGCGGTCTTCTCCAGCGTGGGACGGGCGTTCCGGGGAGAGAGCGACGTGGGCGACAGCCTGCAGGAGGTCATCCAGGAGGTCTTCCATCCCGGCGAGAGCCCCGCCGTGGCGGTGCTGGGCAGCCAGGGCCGGGAGGGGCAGGACGGCGGCGAGAGCTTCCGGGAGAGTCTTCTCACCGGAGATCTCTATCACTGGATGGGACAGGAAGATGTCAGCGCGGCGGAGACGGCGGGGGAGGCCGTCCCCGCCGCCTTCTACGCCCAGGAGGACCTGCCGGAGGGCGTCCGGATGGAGCAGGCGGTGCTGTTCCAGATGGCCTTTTCCGGAATGCCCTGCGTCTTCTACGGCGATGAAAAGGGTCTGGAGGGCGCTTCGGAAAACGAATACCGCCGCCCCATGGACTTTGGCCGCGCCGACGGGCTGGAGGAGGCGTACCGCCGGATGATCGCCCTGCGGAAGGAACACCCGGCCCTGCGGCACGGCGATTTCCAGACGGTGCTGGCGCAGGGGGCGCTGTTCCTCTGCCGCCGCAGCGCAGCAGAAGAAAGTCTGCTGCTGTGCTGGAATGCGGGCGGCGAAGCGCTTCCGGTACCGGGACTTCCGAAAGATGCTCTGCCCCTCTTGCAAAAGGGCTGGAAGGGTGGTTTACTGGAAGGACGGGGCTATGTGGTCTTCCAAACGGCGAAGCCCTGACGCCCTCTCCCCCTTTTCCCCGCGAACCAGAAAGGAACACCATGGCCGTTACCATTTACGATCTGGCGAGGGAAGCCCATGTTTCCATCGCCACCGTCTCCAAGGCGCTGAACAACAGCTACACCATTTCCGACAAGACCCGGGAACGGATTCAGACATTGGCCCGGCAGATGAACTATCAGCCCAACGCCCGGGCCCGCAGCTTTGCCCGGCAGCGGAACGGCACCGTGCTGTTCGCCGCCAATCTGGCCCGCGGCGTGGCATTTGAGGATCCGCACCTGTTTGAGATCATCAACGGCGTGGAACGCCGGCTGGACGAAAAGGGCTATTCGCTGCTTATCAAGCACGTGCCGCCGGAGGACGCGCCGGAACGCATCTGCTCTCTCATGCAGAGCGAACAGGCGGACGGGGTCATGCTCCACGCCGGGATCCTGACCCGCTCTTTGGCCAGTGTGCTCATCCGGGAGGAAATGCTCCATCTGGTGGTGGGCAAGCCCTCCTTCCCCTGCAACGTCTGCTGGATGGACGTGAGCCATGAGGCCGCCGGGCAGCTGGCCGCCAACTATCTGCTGGACAAGGGCTACCGCCGCATCGTCTTTCTGCTGGACACCGAGGGCGAGGGCAAAATCGCCCAGCGCCGGTTGGACGGCCTGAACGACGCCTTGGAGGAGGAAGACCTGACCATCGAGAGCATTCCCGGCGTGAACGGATACGAGGACAGCTATCGGCAGACCGCTGAGCTGCTCAAGCGGCCGGAACTCCCGGAGGTGATCCTGTGCGCCAACAATTATCTGGCCATCGGCTGCCTGCAGATGCTCCGCCAGCAGGGCATCCGCATTCCCGAGGATATGGCGCTGATGACCTTCGATAACTACCCGTTTTCCATGCTGCTCAAGCCCCAGCTGACCGCCATCGAGGTGGATATGTTCGAGCTTGGCTGGGAAGCGGCCCACTTCATGCTGCAAAAGCTGCACAAACCCAATTTGCAGACCCAGTCCTTCTGCACCGTTCCTACGCTGGTGGAGCGAGAATCCACCTGAAACGCATGAAAAAACGCCCCCTTGTCCAGAATCACGGACAAGGGGGCGTTTGCGTGGGCTGGTTATCCTTCGGGCTTTGGGGACTTTTGACCCTGTATGGGCTTCGGCAGCCCAAACGGCGTAAAACCGTTCGCCGGGCGCTGACGGCCGGGCTGGCGGTCTCCATGGCGGGACAGGAAGTCTTGCTGGTGCAGGATGGCCTATGGAGCCTGCAGACCGGCCTTCCCCTGCATCTTTGCGGCATGATGGGACTGTGCTCCCTGCCCCTTCTGTGGCTGCGCCCCCGAGGACTTTTGTGCTTTTCTTTGCTTCTGGGCGCGCCCTGCGCCCTTCTGGCCCTATGCTTCCCGGCAGTGATCGGCTGCTCCCGGCCTTTTCTCATGGGGCTGCACTTTGGCCGTCTGCACGGTCTGATCGTCTGGTCGGCGGTGTTTGTGCTAGGCGAAAATCCAAAACCGCTGACCCTGTGGGAAGCGCGGAAAACGCTCCTGTGGGCCAGCGGCTATCTTTGGGCGGTGCAGCTGTGCAACGACTGGCTGCCCGCCAATTATCTGTTTTTACGAGCGGTGCCAACAGGAACGCCGCTGGAATGGCTGGCGCAGCGTGGATGGGGCTATTATCTGTGTTCCCTCTGGCTGCTGGCCATGGTGTGTCTTCGATGGGGGTGCGACTTCTGGAACGCCCTGCTGCCGCGGCTGACCGCCCTTACTGCTGCAGGAAATAGGTCAGCATATAGCCGGTGTACCCGTTCCACGTCACCTTGCACCAATCCTGACCGGGGATCATGATCGTGACGGAATTGCCCGTGGGCACCCGTGCGGCGATCTGGCCGTAGGTCATATCCGGGCTGGTGCGCAGGTTCACATAGCTGCCGCCCGCCGGATGCACCACCCGCCGGGTGGGTCGGATGGGCAGATTGTACAGCTTCAGATAGCGGGTCATAACATAGCCGGACACGCCGGTATTCTTGACCGTTACCGCCGACCATTCGGTGCCCTGTTCGTCCACCCAAAGCTGAGTGCCATTGTACAGCTTGGCCTCCACCACCGAGGAGGTGGACGCGTACTGCCGCAGGTTCAGGGCTTGGGAACTCTTGGGATTATTGACCACTGCGTAGCTGCCGCCGCTCGCACCGCCGCCGTTCCGGGCGGCAATGTCCTGTGCGGTATGCAGACCCAGCGTCAGGAAGCTGCTGTCCATGAAGCCGGTGTAGCCGTCGATGGACACATGCCACCAGCCATTGCCCTGCGCCAGCACCATCACATAGCGGTCGCCGGAGAACTGCTGGATCACGTCATACTGAAGGCCGGGGCCGCTCCGCAGGTTCATGGCGGTATTGCCGGGGGTCTTGATGGTTGCCACCGTGCTGGAGGCGATCTGGTCGCTGACGGTGACGTACTCGCTGCGCACATAGCCTGTCTGGCCATTGATCTGCACCTGATACCAGCCATTGGTTTGGCCGGTCACCAGCAGGGGCACGCCGTAGTAGAAGATGCCCAGCACCTGCGCGTTATAGCTGGGCTGTGCTCGGAAGTTCAGGAATGCGCCGCCGTTCTGATTGGTCACCATCGCCACACGGCTGGTCATGTAGCCGCCGCCGGTGATGCTGATATAGTTTTTGCTCATGTAGCCGCTTTTGCCGTCAGGCGTGACCACACGATAGAAATTGTTCTGGCTGCCGATAATCTGCACCCAGGTGCCCCGGTTATACTGCCCCAGCCACGCGCTGGATGAGCTTCCCTGCGAACGCAGATTCAGCGTATCCGTGTTGATGACCACGCCGTATTCCTCCGCCAGCGCCCCTGCGCACAGCAAAAGAAGCAGGCCGAGCGCCAGTACGAACGCGGCGAGCTTTTTTCCTTTTCCCTTCATAAATCAATGCCCCCTTTGGTGATTCCTTCTGTACCCAATCAACGGGCGAAAGCGGCGGTTTCATCCCGCAGCGCCGGGAAAATTTTCCCCTTAAAGTTCTTTATGATACTTGGGCAGCGCCAGCACCGCTTCCACCGCCTGCGCGGCCTTTTCATCCAGCTGCGGAATCGGGCCGGAATAGCCGAACACCGTGCGGAGAAAGAACTCGTGAGTGCCGTTGTTGCCTGTGACCGGGCTGCGGGTCACGTCCAGCACGGCCGTGTTTTCCTGCTGGTTCAGGGTGCGGATCAGGCGTTTGAGCAGCGGCAGGTACATTTCCGGGGCGATCTCGCCCGTGCGCCGCGCTTCCGGGTCGTCCACCTCAAACAGGGGCTTCACCAGACACAGTACCTCGCCCTGCCCGCCCATGATGGCCCGGTACAGGGGGACGGCTTTCTCGATGGAAAGATAGCTCAGATCCATACTGCCCAGATCGGGCTTCGGATCCAGCGTCAGCAGCTTTTCATCGCCCAGATTGGTCTTTTCCAGATTGACCACCCTGGGATTCTGGTTCAGGCTTCCCGCCAGCTGGCCGAAGCCCACCTCTACCGCATACACCAATGCGGCGCCGTGCTGTACCAGGCAGTCGGTGAAGCCGCCTGTACACGCGCCCGCGTCGATGCACACGCGGCCCTCCGCCGAAATGCCGAAGTCCGCAAGCGCCCCTTCCAGTTTATAGCCGCCCTTGCCCACGTAGCGTTCGTTCAGGCCCCGCACGTTCATGGGCAGAGCCATGTCCACCTTCTGCCCGCCGTTGAGCACCTTCACGCCGCCACAGTAGACCGCGCCGCTCATCAGGTAAGGAAGGGCGGCTTCTTTGGTTTCAAAGAAACCCTCCCGGAGCAGCCGCTCCATTGCCGTCGCTTTTTTCATGCCGGTTATTCCGCCTCAGGCACGTTCAGCCACGCCAGAACCTTCTCGATCTGGCGATCCCAGAAGTCCCACGTGTGGGCCGCGCCCTCTTCGGTGGTGTAGTGGATGGAGAACTTTTCGCCGAAGCGGCGGATGAAGTCCTCGTTGGAGTCAAACAGGAAGTCCGCCGTGCCGCAGGCCACGTACATCCGGGGAGCCTTGGCGGGGTCCAGCTGCTCCGCCAGCCGGGTCAGGCAGTTGTCGCTGGCCAGGAATTCCTCTTCCGTACCGAAAATGTTCAGCAGTTCCTGATATAGCCGATCGCTGTCCCGCATCTTGCGCATATGGTAGTCGTTTTCCATCTCCAGCGCGCCGGACAGGCTGGCGATGGCCGCGTACCGCTCCGGCAAGCGAAGGCCCAACTTCGTCGCGCCGTAGCCGCCCATGGACAGGCCCGCCGCAAAGCGGTCTTCCCGGCGGGAACTGAGCGGGAAGTACATTTCCATCACCCGGGGCAGTTCCTCGCTCACAAAGGTGAAATACTTCGCGCCGCGCTTCATATCCGTATAGAAGGAACGGTTGACACAGGGCATGATGATGGCCAGACGGTATTTGCGGGCATAGAACTCCAGACGGGTCTGCCGCACCCAATGGGTGTGATCGTCGCTGAGGCCATGCAGCAGGTACAGCGTGGGCAGGGGCTTCCCCTCCTGCTGGGCCATGATCCGGGTCTCGGGCAGGATCACGTTAACGGAGACGTCGATCTCCAAGGTTTCGCTGTAATAATGAAATTCGGTGAATGCCATAAAAAATCATCCTCCTTGAACGGATCCATTTTGACATGCAAATCTTACCACATCAGGCAGGGGATGACAAGTGGGCAGAAACGTGGTATCATCTGCATCACAGGAATGAAATACGCCGCATCAGGAGGCAAACATGGAGCTTTCGACCGCCAAACAGATTCTAAGCCTGCTGGCCGATGGGATCGACCCGGAAACGGGCGAAATTCTTCCGGAGGATTCCGTGTGCAATCAGCCGGAGGTCATCCGTGCCCTGCACTTTGCGCTGGACTGTCTTTCCAATCAAAAGCAGCGAAGGAATACCAGCATTTCCTATGTCAATCAGGGCAAAGCGTGGACGGCGGAAGAAGAATCCCTGCTGACTCGTCTGTTCCGAAAGGGAGAATCCAATGCGCAGATTCAGATGGAATTGCAGCGTTCGGAAAGCGCCGTATCGGCGCGGCTGGTACGGCTGGGGCTGATCGAGCATCGGGAGGACTACCGCGCACGGGACAAAAAACATTCTGAAAACAATTTTCCCTATTGACAATCTCCCAAACCGGGTTTATCATATGCCCATCAAACCGTTGAGGAAGAGTAGTAACCGCCAAGACGGGCTGGCAAAGGGAGCCGCGAACAGTGGGACCGCGGCACAGCAGAAGGCGGCGAATGGACTTCCGAGGGCGGCGGCGAAAGCTGCAAAGCCGTAGTCGCTGACGGGAACCGTACCCGTTATCTTGGCGGCGCGTATGATGGTACGCGATGGAAAGCTCTCCCCTATGGAGAGGAAATTGAGTGGCACCGCGGACATTCCGCCTCAAGCAACGATCGTTGCTTGGGGCGTTTTTGTTTCCCCGATCCCATGAGCGGCAGAGCGCAGTCACCATCAAATCAAACTTCCGCACCTGCGGAAAAACGAAAGGATGGACTGAACCATGAAAAAGACCCTGAAAATGCTGAGCTTCCTGACCTGCCTGGTACTGACCCTGACCGCCGTCTTCTGCGCCGTCGCAGAGGAAAAGACCTATACCGTCGGTATCGGCCAGTTTGCCGAGCATGGTTCTCTGGATAACTGCCGCACCGGCTTCCTGGAAGGGCTGGCCGAAGTGGGCATCGAAGAAGGCAAGAACCTGACCGTGATCTACCAGAACGCACAGGCGGATATGGGCATTACCCAGCAAATCGCCGCCCAGTTCGCCGCCAAGCCCGTCGACCTGATGGTGGGCATCGCTACCCCCATGGCGCAGGCCTGCTATAACGCCGCTGCGGGCGCTATCCCCACCATTTACACAGCTGTCAGCGACCCGGTAGCCGCCGGTTTCGCCGATGCGGATGGCAAGGCCACCGGCAACGCCACCGGCACCTCCGACGCGCTGCCCGTCGCCGCCCAGCTGGAAATGATCCGCGCCCTGATGCCGGAGGCCAAGGCCATCGGCATTCTGTATACCACCAGTGAGGTCAACTCCCTGTCCACCATCGAAATCTACAAGTCCCTGGCCGGTGATTACGGCTTTGAGATCGTAGAGTCCGGCGTGAGCACCTCCGCTGACATCCCGCTGGCGCTGGACGCACTGCTGCCCAAGGTGGACTGCCTGACCAACCTGACCGACAACACCGTGGTCAACGCGCTGGCGCTGGTGCTGGACAAGGCCAACGCCGCCGGGAAGCCCGTTTACGGCTCCGAGATCGAGCAGGTAAAGCTGGGCTGCGCCGCCGCCGAGGGCCTCGATTATGTGGCGCTGGGCCGCCAGACCGGCCTGATGGCCGCCAGGGTGCTTAAGGGAGAAGCAGCCGCCAGCGATATTCCCTATGAGATCATCACCGAGCCCAGCCTGTACGTCAATTCCAAGGTGCTGGAGAGCTTCGGCATCACCCTGCCGGAGGAACTGGCCGCCCGCGCTACCGAAGCGGAATGATCCGCAAAAACCCTTTGCTCCGCACAGGCGCGTTTCCCGCCCTGTGCGGGCTTTTGGCTGATTTTCTCTTTTGACTTTTTCCCGCTACCCGTTTCACGCATTGGAGGTTTTTCCATGGCACAGCTGCTGGGCGTACTGGAACAGGGCCTGATCTACGCCATTCTCGCATTGGGCGTGTACATCACGTTCAAGATCCTCGATTTTCCCGATATGACGGTGGATTCCAGCTTTCCGCTGGGCGCAGCCGTCACAGCGCTGATGATCTCCGGCGGAATCCATCCCCTGTGGACGCTGCCCGCCGCGCTGGCGGCAGGGGCGCTGGCGGGAACCATCACCGGCGTGATCCATGTGCGCTTTCACGTGGGTGACCTTCTGTCCGGCATCATCGTCATGACGGGCCTGTATTCCGTGAACCTGCACATCGCGGGGCGCTCCAACGTGCAGCTGTTCTCCTTCGACACACTTTTCAAAAATCCGCTGATCTCCGGACTGCCCGCCGGGGTGCAGGTGTATGCCCCGGTGATCGTGCTGGCCCTTTTGACGCTGCTGGTCAAGCTGCTGATGGACGGCTATCTGGCCACCCGTTCCGGCTTCCTGCTGCGGGCTACAGGCGATAATCCCACGCTGGTAGCCAGTCTGGCCAAGGACAGCGGCCGTGTGAAGATCCTCGGCCTTGCCATTGCCAACGGGCTGGTGGCGCTGGCCGGATGCGTCATGTGCCAGTATCAGCGCTACTTTGATATTTCCATGGGCACCGGCACACTGGTGCTGGCGGTGGCCTCCGTCATCGTTGGCACCCAGCTTCTTCGGGGGCTGCGGTTCCTCAAGGCCACCACGGCGGTGGTGCTGGGTTCCATCCTGTACAAGGCCTGCGTGGCGCTGGCGCTGAGTCTGGGCCTTTCGCCCTTCGACCTGAAGCTGGTGACGGCGGTGCTGCTGCTGATCATCATCGTCGCGGGAGGACATCGAAAGAAGGGGAAACATCATGCTTGAGCTTCAGAATATCGCCAAATACTATCAGGGCGGCACGGTGAACGAGACCTGCCTGTTCCGGGATTTCTCGCTGGCCATTCCAGACCGGCAGTTCGTCTGCGTCATCGGCTCCAACGGCTCCGGCAAAACCTCCATGCTCAATATCATCTGCGGCTCCATCCCCATCGATGGCGGAAAGGTGCTGGTAGGCGAGCAGGACATCACCTCCATGCCCGAGCATAAACGCCACCGCATCATCGGCCGGGTGTACCAGAACCCGGCGTTGGGCACCTGCCCGTCCATGACCATTCTGGAAAACATGTCCATGGCGGACAATAAGGGCAAGCCCTTCGACCTGCACCGCTGCGTCAATCGTAAGAAAGCGGACGAATACCGGGAGATGCTGGCGCAGCTGGGGTTGGGGCTGGAAGACAAAATGGGCGTGCAGGTGGGCAACCTGTCCGGCGGCCAGCGGCAGGCCATGGCGCTGCTCATGAGCACCATGACCCCCATCGAATTTCTGATTCTGGATGAGCATACTGCCGCGCTGGATCCCAAAACGGCGGACATCATCATGCGCCTGACCGACCGAATCGTGAAGGAAAAGAAGTTGACCACCCTGATGGTGACTCATAACCTGCGCTACGCGCTGGAATACGGCGACCGGCTGCTGATGCTCCACGAGGGCAAGGTCGTGCTGGACCGCGCCGGGCAGGAAAAGCAGGACACCCAGCTGGACGAGGTGCTCAAGCTCTTCAATGAAATTTCCGTGGAGTGCGGAAACTAAGTGAAAACGTAATAGAATCCCCGCCGCGCTTTGGCCTCCCGAAACTGCGGCGGGGATTTTTTGATTCATTTCAGTTCCCAAACGGTTTCATAAAGGAGGCGGCCGCCGTCCTCCAGCCGCAGCCGGAAACGGCCGCGCTGCAATTCCCGTTCCATGCGGCGGTTCCACACGGCCAGATCGTCCGCCGTCAGCGTCAGGGAAAATGCCGTGCTCTCCCCCGCCGGGACAGCTTTCTTGGCAAAGGCTTTCAGCTCCCGCACCCGGCGCGCCACGTCCGATTCCAGATCGGTGACGAAAAGCAGCGGCACGGCGTGCTCCTCCGCCGGGCCGGGATTTTCCGCCCGGAACCTCAGTTCCAGCACCGGCGTATCGTCCGCAGGGAGCTGCCTCTCCGGCAGCGGCTTCGGCAGCAGTTCAAAATCACGGTACAAAATATGTCCATACCCCATGCCGTCCCCGAAGGAGAACAGCGGCCCTTCTTTGGTGTCGGCATAGTTCCACGGAACCGTGCCCCCCTTGGGGTTATAGTACGCCGGCAGCTGGCCCGGATGCCGGGGAAAGGAGACGGGCAGCCGTCCCGACGGACTGAACCGCCCCAGCAGGGCTTCCGCCAATGCCTGCCCGCCCCACGGGCCGGGATAAAAGGCGACCATCAGTGCGTCCGACCCTTCGGCGATTTCTGGTACGGCATAGGGCCGTCCAACGATCAGCACCGTGACCAGCGTTTTCGCGGCGGCCCGCACCTTAGCGAACAGCGAATGCTGTCCGTCCGGGAGCCGCAGTGCCGCGCTGTCCACACCCTCGCCGCAGTCCATGCTGCCATTTAGCGCTGCGCCGTTTTTGTCAAAACGGGCCTGTTCGAACCGGCTGGACGAGCCGCCCAGCGCCAGCACCACCGTATCCGCCTTCACCGCCAACGCCGCAGCCCGCTTGGGGTCGCTGCCATCGTCGTACCAAAGGCGCATTTCCGGGCCAGCCAGTTCCCGGAGACCCTGCAGCAGCGTACAGCCCGCGTTCGTCTCCACTGGCGGCGTATAGTCGCCCAGCTGACGGTACAGATCGTCCGCCGCCGGGCCGATCAACGCTACCGTTTTCCGGCGCTGCAACGGCAAAGCGCCCTCATTTTTCAGCAGCACCAGACTTTCCCGGGAAAGAGCAAGGCTTTGGGGGAACGCTTTTGGGGAAAAGACGGAAGGTTTTCGTTCTTCCGAGAGGTAGGGATGCTCAAACAGGCCCCGTTCCAATTTCAGCGTCAGCACCCGCTCCACGGCCCGATTCAGAACTTTTTCGTCGATCAGGCCACTTTCCAGTGCTTCTTCCAAACGGGAAAAGCCCTCGTCCCACAGGCTGATGTCGATCCCGGAGCGCAGGGCCAGCGCCCCGGAAGCCACTGTACTGCCGGTCTGGTCGTTCAGCCGGTCAATGGCGCAGCCGTCGGCCATAATGATCCCATCGAAGCCGAACTCCCCGCGGAGGATTTTCTGCAGCAAATCTTCGTTGGCGTGGCATGGCACGCCGTCGATCTCGTTATAGGCGGCCATTATGCCCTTTACGCCCGCCCGGCAGGCTGCTCGGGCGGCGGGCAGGTGAATTTCCCGCAGTTCCCGAGGACCGATACGGGCCGCGCTGGCGTTCAGTCCGCCGGTGGTCTCCCCCTGCGCGCAGAAATGCTTGGCCACTACCGCCACGCCCTGACTCTGAATGCCCCGGACGATGGCCCGGGCAAACTGCGCTGCATGGAAAGGATCCTCACCGTAGCATTCCTCACTGCGGCCCCAGCGGGGATCCCGCAGAATATCCAACATGGACACCAGGGCCAAGTCCACGCCCAGCTCCCGAAGCTGCCGCCCGCAGACCTTTCCTGCCTCATAAAGAAGCTCCGGCTGAAAGGTAGCCCCTGCCGCCAGATTCACCGGCAGCAGATAGCCGTCCAGCGCCTGATGGCCGTGAGGACATTCGCTGCTGACCAGCATGGGAATGCCGAACCGGGAATGCTCCACCACGAACCGCTGGGCCAGATTGTAGGCGCGGACGGCGTTTTCCCCATACAGGCCGTTTTCCCGGGTGCGGCCCGACCATGGGTCGGCCCGGTACAGGCCGTAAAGCGTGCCCAAGCCGCCGAAATGCAGCACTTCTTTTTGAAAGGCTTCGTCCAGTGTCAGCTGCTCTCCCTCCCTGCGGACGCTCCGAAAGCCGTATAGCCGTTGGTTCAGCTGACCCACCTTTTCCCGACACGTCAAGCGGGCGCACAGATCGTGCGCCCGTTCTTTGGGAGAAAGCTTCGGGTCTTGAAAGGGAAGCATGGTTCTCCTCCTATTTTTCCGTTTCCGCGGCCAGCGGGCCCCGGTAGACGATCTCCGTTGTAATATAGCAGACCTCCGGGGGCATCTGGGGATGATCCGCCCGGAACAGCAGCTTATTGGCCAGCCGCTTACCCAGTGCGGAAGTCTCCACATGCACCGTGGTGATCTTGTCCGCCACGTTGCCGTACTCGGCGTTATTATCAAAGCCGGTCAGCAGGAAGCCCTTGGGCGTTTTCCGTCCGCTTTCCGTCAGATAGCGGCTGACGAAATGGGCGATGAAGTCGCTGGCGCACACGATGGCCTGCGGCAGCTCCGGCAGTCCGTCCAGAAAGGCGCTGATCTCCTCATAATGGGCGCGCAGGCTCAACGGAGCCGTCAGGCAGAGCGAAGCGTCCAGCGGGAGATTCTTTTCCCGCAGCGCGTCCGCAAATCCCTCGTAACGATCCTGATTGGTCTGGGCGTACCCAATATCGCCCACGAAGCCCAACCGGGTGCGGCCGCTTTCGATCAGCCGCCGGGTGATCTCCCGGATGCAGGTGCGGCCCTCAATCAGCACCAGATCGCCGTGAAGCGCGGGCGGATGCATTCCGGGCACCGTATCCAGAAAAACTTTGGGCAGCGGAAGCTCGTTAAGCATATGCAGCAGCCGTGCGTCATAAATATTCAATACGATCAGCCCATCCACGTTCTTCACCGACGCGGGCAGGGTGTAGCCCTCTGAATAAAAGGAAGGCATATAGGTATACATCAGGTTGATGCGGCTCCGGGCCAGTTCCTTGGCGATATGATGGATGATCTGCATCCAGAACGCCGAGGATTCAGGTCGGGAGACCACCACGGAGAAGGTACGCTCCTCCGCCTCGTCCCTGCCGGTTTCTTTTTCAGGTATTTTTTCCATTTGGATCTCCGTATCGGTCAGACCCATTTCCGCGGCTTTCTGCTGGATACGCTTTTTCGTTCGGGGGGACACGCCCTCCCGGTCGTTCAGCGCTTTCCAGACGGTAATGCGGGATACGCCGACCGCGTCGGCCAGATCCTGCATGGTACTTTTCAGCATGACATACCCTCGTTCCGAAAAAACTTTTCTGCTTGATAAACCTTCTTAAGCATACAATGTCCGGCTCCAAATGTCAACTTATTTTGATAATAAATGTTAACTAATGTTTCTATTTTTATTTTGCTCGTTTTCATTCGCATATTCTTTTCAGAAGTTTAATAACCGTTATTGACAAAAATTTGATTTTAGCTATTGCTTTTTGTTTCCAAACATGTTAATATGTGCCTGTAAAGTTCAAAAAGATTCGTTAACATTCTTCACTTTCAGAAACGGAGGAAACTGTTTATGGTCGGAAACACCGAAAAAACCGGGCAGCCCCTCGCCGTCAATCGTCCCAAAAGGAACCGGCTGACACGGGACGATCTGGAGCTGAGCCTGCTGGGTCTTCCCGCGTTTATCTGGTATGTCCTGTTCTGCTACCTGCCGATGTTCGGCCTGATCATCGCCTTCAAGCAGTACAAGATCTTCCCCCGGCAGTCCTTCCTTTACAATCTGTTCCACAGCGAATTCGTAGGTTTCAAGAACTTTTCCTTCTTCATCCACAATAACGCATTCGCCATGCTCCTGCGGAATACGCTTCTTTACAATATCGTCTTCATCATTCTGGGCATCGTCATCCCCGTTGCGCTGGCCGTCATGATCAACGAGCTGTACTCCAAGCGGGCCTCCAAGACCTATCAGACCCTGATGTTCTTCCCCCACTTCCTCAGCTGGGTGGTGGTCAGCTACTTCGTATTCGCCTTCCTAAACACCGACTACGGCACCTTGAACCGGGTCATTATGTTCTTCGGCGGCGAGCCCCACCGCTGGTATTCTGAAGCCACCTACTGGCCCCTGTTCTTTGTTATCCTCAAGGTCTGGAAGGGCACCGGCTACGGCATGGTGGTCTATCTGGCCACCATCACCGGCATCGACGGCTCCCTGTACGAGGCGGCCATGCTGGATGGGGCCAGCAAGTGGCAGCAGACCCGGTACATCACCATGCCCATGTTGAAGACCGTCATCGTGATGATGTTCATCCTGTCGGTAGGCGGCATCTTCGCCTCCGACTTCGGTCTGTTCTATCAGGTCACGCAGGGCGTGCCCAACTCCCTGTACAAGGTCGCCTCCACCTTTGACACCTACGTCTACGCCGCCCTGCAGGGCAACGCCCCCATCGGCAAGACGGCCGCCGCCTCCACCTTCCAGTCCGTAGCCTGCTGCATCACGATCCTGCTGACGAACTTCATCGTCTCCAAGGTCGATTCCGACAGCGCGGTGTTTTAAGAGGAGGCGAAAAGAATGAAAGCAAAGAAAACCGATTTTCAGATCAACCGGATCAACCCCGGCACCAACGCAGGGTTCAACCTTCTGTTCGTGCTGCTGGCCGCCTGCGCCATCCTGCCGGTGGTGCTGGTATTCATGATCTCCATCTCCTCGGAGGAATCCATCCGGCAGGTGGGCTACTCCTTCTTCCCGGTTGAGTTTTCCTCCAAGGCGTACCAGTTCCTGTGGAACGAGCGGGACACCATTTTGAACGCCCTGCTGATCTCCGTGGCCGTCACCTGCATCGGCACGCTGCTGGGCCTGTCCGTTACCACGGCCATGGGCTACGCCCTGTCCCGGCCCAACTTCAAGCTGAAGCAGTTCTACACCTGGGTCATCTTCATCCCCATGCTTTTCAGCGGCGGTCTGGTGGCCAGCTACGTGGTCAACTCCAACATTCTGGGGCTGCGCAACACCATCTGGGTGCTGATTTTACCCCTGATGGTCAGTTCCTACAACATCGTCATATGCAAGACCTACTTCAAGACCTCGATTCCCGACGGGATCATCGAGTCGGCGAAGATCGACGGTGCGACCCAGATGCGCACCTTTCTGAGCATCGTGGTGCCCATTTCCAAGCCGCTGTTCGCCACCATCGCCCTGTTCCTGAGCTTCGGCTACTGGAACGACTGGTTCCTTTCGTCCCTGTACATTTCCGATAAACGTCTCATCTCCCTGCAGGCGCTTTTGAACAACATCATGCGCTCGCTGGAGTACATGACCAACAACCCCACTGCCGGCGTTTCCCTGCAGCAGTACCGGGCCCAGATGCCCGGCGAATCGGTTCGCATGGCCATTGCCATCGTGATCGTAATCCCTATCGCGTGCGCGTATCCGTTCTTCCAGAAATACTTTATTTCCGGACTGACGATCGGCGCGGTAAAGGGTTAACGAATAAAAAAAAGGAGAGAACAAACATGAAAAAGATCCTGTCTCTGGTTCTGGCGCTGTGCATGGCTCTGTGCATGGTCAGCTTCGCCTCCGCTGAGGAAGTTCCTACCCTGAAGATCATCACGCTGGGCAACGGACAGCCCGACAACTACAGCGCGTGGATCGAGCATCTCAATCCCTACATCGAAGAGAAGATCGGCGCCAGGCTGGATGTGGAATGCATCGGCTGGGGCGACTGGGGCAACCGCCGCAGCGTCATCATCAACTCCAACGAGCCCTATGACGTCATCTTCGGCGACAGCGGCAACCTGGTTGCCGACGTGTCCGTGGGCGCGTATCTGGACATCACCGACCTGCTGGCTGACAACGCTCCCGGCCTGCTGGAGCTGATTCCCGCCGGTTACTGGGACGCCTGCCGCGTGGGCGGCCGCATCTACGGTGTGCCTACCTACAAGGATTCCTCCATCACCCAGTACTTCGTCTGGGACGTGGAGCTGCTGAAGGAGCTGGGCATGGAAGAGGCCGCCATGAACTGCCACACGCTGGCGGACGCCACCCCTATCCTGAAGGCCATCAAGGAAAAGACCGGCACCGCTTCCTTCCCCGTGACCAAGGACGGCGTTTCTCAGATTCCCTTTGTGTATGACGGCTTCGGCGCTGGTCTGCGCGGCGTCGGCGTGCGCTACGACGATCAGGAAACCAAGGTCGTCAAGATCTTCGAGCAGGAAGACATCATGGATCAGCTGAAGATCGTCCGCGAATGGTTCGAGTCCGGCATCATCAACGCCGACGCTGCCAACCTGGCTGAAGGCCCCACCTACAAGGCCTGCTTCCTGGCTCAGGGCTGGTCCTCCGCCGCCAAGACCGTTTGGGGCCCCAACATGGGCAAGGAACTGGTCGCCTACACCTACGGCCCCACCATCCTGTCCAACGACTCCGTGCTGGGCTCTGTGAACTTCGTTTCCGTCAACTCCGAGCATCCTGAAAAGGCTCTGGCGTTCCTGAACCTGATGAACACCGACTCCAAGGTTCGCGATGCGTTCTACTACGGCCTGGAAGGCGACAACTTCACCTACACCGAGGACGGTCGCGTGCACAAGAACCCCGACTCCAGCTGGGGCATGGCTGGTTACACTCAGGGCACCTTCTTCGCCGTGACCCCCACCGACGACGTGGAATTCAACCAGTGGGACGAAGTGAAGGAACTGAACGAGCAGGCCGAGCCCTCCGTGCTGCTGGGCTTCAACTTCGACGCCAGCAAGGTGGAAGACCAGATCGCCAACTGCAAGACCATCTGGGATCGTTATCATCCCGAACTGCTGACCGGCTCCGTGGATCCCGAAGAAGCCGTGAAGACCATGTACGAAGAAATGGAAGCCGAAGGCCTGAACGACATCATCACCGAAGCTCAGGCTCAGATCGACGCCTGGAAGGCCTCCAAGTAACCCCCACCAGGGGCAGTGCCCCTGGACCCCGGTTCGCGTTCCAGCTGGCGAGTTTCACCCACTTTCGAACGCGTGCCAGGCAGGGGTTGAACCCCTGCACCCCGGTTCGCGTTCGGGTTGGACGGTTAACACCGGCTTTCGAACGCGTGCTAGGCAGGGCAAGGGTTGAACCCTTGCACCCCAGTTCACGTTCCGATTGGCCGGTTAACACCTGCTTTCGAACGTGTGAGAAGGGAAAGTTTCAACCCGTCTGATCTATGGGATTGAAACAAACCCGAAAAAGAACCACTTGCGGAAAGCGTTCTTTCTGCACTTCCGCCCGCGCGGCGCCGCAGGCACAAGCGGGAAAACCAGCTTGTTCCCAAGAGCCGCGCGGGCTTGCCTTTCCATTCATTTTCGTTTATACTTCCAATCGATCGCATTCACGGAGGAGATCGGACATGGCAAAAATCATCGGGCCGGCGCTTGCCAATATGCCGTGGGAGGACAAGCCTGCCGGAGAAAAGGAGCCGATCTGGCGCTATTCAGGCAATCCGATTATCGGCCGCCACGGCAACCAACGCTCCAACAGCGTATTTAACTCGGCGGTCGTTCCCTTTCGCGGCGGCTTTGCAGGCGTTTTCCGCTGCGACAGCCGCTCCATCAGCATGGATCTGTTTGCCGGTCGCAGCAAGGACGGCATTCATTGGGACATCGACGACGAGCCGATCCTCTTTACCGGTGCGGACAGCGAGATTGCGGTCAACGAATACCGCTACGACGCGCGCATCACCCCCATGGAGGGTAAGTACTACATCACGTGGTGCAACGGCTATCACGGGCCCACCATCGGCGTGGCATGGACGGAGGATTTTAAAACCTTCCACCAGCTGGAAAACGCCTTTCTGCCCTTCAACCGCAACGGGGTGCTCTTTCCCCGGAAGATCGGCGGCCTATACATGATGATGAGCCGTCCCAGCGACAACGGCCATACGCCCTTCGGGGATATTTACGTCAGTCAGAGCCCCGATCTGGAATTTTGGGGCCGTCACCGCTACATGATGGGCACCGTCAAGGGCAACGAATCTGCCTGGCAGTCCACCAAAATCGGCCCCGGCCCCGCGCCCATCGAGACGGACGAGGGCTGGCTGCTGATCTATCACGGGGTCATCACCACCTGCAACGGCTTCGTGTACCGCATGGGCGCCGCCCTATTGGATCTGGACGAGCCGTGGAGGGTGAAATACCGCTCCAAGGACTACCTGATGGCCCCCTGGGAGCTGTATGAATGCGTGGGCGACGTGCCCAACGTGGTCTTCCCCTGCGCCGCCCTGACGGACAGCGCCACGGGCCGCATCGCCGTCTACTACGGCTGCGCCGACACCGTCACCGGCATCGCGTTCACCACCGTAGACGAGCTGCTGCACTTTGTGAAGGAACACTCCTGACCCCATTTTTATTCCATACGTCCCATTTTTGAAACACGCGGAGGTCGAAAAACATGTTTTATCTGGACAAGCGGATCCAGGGCATCTGCGACGAACTGCGGAAGCTGAGCATCCGTCAGCGCGTCCCCATTTCCGGCTGGATGTACAAGAAAGGCAATTTCATTCACCCCGAGGACGCGCGGCATGACGCGGCGGCCTTCTCTCCCTTCGACTGCCGGAACATGCACTGGTACGGCCCGGACGAGCATTACTGGTTCTATTCCGATACCACCGTGCCGGAGAGCTTTCAGGGCAAACCCCTGTGGATGCACGTCTGCACCCAGATCGACGAATGGGATGATGGCAAAAATCCTCAATTCCTTTTATTTGTCAACGGCGAAATCGTGCAGGGCGTCGACATGAACCACCGGGACGTGCTCTTGAGCCCCAGCGCTCAGGCGGGTCAGCCCCTCTGCCTGGAGCTGCAGGCCTACACCGGCACCCTGCACACCGAGTTCAACCTGATCGTGGAGTTCCGGGAGATCGACCCGGAGATCGAAGGGCTGTACTGGGATCTGCAGGTGCCCCTGCAGGCGTTTCCCCGACTGGAAGCGGAAAGCCAGAGCCGCATGGATCTGGAACGGGTCATGAACGACGCGATCAACCTGCTGGATCTCCGCACGCCCTACTCCCCTGCCTTTGAGCAGAGCGTTCACGAGGCCCGGGCCTATCTGCAAAAGCACCTCTACGAGGAGCTGGGCGGCCACGACGACGTTATCGCCACCTGCATCGGCCACACCCACATCGACGTAGCCTGGTGGTGGACGGTGGCCCAGACCCGGGAAAAGGTCGCCCGCAGCTTTGCCACGGTGCTCAAGCTGATGGACGAATACCCTCACTACCGCTTCATGTCCAGCCAGCCTCAGCTGTACCTGTTCCTCAAGGAGCGCTACCCCGAGCTGTACGCCCGCGTGAAGGAGCGGGTGCGGGAGGGCCGCTGGGAGCCGGAGGGCGGCATGTGGGTGGAGGCGGACTGCAACCTGACCAGCGGCGAAAGTCTGGTGCGGCAGTTTCTTCACGGCAAGCGCTTCTTCCGGGAGGAGTTCGGCGTGGAAAACCGCATCCTCTGGCTGCCGGACGTGTTCGGCTATTCCGGAGCCCTGCCCCAGATCATGAAGGAATGCGGCATCGAATACTTCATGACCACCAAGCTGGCATGGAACCAGTTTAACAAGGTACCCTACGACACCTTCCGCTGGCGTGGCATCGACGGCTCGGAAGTTCTGACCCACCTCATTACCACGCTGGGCGTTGGGCAGGACGAGCAGAAGAGCTTCTTCACCACCTACAACGGCATGCTTCATCCCGATGCGCTCATCGGCGGCTGGAAGCGCTACCAGAACAAGGACATCAACAACGACATTCTGGTCTCCTACGGCTACGGCGACGGCGGCGGCGGCCCTACCCGCGCCATGCTGGAAACCTCCGACCGAATGGAACACGGCGTGACCGGCCTTCCCCGGGTGCGTCAGGCCTTTGCCCGCACCTATTTTGACGAGCTTCGCCAGCGGGTGGAGCATAATCGCCGTCTGCCCCTTTGGGAGGGCGAGCTGTACTTCGAATACCACCGCGGCACCTATACCTCCATGGCGCGCAACAAGCGTTCCAACCGCAAGGCGGAGCTGCACATGATGGATCTGGAGCTGCTGTCCGTGCTGGCCAGCGGAGTGCTGCCCTATCCGGCGGAAGAGACCGACCGTCTCTGGAAGGGCATGCTCATCAACCAGTTCCACGATATTCTGCCCGGTTCCAGCATTCATGAGGTGTACGAAGTCACCAAGAAGGAATACGCCGCCATGGAGGAAACCATCGCCCGGCTGGAACAGGAGCGCATGGCCGCCCTGTGCCCGCCCGGTGACGGTCTGACCGTCTTCAACACCAAGGGCTTTGCCGGGGATGAGATCGTTCCGCTGGGCGAGACCGACGTTCAGGCGCTTTTGGACGAAGCCGGAACGCTCTATCCCGTGCAGCATACCGAAAAGGGCGCGTTCGTCAGCCTGAAGGACCTGCCTGCCAAGGGCTGGCGCACCTATCAGACCCGCATGGAAGCCGTTTCCGCGCCGTCTCCCTTCACCCTGTCGGACGACCGCCATCTGGAAACGCCCTACTACACCGTGGAGCTGGATGAAAACGGCCTTTTCGCCCGTCTTTACGACAAGGAGAACCGCCGTGAGGTCTTCAAGTCTGGTCAGAAGGGCAACCTCATGCGGATGTACGAGGACAAGCCCATTTATTACGATAACTGGGACATCGACATCTATTACACCGAAAAGAGCTGGGACGTGACCGACCTGCAGCGGTTGGAATGGGAAGAGATCGGCCCGGTATGCGCGGTTTTGAAGCTGGAACGGAAGGTCTCCAACAGCCTGATCCGGCAGACCATCCGCTTCTACGCGGACAACCGCCGCATCGATTTCCAGACCTGGGTGGACTGGCACGAGCATCAGCATCTGCTGAAGGTTCACTTTCCCGTGGACGTTCACACCGACGAGGCCACCTTCGACATCCAGTTCGGCAACCTCAAGCGCAAGATCACCCAGAACACCAGCTGGGACGTGGCCCGTTTCGAAAGCTGCGGCCAGAAGTGGATGGATCTGAGCGAAGGCCACTACGGCGTCAGCCTGCTGAACGACTGCAAATACGGCCACTCCGTGCTGGACGGCAGCATGGCGCTGACCCTGATCAAGTCCGGCATTGAGCCCAATCCCGTTACCGATCAGGAGGAGCATTTCTTCACCTACGCCCTGCTCCCCCACGCCGGGGACTGGCGCAACGGCACCGTTCGGGAGGCCTATTGCCTGAACCAGCCCGCGCTTTCCTTCCGAGGCGGCAAGACCGGTTCGGAATACTCTCTGGCCAGCGTGGCCGCGCCCAACGTGGTGCTGGAGACCGTCAAGCAGGCCGAGGACGGCGACGGCTGGATCGTCCGTCTGTACGAATGCGACAACGCCCGCACGGAGACCTTCCTGCGCTGGAACCGGCCTGCGGTTTCCGTGGAGGAATGCAACTGTATCGAAGAAAAAAAGACGGACGTTTCCTTCGAAAACGGCCAGCTCCATTTCACCATTCTGCCTTATGAGATCAAGACCTTCCGCATCCGGGAACAGGAGGTGTGACCATGGACTTTCTGCCCATGCCCCACTCCGTCCGCAAAGGGGAGGGACTCTTCCCCCTGCGCTATGATACCCGCATCGTGCTGGAAAACACGGAGCCTTCCGCGTTTCTCTACGCCCAGATGCTGCAGGAGGACATTCATCGCTTTACCGGACTGAAACCGGCCATTCTCCGGGGAACGGCCCAGCCGGGCGACGTGATTCTCCGGGCGGACGCCGCGCTGGAGGAAACCAGTTACCGGCTTTCCGTCACAACGGAAAGCATGCTCGTCCGCGGCGGCAGCGATGAGAGCCTGCTCAACGGCGTGATGACGCTGAGCCAGTGGATTCAGCGTCACGGAGCCCGTCTGCCCGCGCTGGAAATCGAGGATCAGCCTGACCTGCGCTACCGGGGCTATTATCTGGACTGCTCCCGGGGCCGGGTGCCCACGCTGGAGACCCTCAAGCGCTACGCCGACCTGCTGTGCCGCTACAAGATCAACGAATGGCAGCTGTACATCGAGCATACGTATCTTTTCCGCAACCTGAGCGAAGCGTGGCGGGGGGATACGCCCCTCACTGCCGAGGAGATCATGGAACTGGATCGTTACTGCCGTGCCCGGCACATCGAACTGATTCCTTCTCTGTCCAGCTTCGGCCACATGTACAGGATTCTCAGCACCAAAACCTGCTGCGACCTGTGCGAACTGCCCGATTCGGAAAAGATCCCGTTCAGCTACACTTACGCCGGCGACCATCACACCCTGAATGTGTCCAACCCCAACGCCGTGGATTTCATCAAGGGGCTCATCACGGAGTACCGCGCTCTGTTCACGTCCAAAAAGTTCAACATCTGCTGCGACGAAACCTTCGATCTGGGCAAGGGCCGCAGCAAGGCGCTGGCGGACGAAAAGGGCGAGCACGCCCTTTACATGACCCACGTGGTGGAGCTGTGCCGCTGGCTGCTTTCTCAGGGCGTGACCCCCATGTTCTGGGGCGACATCATGTGGCGGCATCCGGAAGCCTACGCGGAAATTCCCGAAGGCGTGATCTGTCTGAACTGGGGCTATCTGCCCGAGCAGCGGGAAAACGAAGTCCGCGATCTGGCCCAGATGGGCGCGACCCAGTACGTCTGTCCCGGCGTTTGCACGTGGAACCGCTGGCTGCCCCTGACGGAGAACAGCTACAAGAACAATCGGGCCATGTGCGGCCACGGGCGCAAGTATCACGCTATCGGCCTTCTGAACACGGACTGGGGTGACTACGGTCACATCTGCCACCCGTGGTTTTCCGTGCCGGGCATTCTTTACGGCGCGGCTTTCGCGTGGAATGCGGACAACGTGCCCTTCGACGAGATCAATCAGGCGATTTCCCTCTTCGAGTACGGCGACCGGGACGGGGCCTTCATGAAGGCCTTCGTCCATCTGACCGATCACGAGGTTTTCCCGTGGTTCAACGCCGTCCGCTGGATCGAAGCCGACGACCCGGAGAAATGCCGGGAACAGCTGCGGGAGATCGACCCTGCGCAGGTACCCGCCGCAAACGCCGCCATAGACGCTGCGCTGGACGAGCTGGCGCTTGCCGCGCTCCGCATGGAGCCGGACAAACGCCCCATCCTGCGTGCCTTGGAGATTTCCGCGACCGGCGCCAGGCTCTTCAACGACATTGTCTGCTGGATCTTCGCCGTGCAGGAAGGCCGGGAGCTTCCCCATCGGGACGGCTGGGAGCTGGCCGCCGCGCTGGAAAACTGGTACGCCGCCTATCTGACCGAATGGCGGGCTGTGTCCAAGGAAAGCACCCTCCGCCGCACCCAGCAGCTCATCACCTCCTACGCCGACACCCTCAGGGGCTGAGCCCCTTTCGGACTGCGCGCGATGCGCGCAGGGGCGTAGAGGGACATGCGAGTTGGCCGTGGTTTTACCGCCGCTCGGCGACAGGCCTCGCGGCTCGCCGGTCTGGTGTGGCTTCGTGGCAGTTGAATAGAAAAGACCGCCATTCGGCGACAGGCCTCATGGCTCGCTGAAAAAGGCCAACGTGGATTTGAAATCCCGCTGGCCTTTTGTGTTGCAGGAATATCCACTTCACGTCGAAACATCCCAACTCGCATTATTTGAGTATGGTTTATTCCAACCGCAGAAGAAAAATCAAGTCTGTTCTTCTGCGCCGCGAAGCCATCAAAGCCACTTTGAAGCATCCCAACCCGCATAGTTTTGAGCCTGTTTCACGCCAGCTGCGGGGGAACAGAGCGGCGATAGGCAGCGGAGGGAAAAAGGCTCGCCCATTTTGACGGCGGAAAAAGGCGAGCACAGGAGCGCGCACGAACGTAAGAGGCAACTCGCCAACTCCATTGCGCGCGACATTGCGAGCCCCGCCGTCAAAATGGGCAATAGAAGCTTTTTCCCATAGTCGCCGTGCCGCCTGCTTTCTTTGGTACTTTCTTTCGCACCGAAAGAAAGTACTGCCCCCTCGGGGCGGCAACCCCACCGTTCGCGCCGTAGTCGGCGCGTCATTCCCCCGGCGATGGATTTTTCCCAGCAGAATTGCTGTACTCCGCCGCTTGCAGGGGGCTTTCCTCAGGGCAAAAAATCAGCGCAACCCGTACTGCCGTGTGTTCTGCCCGTTGTTTGCCCACACTCCCGCGTTTGACATCATTCTCCTTCCAACATTGTACAGAAAATTTCCCTCCCCGGCAGGTTTTTCCATCCTCTGTTCGTTGACTGCATAGAAACCAAACCAACGGAGGAATTTTCCATGAAACGCCCCTGCCTTTCGGTTCTTATCGCACTTCTTCTTTGTCTTCTCATCCTCCCCGTCTTGGCGGAAAACGCTGCTTTTGAGACCCTCCCGGAGCAGATACAGCAGCTGTGGCTGGACGAATACGCCCCGGAAGATTTTACAGACGCTTTGACCTTCGCCCTGCCGGATGGTCAGACCTGCGGACTGGTCTTGACGAAATACGGACGGCTTGACGGATATTTTCCACAGGCGGACGCCTACGAAATGCAGTGGTCTACCCACAGCATGAACGGCCCCGGCCTTCGCTTCGTCCATCACGCCGCTTCTTCCACCCAGCCGGACGGAACGCCCTATCCAAGCGGCATCGGCTTCGACATCGTCAACGACGAAGGAGCACGGATGACCTTCTGCTATTCCGAAAGCTCCCTTGCTTTTGAATGCGTAGGCTATCGCCGGGAAAATTCAAATTACGACGTTACGATCGCCCCGCTCGACGAAGCCACCGCCCAATTATCCTTCTATCAGAATGGCCGCGCCTGCGGGCAGTTTCATATCAATGAGAATAACTATACGCTTCTTTCCCTGACAGAGCTTCCGGGCGATCCGGAAACGGCGCAGAAAATGGAAATGATCTCCCGCGATACGCTGGCTACCCGGCAGGAGGGCTATACCCTGCGCTGGTACGATCACATGAGCGGCACTCTGGATGATTCGACCATCGAAACCGCCTACTCCAAGGTAGAAAACGGTTTTCTGACCGTGCGCTGGGTCACATATCAGGCAGGCGGAGCGATCATAAGCGAGCTTACATCCTTCCCTATCCCCTTGTCGAAGGAATTTCAGCAGAAGCTGGAGACCGAGCCTTTTAACCAGCTGATGTCCCTTGGCTATAGCAGCGAATTTAGCACGGACGATTTTCTTGACCCGTCTTTGCTGCCCGTTTCGGGGAAAATCCTCCAAAATCATCTCCAGTCCGAAGTTCTGCTGCTTCTGACAGAGGACGAGACCGGCAAGCGCCTGATAGAGATCACACAGGACGAAAACGGCGTATACGCCATCCGCCGCTCGCCCGTGCTGCCGTCGGATATCTGGCTGGATACTTTTCATGCCGGGGAAAGCGACCTGCTTTTGGACTGGAATCAGCAGGACCATCAGGCGGGCTTCCGTCGCACGTTTAACGGGCAATGGCGGCTCAGCTGGCTGACCTGCTACGGGGAAAACGAGGATTTGAACTGCTCCTTCGGGCTGAATACCTGCACTTTGATGGACACCGATACAATGAAAGTCGGCACGCTGCCTTTCGACCCGTTTGCGGATGAACTGACCGCGCTGCCCAGCACGCTGGAAGAACTGAACGCCCGATTGGATCGAACCGATCTGGCAGTGGTGTGCAATCCAGACCCCAACGACCGGCTGCACCTGCGGACAAAGCCCAGCCGGGAAGCGGATTCGCTGGGCAAGTTCTGGAACGGCACGCCTGTGCGGGTGTTGGGCGAACGGGACGGCTGGTGTCAGGTGGCGATCGGCACGGACGGCCGCCTGACCGGCTGGATGCTGAAAAAGTATCTGGTCACCGGCTTGAAGATGGATCAGGTCACGCCCTGCTTTTCCCAGCAGATTTTGCGGGAAGACGAAGCGGAGACCAAAACGCCCATCTATACCGACCTGACCCTGACGGAGCAGTATTGCACTCATTCCAGCTGGCATTTGATGGGCGTGGTGAACGACCGGCTGTACGTCGTCGTCACCGACGAAGGCGAGACGGGCTATGCGCCCATGGAATGGTTTTTTGACGGAAACGGCTGACGGAGCCGGGCCAACAGACGGGCGGCGCGGGGAAAACCCGTGCCGCTCTTGACTTTCCGGGCGCTCTTTTCTATAATCAGGGTGGTTTGCCACTCATGCGGCAAAAACGCGCAAAGGAGGCTGCACGGCTTGACGCATCGCAACAGCGCCCGAAGCTGCTGGCTTTGGGGCGCGGGGATTACGGCGCTTTTGTGGGGCTTTTTGCTCTGCTTCAGCGACATTTACTTTGCCGCCAACGACGACCAGTTCATCCTGCGCGCCATGACGGGCTTTCAGCCGGGCGGCACGCCTGATTTTCACCCGTTTCTGCTGGGCTTTTATGTTTATCCCCTGCGCTGGCTACAGCGCTTTTTTCCGGGCGTCGCATGGTATTCCCTTTTGGAGCTCCTTCTGCTGGCGATGGCCCTGACCGTGATTTTGAAAAGCCTGCTGCAATGCTGGCTCCGGGCGGGCCGACGGCTGCGGACAGGTCTTCTGCTGTGCGCCGGTTATGCCGCTTTGTATGGGTCGAACTATCTGGCTCGGGTTACCTTTACCGTCACGGGAGCGATGCTGGGGGCCGCTGCGGTGGCGCAGATTTTGTCCATCGACTGTCAAAGCGCCTCCGACCGTTCCCTCCTTCGGGCCATGACGCTGGCGATACTGCTGCTCATTTTGTGCTACGGACTGCGCCAGCTTTCGCTCGTACCGGTGCTGGGCTATTGCGGGATTGCTTTTTTGCTGCGCTTTTGTTCATTTTTCGGGTTTGGAAAACAAACGAAGCGCTCCGCCCGGCCCATGTTGGTTGCAGCGGGACTGGCTTTGCTGATTCTGGGCGGTCTCTTTGCGGGCCGGGCGCTGGAAATTCGTCTAAAGCAGAAACAGGACGCGCTTCAGTGGCAGCAGGCCCGCAGTCAGGTGCTGGATTATATCAATCTGAAATCCCTGCCGTCCGAGGCCCTTGAAAGCGTCGGCTGGACGGACGAGCAGCGCATCCTGCTGGACAAATGGAACACCATGGATGAGGCCATCTCCACGGAGGCCCTCCGTTCTGTGCGGAAAAACTGGTACAATTCCGAAACGACCACCACCGCCGGAGCCGCCATTGAGGATCTTCGCTGGCGCTCGCCATGGTTCGTTCAGACCATGGTCGTGCTGTTCGGGCTGGGGCTGTTTTCCCTCTTCTGCGCCTTCCGGAACCGTCGGGAGAATCCATGGCTTCCGCTGGCGCTGCTTATGACGGGACTTCTGTGCTTTCTGTTTTTCTGCTATCTGGCGTTGAAGGGCCGTCTGCCTTACCGGGCCGTCACCGTGGCCCTACTGCCTGCGGCGGCGATGGTCTTCTGTCTGTTGGGAGAATGTCCCCTGCCTACGGCCCGGAAGGGCTGGAGGGCCGCGCTGGGCATTCTGCTGGCGGTAAGCATGGCCGCGCCGCTGCCAGCCCTGCTGGGCGCTGTCCGGCGGCGTCGCTCCCCGTGGGACTACAACGCCCACGCGGATATGGACGCGCAGGCGCTGACCCACCCGGATCTTTTGCTGATCTACTCCACCGAGCTGGTCAACGATATGCGCATGTTCCCCGACACGTCTCAGGGCGTACCGCAAAACCTGACCTTCTGGGGCGGATGGAGCCGCGGTTCGGAGGAATACACTGCCAAGCTGGCCGCCTTCGGGCTGGACGGCGAGCATTTCACCGCCGCCGACTGGCTGCGGCCCGAGCTTCGCTTCATCAGCCTGAAGGAAGCGCCGGACGAAGCGCTGCTGGCCTACCTGCGCTCCGAGCTGGGGCCGGTGGAATGGGAGGCGGAGAAGGTTTCCGCCGGGCTGTATTTCTTCCGCTTTTTCCAGCCCTGACGGACTGAAAAAACAGGCTTTATCAAGCTTCATCCATCTTCATCAGAAAGGCTGGTTTCCCATGAAAAAACTGTTTCAGGACTTCAAAAAATTCTGTTCCCGCGGCAACATTCTGGAGCTGGCCACCGGCGTGATGATCGGCGGCGCATTCACCGCCATCGTCAATTCTCTGGTGAATGATATGCTGATGCCCGTCATCGGCCTGCTGACTGGCGGTGTGAACCTGAGCGGCCTGTTCTTCGCACTGGACTTCCAGAGCTACCCCAGTGCGGAAGCCGCCAACGCCGCCGGGGTTGGTACGGTGAACTACGGCGCGTTCCTGCAGAACATCATCAACTTCATCATCATCGCCTTCTGCGTGTTCCTGCTGGTGAAGGCCATGAACAAGCTGCTGCACAAGGAAGAAGCCGTGAAGGAAGCCGCCCGCAAGTGCCCCTACTGCAAGTCCGTCGTGGAAAAGGACGCGACCCGCTGTCCCCACTGTACCAGCGACATCGAAGGAAAATAATCCTGTTTTTATGTGCAATGCTCCCTTTTTAGGCGAAAAAGGGAGCATTTTTTGCATTTTCAATCCACTTGTGCTATACTGCTGATGGTATCTCCCTTCCCGAAAGGCTTTTTTAGAAGGAGGAGGAACATCCCATGATGCGTTATCAGCGCAGCAGCAGCTATCAAAACGTGATGCGCTCCAATCGTTACAAGCCCATTCTGGTGATCCTGTTGGTGCTTCTGGCGGCTTTCCTGATCCTGCGCTTTACAGGCGTGGGCGGGCTGGATTCCGCCAGCTTCGAGACCCAGCGCAACGCCAAAATTCGCAGCGAGATGCAGCACGCCCTTTCCAGTGTCAACAATCTGAGCCGTCTGGGCGCTACCAGCACCTCCAGCGTGCTGGCCCGGGTACGGCAGTACGTCCACGGCATCGAAGTAGTCAACGATCTGAACGTCAGCATGTACGGCGAGGTCGGGCGGCTCTACGACGTCAGCACCTTCGACAACATCTACGCCATCATCGACAACTACGATTCCTGTCTGGCCAGCGGGCAGAAGGTCAACGACGCGCTCAGCAAGCTCACCGACGCGATCAACCAGCTCAACACCCTGACCAATGCCGTTCTGAACAACACCTCCGCCACCGATACGACCGCAGAATAACAAACAAGCCGTTTGAAAAAGTCATGCTTTGTCAAAGAGCATGACTTTTTTCTGTGCTTTTCACTTCGTCCACTTCATCAGCACCACGCCCGCCAGCATCAGCCCCAACCCGGCCCACTGCCGCCAGGCGAAGCTCATCTTTTCCTGCCCCATCCAGCCGAAATAGTCGATCGCAGCCGCCACCAGCAGTTGGGCGATCAAAATCGTCGAAATGGCAATGGTCGGGTTCAGGCCCTTGATGGACAGCATCACCGTAACGGTAATGACCAGTCCCAGTGCGCCGCCCAGCAGGTTCCACCATGGGGTCTCCGTCAAACTGCGCAGGTGCCCCTTGCCGAAGATCCACATCACCGCCAGCGACAGCACAAAGGCTGTGCCCTGCACAAAGGCGTTGGCCTCCCACAGGCCGATATTCTCCTGCAGGCGGGTATTCATCACGCCCTGTACGCTCATGGCCGCCCCGGCAATCACCGCGAACAAAAAACCCAGCATTTTCATTCCCCCTTACGGCTACAGTCTGGCGCGGCAAAAGAAAATTATACAAGTCCTTGTATTTCCGATTCGTCCATGGTATCATTTCATGTTGGCTTTTTCCCCAAAAAGCCGACATAAGCTGGAAGTTTTTCTCCTTTTCCTTCGTTTGATAGGATGAGAACCACGACCGAAAAAACGGGGCTTTCCCCGATGCAGGAGGCAATCCCATGCGCAGCGTATCCCGGCGTTTTCTTTCCGTTCTTCTTCTTCTGGCGATGCTCCTTTCCCCCGCGCTCGGCAGCGCCGGGACGACCGTTCCTGAGGGATTTACCGTTTTCCACGGCGACCGTGACGTTCCGCAGATCGCCCTGTCCGTGGACGACTGCTACAGCCGGGAACATGTGACCGAAATTCTGGATCTGTGCGAAGAATACAACATTCCCGTTACGTTTTTCGTGGTGGGCAAGGCCCTGAAAACGGCGGATCAGGATCTTTGGCAGCGCGCCCTCGATCTGGGCTGCGAAATCGGCAACCACACCTGGGCTCATTCCAGTCTGCCGACTCTGAACCGGGAAAAGGTAAAGAAAACCCTGACCCGGACGCAGGAGCAGCTGGACAAGGTGCTGGGCTATCACTACCCCATGCAGCTCATGCGCCCGCCCTACGGCAATCTGTCGTCCAAGAAGGGCAAAAAGAGCGATATGTGGGTGGTAGAGTCCATCTATAAGGCGGGTTATGTCCATGCCGTCCGCTGGGACGTGGATACCACCGATGCGAAAAAAGCGCTGAAGAACACGCAGAACGGCAGCATTCTGCTTTTCCATGCCAACGCCAAGGACGTGCGCTGCCTGACCAAGCTGATCCCCAATCTGCTGGACAAGGGCTTCGAATGTCTGACGCTGAGCACACTGCTGGGGCTGGAAGACCCGGTTCCCGAAGAGGCTCAGACGGACGCGGCAGGCGTGTGACCGTCTGCAAAGACCGAAGGCGCGAAAAAGCGTTCTTCGGTCTTTTTTGTAAAATTTCTGGTTGACAAAATGAAAAACACGTGTATAATGGAAAAAGTGCTGAGGGGCATGGTGTAACGGTAACACGTGGGTCTCCAAAACCTTTGTTGAGGGTTCGAGTCCTTCTGCCCCTGCCATAAGTCGCTTGCTTAGATTCGTTCAGGTGGGCGGCTTTTTTGTTGTCGTTTTTTCCATATAATCCGGCGTTTTTTCCCTTTGCCGCCCTGCCTCGCCGTGCTATAATGATAGCATTCAAAAAGACGATCCCATGGGAGTTTTCCCGTTGAATTTTAAGGAGGAATCAGCATGGAGCATCCTTTCAACGTCGTGCTGTACGGCGGCGATTACAACCCGGAGCAATGGCCCAAAGAAATCTGGAAGGAAGACCTGCGGCTGTTTGATCTGGCCGGGATCAACAGCGCCACAGTGAACGTGTTCTCCTGGGCCAAGCTGCAGCCCTCGGAGGAAGAATACAACTTTGCGGAGCTGGATGAGATCATCGATACGCTCTCCAAGGCGAATATCCAGATTGTGCTGGCCACTTCCACGGGTGCCATGCCCGCGTGGCTGGTGCGCAAGTACCCCGAGGTCGCCCGGGTGGACTACGAGGGCCGCCGACATAAATTCGGCGGACGGCACAACGCCTGCCCCAACAGCCCTGTCTTCCAGCACTATGCCCACGAACTGGCGCACCGGCTGGCGGAGCGCTACGGCAGCAATCCTCACGTGGTGTGCTGGCACGTCAGCAACGAATACGGCGGAGCCTGTTACTGTGAGAACTGCGAAAAGGCTTTCCGGGTCTGGCTGCGGAAGCGTTACGGCACACTGGATGCGCTGAACGCTGCGTGGAATACGTCCTTCTGGGGCCATACCTTCTACGATTGGGACGATATTGTGGCTCCCAATGCGCTGGGTGACGGTATTCCATCCGACAAGACCTGCTTTGCCGGTATGTCCATTGATTACCGTCGCTTCATGTCCGACAGTCTGCTGGGCAACTTCACCATGGAGCGGGATGCCATCCGGGAAAGCGACCCCTCCACTCCCATCACCACCAACCTGATGGGCACCTACAAGGGGCTGGACTATTTCCGCTGGGCCAAGGAGATGGACATCGTCTCCTGGGATAATTATCCCTCCTTCGATACGCCGTGGAGCATGACCGCCATGAATCACGACCTGATGCGCTCCCTGAAGGGCAAGCCCTTCATGCTGATGGAGCAGACCCCCAGCCAGCAGAACTGGCAGCCCTATAACTCCCTGAAGCGGCCCGGCCAGATGCGGGCCCAGAGCGTACAGACGTTGGCCCACGGGGCGGACACCATCCAGTTCTTCCAGCTGCGGCGCTCCAAAGGCGGCTGCGAGAAGTTCCACGGTGCGGTGATCGAGCACGCGGGCACGGAAAACGCCCGGGTCTTCCGGGAGGTAGCCGCTTTCGGCAAAGAACTCAAAAACCTGACCGGGATGCTGGGCAGCGATTATCCTGCCAAGGTGGGCATGATTTTCGACTGGGACAACTACTGGGCGCTGGAATACACCAGCGGCCCCAGCGTGGATCTGAAATACGTGGATCAGCTGCACCGCTACTACCGTTATTTCTACGAGCGGAACATTCCCGTGGATATGGTGCCTGCGGACGGCGATTTCTCCCGCTACCAGATCATCGTCGCGCCTGTGCTGTATATGTGCAAAAAGGGTATGAAGGAAGCGCTGGAAGCCTTCGTGGCAAACGGTGGCGTACTGGTGACCTCCTTCATGAGCGGCATCGTGGACGAAAGCGACAACGTCCATCTGGGCGGTTATCCCGGCCCCCTGCGCAAGCTGGCGGGCATCTGGGCGGAAGAAATCGATGCGTTGGCTCCCAGCCAGACCAACCGGGTTCGCTTTGCGGACGGCGGTGAATTTACCTGCAATCTGCTCTGCGACATTCTCCATCTGGAAGGAGCCGAGGCGCTGGCCGTCTACGGCGATGACTTCTATCAGGGTACGCCTGCCGTGACCTGCAATCGGTTCGGGCAGGGCCGCGTTTATTACGTAGCCACGCAGATGGCCCCGGAGGGATTGGATCGGGTGCTGGACGAAGCAGCACAGGCCGCGAAGGTCTCCCCCGTCGCCGCTCCCTGCTCCGGGCTGGAGATCGTGCGCCGGCAGGGCGACGGCCACACCTTCACCTTCGTGATGAACCTGACGAAGGAAGCTCACGTCCTGCCGGACGAATTTGCCGGCCGCGCCGACCTGCTGACGGGCAAGACCGCCGAAAAGGGTCTGGTAATGCAGTCCTTCGACGTGCTGATTCTGGAAGACTGATTCACGGCAATGCCAAAAATCCCGCTTTTTCGCTGGAAGGGGCGGAATTTTGCAAACTCCGGGTATCTTCGTATTTTTCTGCTGACCTGCGGCCAAATTACGCCTTGCGCAGCATCAAACAGGCCGGACAAAATCGCCCGCCCATTCGACTTTTTCTCGAATGAGCGGGCGATTTTTGTTATTCATGTTCCTTTCGCCATGCGTCCCGGTAGGCCGTAGGCGTGAGCCCCTTCTGGCGCTTGAACTGGCGCACGAAGGAGGTATACTGGCTGTACCCCACCTTCTGGGCGATCTCCGCCACGGTCTGGTCGGTGGAACGCAGCAGGGCGCAGGCATGGTTCATCTTGCAGGTGAAGATGTAATCGGAAATATTGCAGCCCATCTGTTTCTTGAACCGATGGCTCAGGGAAGAAGCGTTCATGCCGTACCGCTCCGCCACGGTGCTGACCGTCAGCGTGTCCAGCTCCTCGCAGGAGGAAATATAATTGGCGATAGCCCATCAGGGTAAATCCGCGGGGATACAGAAGCGGCGTGCCGGAATTGACGTACTGGGGATCGCTGACGGAGGCCAGCAGCACAAAATACAGGGGATAAATCACCACGATCAGCATCAAGGCCAGCAGCACATAAACCACGACGTTGAAAACGCGGTCAAACCGGGTCTCGTGAACCTTGGAGCCTACTCTTGCGGCTGTTTGTTCCATAGGGCGCTTTCTCCTTTCTTACCAAAGGCTGCTGCCGGACAGGCTGCGGGCCACGCGGTTGACCACCACCAGCATGACGAAATTGATAATGTTGTTGAACAGGCCGATGGCCGTGGAGTAGCTGTACTGCGCGCCCTGCAGGCCGATTTTATAGGTGTAGGTGGAGATGATCTCCGAGGCGCTCATGTTCAGGTCGTTCTGCATCAGGAAGACCTTCTCATAGCCCACGTTCATGATGGAGCCGAAGTTCATCACCAGCAGGATGACCATGGTGGGCATGATGGTGGGAATGTCGATATTCCAGATACGCTGCAGCTTGTTGGCCCCATCGATGATGGCCGCCTCATGCAGTTCCGGGCTTACGCCCGCCAGCGCCGCCAGATAGATGATGGATCCCCAACCGGTGCTCTGCCACACGCCCGACCAGACGTACATGTGCTTGAACCACTTGGGGTCGCCCAAAAAGAAGACGGGCTGTGAACCGAACCAGCCAAGGATCGTATTGACGAAGCCGGAGCGGGGCGAGAAGAACACGTTCAGCATTCCCACCAGAACCACGGTGGAAATGAAGTGCGGCGCGTAGGAAGCAGTCTGGGCGAACTTCTTCAGCCCCTGCCTGGGGGTGTAGTTGAGCAGCAGTGCCAGAATAATGGGCAATGGGAACCCGGCCAGCAGACTGTAGAAGCTCAGCGTCAGCGTGTTCTGCAAAAGAATGCTGAAGCGGGGAGAACGGAAGAAGTTTTCAAAGTGCTTCCATCCGACCCAGGGACTGCCCTCAATGCCCAGATAGGCGTAAAAATCCTTGAAAGCGATCTGAATGCCGTACATGGGGCCGTAGCTGAAAATCAGCAGATACGCCGTGGCAGGCAGAAGAAAGAGATAAAGGAAATAATTGGCCTTCATCTGCTTGAGCACCGTATGACGGCGGGCCTTCCTAGTTTCGGAGGGCAGGCGTCCGAGGGATGCTTTTTCCACTGAGAATCCTTCCTTTCCATTTTCCGTGTTTGGAACGTTCGCTTCTTTCATTAGAAGCTTTTTCCGTCTGCGAGGCTTTCCCAGCTGACGGCCGGTCCCGCTCGCTTCTGGATGCAGTGTAGCACAGCGACGCTTCAGGGAAAAGACGGCATTTCCTTTTTCGACCATAGCATGATTTGACCCCGCCGCAAATGCTGCGGCGGGGTCAAAAAGAATCAAATTATGTCATACCCGGTTCAAAAAAAGCGATACGCCAGACTCACAGCAGTTCCGTTTCCAGCACGGCGGGAGCCAGCCCCTCCGCCTCGGCGCACACGATCAGACCGCCCTTTTCCGTTCCGGCCCGAACAGCCACGGAGATCAGGCCTGCCCGCATCTGCCGGTCGGGACAGGTAACGGGCACATGGTCGCACACGTCGGAGCCGGTGCCCAGAATGGAGCCCTTCTCGTTGGTGTAGAAATGCACGAAGGGCGCGGCCGTGGGCACATGACGGCCCTGCTCGTCTACACAGTCACAGGTAAGAATGGCGATATCCTCGCCGTCGGCGTGTACATCGTCCCGTTCCAGCTTCAGCCGAAGCGCCGCGGGCGCGCCGGTGGTCTCCTGCGCATCCCGGCAGACTTCTTCGCCCTGACGGTAGCCCACGGCTTCGATCTTGCCGGGCGCGTAGACCACCTGCCACTCCGCGTGGCCGTAGGGCTCCACCTCATGACGGCCCAGCGACTTTCCGTTCAGGAACAGTTCCACCGCGTCGCAGTTGGTGTAGGCGGACACCCGCAGGGTCTTGCCTTCCCAGCCGGGCCAGTTCCAGTGGGGCAGCAAGTGCACCATGGGCTTCTTCGTCCAGTGGGACTGGTTCTGATAGAACGCGTCCTTGCGGTTCAGGTACAGGTCGATGGCGCCCGCCTGCGAGCACAGCCGGGGCCATACCGTTTCGCCGCGGTGCTCGATGCCGGCCCACTGATAACCGCCGGCAATCCACTTCCGCTCCATGAAATACTTCCACGTCTTTTCCCGAGCCAGGAAGGACTTGTTGGTATCCCGGTCGTAGCCGTAAATGTAGCCGCGCTTGACATCGTCCGCCAGATACCAGCCCCGGGTGGTGCTGGTGGCCACGCATTCCGTCGAAACCAGCGGCACGTCCGGGTAAGTCTCGTGCAGCAGGTCGAAATGGGTCAGGTTGTAGTTCACGCCCATCACATCGATCAGGTCAGCCACGGTGGAGTGGGCCGGGTCATGGGATACGGCGGTGGTCACGGGACGGGTGCCGTCCAGCTGGCGGGCCCGATACAGCATGGCATGGGCGATCCGTCGGCCGGGCGCGGTCTTGTGCATGGGTTCTTCATTGCCCGCAGACCACAAAATGACGCAGGGATGGTTCCGGTCGCGCTTGATGAGCATTTCCAGCTGCGCCATGCCCTCGGGGGTGCTTTCGTACCAGCGGGTCTCGCACATGGTCAGGAAGCCCAGCTCGTCCAGGCACTGCATGGTGTAGTCGTGCTGGGGATAGTGAGAGCAGCGGTAGCCGTTAGCGCCCATTTCCTTAAGCAGCTCCAGCCGGTAGCGCTGGATGCGCTTGGGCACCGCCTTGCCGGTCAGGCCGTAGTCCTGATGGCAGCAAACGCCCTGAATCTTCACCGAGCGGTCATTCAGGAAGAAGCCCTCGTCCTTGTCAAAACGGATGGTGCGGAAGCCGAAGCGGTTGTTCTGCTTCTCCACCACTTCCTCCCCCACCGTGACCACGGTTTCCAGCGTGTACAAATGGGGACTGTCGATATCCCACAGCGCCGGGTCGGTCACTTCGCCCCGCTGATGAAGGGTGGCTTTTTCCCGGGCGGGAATTTCGATGGAATTTTCCAATGCAAGGATCTCATACCCGGCGGCGTTTCGCGCTACGGAACGCACCACGGCCACGGCGGACTCGTACCCGTCGTTGCGCAGGGTCGTATCCACGGGCACATCCCACCGGCCCGCAGTCTTGCGCTCCGGGTGAACGAACACACCGTAAAGGTCCACCGCCACAGGCTCGGACTTGATGAGCCACACCGGGCGGTAGATCCCCGCGCCCTCGTACCACCAGCCCTCGTGTTCGCTGACATCAACGTGCAGCGCCACCACGTTCTCCTGCCCGAAGTCCACCACGTCGGTCACGTCCACCTCAAAGGAGTTGTAGCCGCAGTTGTTGGTGAGCATATAGCAGCCATTGACGTACACCTTGCAGTGAATGCCAACGCCCTCGAAATACAGACTGATACGGCGGCCTTCATCGGCGGCATCCAGCGTGAAATGCTTGCGGTACCACGCGTTTTCGTAGCGGAAGAAACCCAGCGTGTTGTTGTTTTCTTCTTTGGGCTCCTGTCCGATGATATAGTCGTGGGGCACGTCCACGGACAGCCACGTTTCGTGGGAGATCAGGTTTGTTTCGTTATAGAACTCCGTGCCGTCCATATATTCCCGGGCGGCGGGGCCGCAGCGCTTGCGGGCCGTCTTGGCTTCGATATACATCGGGGATTTCAGCTTGGCTTCCTCCAACGGGATATCGCCCAGATGAAAACGCCAGTCCTTGTTGAATGAAAGGGTCTCCTTCATTTGCTCTTTTCCTCCTTGTACGGGGAATTTGACCTCAACGTACCATAAGAAAAGGCGGATGACAAGGCGGCATTTTTTGACGGAAGGGTAGCCAAATTTGAGCTACGCCCTATTTTTCCGGGCCAATAGCCGAAAGAAACGGTTGGGCAGCTCAAAAATCACCACGATGCCCAATACGATGGCCAGCGCGTCCTTCAAAGCGGCGAACCCGTTCTGCTGGGCCAGCGCCAGCTGATCGGTCACGGCGTAATAGGCCGTCCAATAAATACGGGTCCCGGGCACCAGCGGAAAAATGCCCGCGATCAGAAAAACCGTCACAGGGCACTCCTCCCGCACGGCGAACACGCGGCACAGCAGGATCACGCCCAGCGTGGCAAAGAAGATGGCCTCAGTCTCTGTGGCGGAAAGCCGCCGGGTCAAAAGAACGTAGATCAGCCACCCGGCCCCGCCTACAAGGCCGCAGTAGAAATAGTATTTCCGGGGCACGCCGAAAAGCAGCGCAAAGGCCACCGTGCCCACGGCGGCCGCCAATACCTGCGCGATCACAGCATGGCACCCCCCCACAGCCGGTGATAGGCGATGAACACCACGCCCACGCCGATGGCCACGCACAGCACCGCCAGCATAGCGTCCAGCAGGCGAACCGACCCGGCGATGTAATCTCCGTCCACCAGATCGCGAATGCCGTTGGTGAATGGCACACCGGGAATCAGCGGAATAATGGAACCGATCACCATATGACTCAGGTCGTCGCCCAACCCAAGACCGCGCAGGCACAGGCACAGGGCAGTGATCAGCGCACCGCAGCAGATATTGCCGATGATCCGGCTCAGATGGGGCCCGCTGACCCACAGGATAAACACTTCCAGCAGCAGGCCCACGGCCAGCGCCGCCAGAGCGTCCCGCAGACTTCCGCCGAAAAGGTAGCAGAAACACGCCGCGCCGATACCGCAGGCGGCGATCTGGGCCAGCTTGGGCTTGGGCGGCAGGGAACGGATCGTTTCCAACTGCCGCCGCACTTCGTCCAGCGTGTAGCGGCCCTTCTCAATGTCTCGGGAAAGCTGGTTGACCGCCACCACCTTGTTCAGCTGGGCGGCCCGGACGGGGATGTGTTTCACTTGCGCGAAGGGCTGGGCGTTTTCACCCCGTTCTTGCCCGCCGGTGGTGAAAATACCGTTGCTCAGCACGAAAAAGTCCCGCCGCTCCACGCCGAAATACCGGCAGATGCGATCCATGGTTTCCTCTACCCGGAAAATTTCCGCGCCGTTTTCCAAAAGGATGTGGCCCGCATCCATGGCTGTTTCCAGCACCAGCCGTTCGTCCACACCAGCGGAAGCCGTCTCATGGCTCATGCTTCTCCGTCCCCTTTCCGTCCCAATGAACGCGCCGATATTCCTTCGGCGGCGTCCCGTAGCGCTGCTGAAACAGGCGGTAAAAATAGCTGCTGTTTTCATACCCCACGCTCTGGCTCACCGCCAGAATGGGCATATCCGTATCCCGCAGCAGCTGCGCCGCCTTTTCCATCCGCCGCCGCCACAAAAGCTCCGTCAGGCTGTGGCCGGTATTTTCCCGCACCAGTCGGCTCAGGTAGGACGACGACGTATGATACCGCCGGGCAAGGGCTTTCAGCTCAAAGGAAGCATAGTTGCGGTGGACTTCGTTCAGCAACTCGACCACCACGTTGTTCCAGCGGGTCATGGCGGTCGACAGCTGCATATGGTCGCTCAATCCCAGCAGATGGACGAACAGCAGCCCCATTTCCAGCCTTCGCAGCTTCTGGGAGCCATCCGGCGTTTCCAGAAAACCTTCGATCATGCTTTGCAGAAGGGATTGAACGCTGCGGCATTCCCGAATGCGGAAATAAAGATACGGTACGCCGCTTTCCCCCGTGCGCAGCGCGTCCAGCAGGAAGCGCCCCAGCGCGTTTTCCGGGCCCACCATTTCCAGCGCGAAGTCGAAAACCTCCGGCTGCACGATGAAATTCACGGCAATGTCGTCCTGACCGCAGAAGTCGATCGCATGACGGACAAAGCGATTCACGAACAGAAGCTCCCCCGCCTCCAGCCGAATCTGCTCCCCGCTTTCCAGATGATGGGTCACGCTGCCGGACAGCACGAACATGACCTCCACATAATCATGCCGGTGCCACGGAAAGGCGCAGAACCGGGTATGCTGCCGGATCATGATGGCCTGATCGACCGGCAGCAGGCTCTTGCCGGAAAAAGCCTCGTCGGACGCGGGACGGTACAGGCTCATGTCCAGCGCTTCGCCCCGAAGCAGCCGTTCTTCCTCCGGCGTGGGTTTGCGAAAATATTCAGCCAATGACTGCACGCTTTTTCTCTCCTGCTATGACGCTTCGTAAAATCGGAAAAAGCGGCACGCCTTTTCAGCGCGCCGCCTGACAGGTCAGTCTTCGATCGCGGCTTTTTTCGTAAGAACTTCCCGGAAGATATTCACATCGAATTTGGGCTGGCGGTCGTAGGTATACAGGCCGTTCTGCTCCTGCTCCACGTTGGTCAGCTGGGTGTAGCACAGACCCATGATGCGGGGATTGTCTAGAATAGCGCTGGTCAGGCCGCGGAAGCGCTCGATAAATTCTTCCTCCGACTTGGGCATATTGCCATAGCCCCACGCCTTTTCTTCCTTCGTCCAGCCGATGCCGCCGTACTCGCTGATGAACACGGGCAGCTTGCCGTCGTACTGCTGACGCACGCCTGTGCCCCGGTGGTTGACCTGATCCCACAGTTCGCCGCCGTTGGACAGCTCGTCATAATGGTTCTTGAAGATTTCCGCGTTCTGCTCGTAATCGTGAACGTCGTAAATATCCGTGACCACATGATAGTTGCCGCTGGTATCGATGCAGGGGCGGGTGGGATCGGCGCTCTTGGTGGCCAGATACACGGCGCGCAGCACGTTATCATCCTGCTTGCGATGATCCCGATCCCACGTTTCGTTAAAGGGACACCAGCCGATCAGCGCGGGATGGTTGAAATCCCGTTCCATTTCTTCCAGCCATTCGGGCAGTACGCTGTAGACCGCGTCGGGGCGGGTCACGTCCAGACCCCAGTTGGGGAACTCGCCCCAGACCATATAGCCCAGACGGTCGCAGTGATACAGGAAGCGCTCCTCGAAAATCTTTTCATGCAGGCGGGCGCCGTTGAAGCCGCAGGCCATGGAAAGATGAATGTCGTTCTCCAACGCCTGATCGCTGGGCGCGGTATAAATGCCGTCGGGATAGAAGCCCTGATCCAGCACCGTGCGCTGGAAAACGGACTTGCCGTTGAGCAGGAAGCGGTATCCGTCCAGCCGGACGCTGCGCAGCCCCGCGTAGCTCTGCACCTTGTCCTCGCCGTAGGTCAGCTTCAGGTCGTACAGGCGGCCGCAGCCCAACTCCCACAGATGGGTCTCCTGCAGCGGCAGATGCAGCCGCACCAGTCCGCCGTCCGCCTTTACGCTGGCCGCGCCCATAGGACGGCCTTCGTAGGAGGCCTCCACTGCCAGAGTGCCCGCGCCCTTCAGCAGCGCTTCCACGTCAAAGGAGCCGGTCTCCACGTTAGGGAAAATCTTGATCTTTTCGATATGAGTCTCCGGCAGGAACTCCAGCCACACCGTCTGCCAGATGCCGGTGGTGCGAGTGTAGTCGCAGCCGTGGGAGTAAAACAGCTCGCTCTGTTTGCCCCGGGGGATCAGCGGATCCCGCTCGTCATCCTCCGCATACACGGTGATGACGTTTTCGCCCTCATGGACGGCTTCGGTCACGTCAAAGCAGAAGGAAACGTATCCGCCGGTGTGGGTTCCCACGCTGACGCCGTTAACGAAGGCCTCGCAGCGATAGTCCACCGCGCCAAAATGCAGCACGACCCGGCCGGAAAGCTGCTCCTTCGTCAGCGTAACGGTACGGCGATACCACACGCCATACAAAAAATCCTTGTGGTTCACGCCGGAAAGCTCGCTCTGGGGGCAGAACGGCACCATGATCTGGCCGGAAAGCTGCGCGTCTGCTGCGCTCAGGCCGCGGGCCTTGCCGCTTCTGCCGTTGTCGATTTCAAAGGCCCAAAGGCCGTTCAAGTTCATCCAGCTGTCGCGCTGAAATTGAGGCTTGGGATGTTCACTGCGGGGGATCGAATTCATATCGCTGCTCCTTTGTAAAGGGCCAAAGCCCAGTCTTCAAATTCTGTTCCTATTATAAGAAAATGGTTTTCGAAAGGCAAGGCCCTCTTTTTGTCCTGTTTAGGGCCGGAATTCTACCTCCGGGCGGCTGCGGATCCCCAGCCGCTTCAGGCGGTAGCTCTCCGTCCAGCATGCGCCTTCGCTGCGCCATGCATTGGGGCCAATCCACTTTTCTTTTTCATCGGCCAGATGCACCGGGCCAAAGGCGTTCTGCCGACTGCCCAGCAGGGCCAGCTCCAGCAGATGGGGGCCTTTTTCCACCTCGCCCAGCGTCAGCCGGTAGGGCGCATAGACCAGATAACCCTTCGGCTCTCCATCCAGCGCCGCCCGAATGGCCGCGCCGTCATAATGGGGCGCGCAGACGGACAGCGTTCCGGCCTCGGTCGTGAGCGGGATGCAGTAGGTAATGTTGCCGCCGTAATAGGGCAGGCCCTGCCGGGTCACATCGTCAAAGCCCAGCTTTTCCGGCAGCGCCGTCAGGGTACGGCTTTCGCCCTGCAGGCGAACGCCGAAGCTCCCCAGCAGATAGCACCATTCCAGATTGGTGCGCCGTCCGAAGGGCCATTCCGCCTCGACGACCGTATCGCCGGGTTCCAGCGTTCCCAAGGCGACCGTGCCGATGCTCTTGTCCGTGTACCAGCCCTCCGGCCCGGATCGTACCGGCTTCCCGTTCAGCCAAATCTTCGCCAGCTCCGCGTCCTCTAAAGCAAGCTTCGCATCGGGCACGGCGATCTCCGAATGAACCGCAAAGCGCAGGCGCACGGTGTGATCCGTCTTTTCTTCTTTGACCGTCCACGGCTGCGCCACTGCGTCCATGCGCAGCGGCCAGCCCAGCTCCCGCCGCAGGGCGTTGTCCGCCCGAAGGATCTCTTCCTCAGGCTGGTACTCCCCCTGATCCAGCGCGTATTCCGCCTTATCCAGAAGAAGCGCATTGGGCTCGTCCAGCACATAATGCACCAGCGAGGGGACGCTCACCGTGCGGGACGTGGCAGCCCCTTCGTTCTCCGTCCGGGGCAGCGCCGGTTCGTGATCCAGCCGCAGCAGCAGGCTGTCATGATCGTACAGCGTTGCCCGGATAACGGTCTTATTGCCCTGAATTTCCGCGTTTGCCGGAAGAATATCGCCGGTCAGTGTGTCATAAATGCGCGCATGATAGGCTCCCTTGACCGTCAGACGAATATTTTGACGAGTGGGAACGTCATTGTTGTAGGGTTCCCGGCTATGGGCTAAAAACAGCCACAGACCGTCGCCGTCCTGCCGCAGCTGATGAAGGAGATTGTCCGTCCGCACGCCGTTTTCGTCGCGGATATCGATCAGCCGCACCGGCTCCAGCGCATCCAGCAGCGCCTCCCGGCTGAATTCCGTGTGCCGGGACTGCTCATACAGGCGTTTCCCCCGTTCGTCCGGCTTCGCATCCGCATAGCGGGGCGCATCGCCCAGAAAGATCAGCCGTCCGCCTGCCCTCTGGAAGGCTTCCAGCCGTTCCAGCGTCGTGGAGCGCAGGGTTTCGCAGCCCGGAACCACCACCGCGTCGTAGGCCATCTCCCCCACCCGCAGGGGCGCACCGCCCTGCCGGCACTGAGAGGGCAGCAGGGATTCGCAGAGGAAATCGAAATCCACGCCGCCGTTCACCAGCCAGTCGGTCAGGCTTTGGAACCGCTCGTCCATCTGGCGGCGAATGCCGTCGGTCTGCTCCGCCGGGCCCCAGTGGAGCCAGTAGCTCTCCACCGGATGGATCACGCCTACCCGCACCACCGGCTTTCCCCGGGTCAGTGCCGTGTTCAGCCGGGCGAAATGATCCTCTACATAGGCGTAATCCTGCCACCAGGGGGACTGATCGTTGATGGACGCCGGATAATCCCGCTTGGCCTCTCCCTTCATGGAAACCCACGCCAGATGCTGCACCCGGACGGTCACGCCCAGCGCCGCCTGCCAGTCACCGTGGAGCTTGTGCCCCCGGAAATCAAAATCCCAGCCGGTAACGCCGTAAAGCTCGCTGGTCATACCGGGGCGGCCATACTGATGCACCGCGCTCTGGGCCTGCTTGGCAGTGGTGAACTCCCGGCTGCCGCAGAGCATGTCGATGCCCGGCAGCTGGAAGCTGCGATAGGAGCGCATGGCCTCGCCCAGCGCCGCCGTCTGGCTTTTCAGCGTGGGTTCCTCCATCATATGGCCCGTCAGCATCAGGCCGTGCTCCTGACACCAGCCGCCGCAGGTATCGGCGAAGGCCTGTGCGAAGCGCTCGGCAATATGGTCGTGATAATGATACCGGATCAAAGAAACCTTTCCCTCCGGCAGCTCCCAGAGCAACTCCGGCAGATGCTCCAGCAGCTCCTCTCCGTAGGCCGCCCGGAAGGTTTCCGGCAGATCGTCCGTCCAGGGCAGGAACACGTCCTTTTCCTCCCGGGCGAAGGCCAGCGCACTCTTATGGGAGAATTGGGGCTCGTCCGTGAAAATGGCGGGAACAACGCCGCCGAAGTCCTCGCCGACGGTTTCCAGATAGCGTTCGTAGGTGATCTCCACGAACTTTTGCATCGTAGCGGGATCCAGCGTATTGGCGTAGGTCTGGTTGTTGTACCACGGATTGGGAAGGTCGGTTTCCTGATAGGCGTACCATTTCCGTCCCGCCGCTTTTCCTGTTTCGGCGATTCGTCTGGCCCCGGTCAGGCACCCGTTTTCATCCAGCTGCACATCGTAGCAGGCCAGCAGCGTACCATTCTCCGAACGGGCGGAACGGGCCGACGAATCCAGTCCCGCCTCGGCTTGGCCTTCGCCGTAGGGCTTTGTGGTCAGAAGCAGGTGCCGGGCACGGTATTGGGGGTCTTGGGTCAGAAGGCCGCCCGCCGCGCCGGAGGGCCAGCGATCCTCGTCGTACAGCCAGGCCAGCATTTTTTCGTCCCGGCATTTTTCCACGCAGGCCTTGATCAGCGCCATATGCTCGTCGCTCAGATAGGGCGTGGCCATGCCGGTGCGCACATGCATATGAGCGCCGCCCAAACCCATTTTTTTCAACACTTCCAGTTGCCGGAGCAGCTCTTTCTTCTCCAAATGACAGTTCCATGCCCAAAAGGGCGCGCCGCGGTATTCGCTGCCCGGATGGCGGAACTGTTCCTGCGTCAGTTCCTTTTCAGCGCTTTTGGGATACAGCATACTGAACCTCCCCCATTTTTTCGAACGTATCTTTTCCCGGCCTTTTTGGGACGGATGCGCGGGTTTTCGCCAACAGGATACACGGCTTTTTTTCATTCGTCAATGGGCTTTGTGCATTCTTTGGCGCATCATGGCATCATTTGGACAAAATTTTGAACCTTTCTTCTGAATCGTTCTATTCTGCCCTTCACCGCCGTTTTCGATTTTCGATTTTGCGCCTCCGAAAATGGCCTTCCGCGTTGACTTGTCCCCACCGGGCGGGTATAATCAAGCCGACAAATGAATCAGCCGATGGATCTGCGCCGTGAGGCGCGGCGCTCCTTTGGTCGGGAGCGTCATGGGAATACGGATGCGATTTCCGAGCTATCCCAGTAACCGTGAAGCGGACGAACGCGCGGAAAAGCCACTGTCCTTCGGGCGGGAAGGTGCGCAAGTAGAATGAGGCCAAGCCGGGAGACCTGTTTCCATCGTTCGAACAAGCCCCTGGGGATGGGATTTGCTGGAAGGCCAACGCCGGAAGCGGCGAAGGCTTCTTTAGCGTTCCTCCGGGAGGAGCGCTTTTGTTTGCTCAAAAACGTTCTTCCCTGCTCTTTCATTTGATCTGATTCACCAAGGAGGAAAGACCAATGACCAAAAAACTCGTATCCCTGTTCCTTGCCCTTGTGATGGCTCTCAGCCTGACCGCAGCCTTTGCGGAAAGCACCGCCGTCACCGTGACCGACATGGCCGGCCGGGAGATCGCGCTGGACGCGCCCGCCACTAAAGTTGTGGCGCTGACCGCTTCCGACTGCGAAATCCTTGCCGCGCTGGGCGCGGAAGACACGCTGGTAGGCCGCGGCGAATACTGCGACTACCCAGAATCCGTTCTGGAAGTGCCCGCGGTCCAGTCCGGCGCTGACACCAATCTGGAGCAGATCATCGCGCTGGAGCCCCAGGTGGTCATCATGGCCAAAATGGCCCAGACCGAAGAGCAGGTCGCCGCGCTGGAAGAGGCCGGTATCCGCGTGGTCGTCAGCGACGCGCAGGACATTGAAGGCGTGTACACCGCCATTCGCCTGATCGGCGCGCTGGTGGGCCGCAACGACGAAGCCGAAGCCATGGTTGCGGACATGCAGTCCGCCTTTGCCGATATCGCCGCCAAGAGCGAAAATACCGGCAAGACCGTCTACTTCGAGGTTTCTCCCCTGCAGTGGGGCCTGTGGACGGCCGGCAAGGGCACCTTCATGGATGAACTGGCCACCATGTGCGGCCTGACCAACGCCTTCGCGGATGTGGAAGGCTGGGCGGAGATCTCCGAAGAGCAGGTGCTGGAGCGAGATCCCGACTATATCGTCACCATTTCCATGTACTACGGCGAAGGCCCCACCCCCGTGGAGGAGATCAAGTCCCGCGCCGGTTGGGACGCCTTGAAGGCTGTTCAGAACGACGCGATCTTCAACGCCGACTCCAACGAAGTTTCTCGTCCCGGCCCCCGTCTGAAGGACGCCGCCGAGGCCCTGTACACCTTCGTCACCGGCGAAGAAGCGCTGACTCCCGCCGCCTGAGCAGGGGGTGACCCCCCGCACCCCACTCCGCGCCCATAGGGCGCGGGGTACTCGTGGAAAAGAACATTGGCTGCGGAATTACTGCCGCTCGCAAGGGGTAGTACCCCTTGACCCCGGACTGCGCGCTTTGCGCGCAGGGGCGTAGGGAGACATGCGGCTTGGCCGCGGAATCACCGCCGCTCGGCAACAGGCCTCGCGGCTCGCCGGTCTGGGTTAGCTTTCCACCACTTGGTGGATACAAACCGCTGTCGGGCAACAGGCCCTCCGGCTCGCGCCACCGATCATCACAATTTTCCCAAACCTGTTGGTCGGTGGCCTTGCTGAATCGGCCAAACCACATGAAAACATCCCAACCCGCGCTACTGTCGTTCCGCCCCCACCCAAGCGGCGGCGGAGCAGAGCGGCGATAGGCAGCGAAGGGAAAAAGCCTTGCCCTTTTTGAAAGAGGAAAAGAGTGAGCACGAGCGCGCACGAACGTAAATGTTGGCAGTCCAACGGTGCTGCGCGCGACATTGCGAACTCCCTCTTTCAAAAATGGGCAATAAAGGGCTTTTTCCCGGAGTCGCCGTGCCGCTGGCTTTCTTTTGCACACTTTTCTTTCGCCACCGAAAGAAAAGTGTGAGCGCCCCATAGGGCTGCAAGCCCTGATCCCGCGCCGTAGTCGGCGCGTCATGCTCCAACCGAGGCAAGGGGGTATGCGCCTACAGGCGCACCAAAGGGCTTTCCGTTCGCCCTTTGGAAACCTTCGGGCACCGAAGTTGGAGAGAAACCCATAGGACAGTAAGTCTCAGTCCGCGCCGTAGTCGGCGCCTCCCCCGGCGAGGGTTCTTATACGGCAAAGCCAGCGCCCGCCGTCACAAGCATGGGACTTCCTCAGAGTAAACCATCAGCACGACCCGCACTGCCGTGCGCTCCGCTTGTTGCTTGCCTGAACTCCGGGTCGCTAACCACCTTCAGCAGCTGTGTTCGTCGAATCCTTACTTTCCTCCTGCACCCCTCCGTTCACTTTGTAAAATAGGACAAATAGTCCTAAAACAAGAACCATCAGAATATTTCTCTTGTTTTCTCCTTCCCTTTAAAGCCAAAAAGCGCATTGCTCCTTTCTCCCCATCAAAAAAGAGACTGCCTTCCGCAGTCTCTTTTTACATTTGCTTTTTACTTCGAATAGTCCATCCAGAATACCGGACGAACCGTGTTGGTGGGCCAGTCTACGTCCTGCATGCCGTAGGCCGTCAGACGGCCGTCCACCCGAACGCCCCACATGTCCATCTTGCGCGCGCCCGTGGTGCGCAGCCACCAGCGGCACGCGCCGGTCGTTTCGCCGATGGTGCAGCCCTGTGCCTTCGCATGTTCCGTGGCGTAGGCCATCCGGCTGGACTGCTCCGGGAAGTAATGCAGAATTTCTTCATGGCTGAGCAGATACAGCTTGTCCTCCGTGTCAGCGCCCGCCCCCTTCATGCCGTGGGGATTTTCGTTCGTCACGGTGGTGGTCAGAATCTTTTCCTGCTCCTCAGCGGTGAAGGCCGCGTTCAGAAATTCGCCGTTCATCCACTCCCGCAGGGTGGAAGCACCCCAGTACATGGGCACCCGCTCCGGGTAGACCACCTTTGTTTCCAGACAATATTTGCTCAGCAGGAACGCCTTCTGATTTTCTTCGTCCACATCCAGAACGATCCATTCGATGGGCTCCTGACCGTTGGTTAGGTCTTCGTCCTGCTCGTAGTGACCGAAGGTGATCTCACTGCCAATTTCGGGCAGCGTTTCCGCCGACGCGGCGCATACGCCCAGCAGGAGCGCCGCACACAGAATCAGGGATAACACACGAATCAAGTGCTTCATAAAAGAAAATCCTCCTTTGTTTTTTAGGTCTGTCAGTCGTTGGGGATTGCGGTGACAAAGTAAAGAATGTCGCCGACGGCCCGCATGACCTTGGAGTCGGCGTTCATCTTGATGTTGTGCATGATCATGCTGGAGGACTGTCCGCCGTCCAGATTGTAGGCGGTGACGGCCCCCAGTTCCGCCATGAGCTGGGCCATCTGATCCATGGTCAGGCCGGTGGAGTTTTCCTGCATGTAGCCGTCGGAAACGGCGACGACGTATTTCAGGTGGTCAATCTGGCCGATGGCGACCCGCTGGGCATAGGTCACTTTCCGGTCGGGGAAGGTCTGCGCTTCGCCGTTCAGCACCAGCGCGGGGCCAAAGGCGAAGGACTGCAGCACGGGCCGTTCCAGCTTGGCGAAGTTTTCCTTCGTCATGGGCGACACAATGTGGAAATCGCCCTGATCGTCGATGACCAGCCCATCGTAGCTTTCATCCTCCCGCTCCCGCAGAAGCACACCGTTGCGGTAGATGATCCCCGCGTCATGATAGGTGAACCAGTCGGCGTTGATGGCAAAGACGGCGTTCACCTTCTGGGCGATGACGCTGGCCCGCATGGTGGCCTTCTGCGGATAGGGTTTGGCCAGCTCACTGCGAATCTGGCTGGCGTTGGCGATCTGAATGAACGCCGCCACCACGTCGGTGTCATGGACGCGAATGCGGTGAAGCTTCACATCAATGGAATCGTCATGGTAGGACAGATTGTCCTCGCTGAAGGCGCTGCTGTCCGGCTTGTAATTGTTCTTCGCGTCTTCGGAAGCTTCATAGGAAATATCGGAAAAGGTAACAGGTTCCAAGTGGGGCAGCTCGGCGCTTTCCGCCAGTGAAAAGCCAGGCAGCGCACAAAGCGCCAGCAGCAGACAGACGGCTTGAACTACGGGTCGTCCATTCTTCCCGGCGCGCTTCCCCCGTTCCGAACCCAGCGAACGCATCCATAGCACACAGCCCATGAGACCAACGCAAGCAGCGACCATGCAGCCATAGCAGCCTTCCACGTCCAAAAAGCGCAGGAAGGGAATGCGGCCTTCAGTGGCAAATTCCAGCAGGATGCAGAATGCCACCAGCACCCCGAACAGCACCCAGCAAAGGCTCTTTTGCAGCGCTTTGCCTTTTTTTGAAAGCCGCTGATAGCCAAAGAGCACCGCTCCAACGGTCAGAGCGCTGAACAGTTCCTCGCAGCGGACAAAGCCCCAGCGAAGGAACTCGTCCCGGCGCAGGCTTTCCAGCACGATCTGCGCGGCGGCGAAAAGCCCCAAAAGCAGCAGAATGCCGTCTCCGTCCCGCCGGTCTTTGCGGCACAGCAGCGCCGCAAACAGCACCAGAGCCACCAGCGCTTCCGCCATGAACAGCGCCCATGCCCACAATTCGTAGGAGGGATCGTACATCATAAAGGGAAAGCGGCACAGAAAGGTTTCTTCGTAGACGTATTCGCCGTACCCCTGCCCGGCAAAGCCTTCGCTGAGCCGGAAGAAGGCGATCATCAGGGCCATAGAGGGAGCGTAGGCGTCCATCAGGCGAAGGGCGCGCTTTCCGCCGCAGCACCACAGTGCCAGCAGGCTACCAATCAGTCCGCCGTACAGCATGTGCCCGTTCTGCCACAGGGCGAAAAGCTCCGTAAAGGCGGGCGGGTCATAGGCCAGATTGACCAGCCGGTAGAAAAAGTGGGCGCAGAATACGCTCAAAAGAGGCGTCAGGACGGAAGCCAGCACCAGCGTGAGGGCGTCGAAGCCCCGCTTTTTTCCCTGCCAGAAGCCCAGACCCCAAAACAGAACCAGCCCGGCCAGCAGAAAGCTCCCTCGGAGCGGCGCGGCTCCCGTACCGATGTACAACACCATGAAAACTCCACCTTTTTCTGTTTTCGCTTTGCCGCATCTATGCAAAAGAACACGAAAAAGCACCGTCTCATTATACCGCGAGACGGTGCCTGCTTCAAGGCTAAAAAGAAAGGTTATTCGTCCACCTGTGCCAGTAACGTCAGGCTGCGCACGTGCCACTGGCCGTTTTCCTTGACCAGCGTGGCCGAATAGCGGCCCCCCTGCCATTTGGGCGGATACTCGAAGCCGTCGCCGTACAGGGCCCGGGCCGCGTCCGCCGACGAGCTTTTTACCCGTCCGTCGATGCGGGGGATGGTCTCGGTAAATTCCGCCCGGGCGGTGGTGTCCCAGGGCCAGCACCACATCCACGTCATTTTCAGCCGGTGGTCGATGCCACGCACCGTGTAATAGGTGTAGGGGCTTTTCCCTTCCAGCGCGATCTGCAGGTTCTGATCCCGCTGCAGGTAGCTGGACTGAAAGAATTTGGTCAGCTCGGAAGCGTCCTCCTCCATCATGATGACCTGCGCCCGCTTGGCCATGCCGTCCTTGAGAACGATATAGATATTTGAAGCGTTCATCGCGTAATAAAACGTAACCGTACCCAGGCCCAAAAGCATCGTCACAAGCAGCAGCCGCGCCGCCAGATACCATATAAACCGCCTCAGCTTCTTCACACGCGCCCTCCCTTGCTGAAAAGCTGCTCTCATTATAGCAAAGCCCGCCGCTTTGCGCAATCGGCAATGCCTGCCGCCGCCACAGCCGCCCATTCGCGGTTTTCAGGCGGCCCGGCGATACGCGCCGCGTCAAAAATGCTATGATAGCCTCGGTAACATATGCAACAATCCGTGCGTTTGCACAACGGTTCTTCCTGTGTTACAATCATCACAAACCCTATGCAAAAGGAGCCTTTCATGCACGCCTACCAGGAAT
>ERZ827168.728-NODE-728-length-50929-cov-29.748575_pt1 | contig 50929 bp, 40 predicted proteins | sample MGYA00519868_ERZ827168 | MGnify/ENA primary metagenome ERZ827168 (study PRJEB31778, sample SAMEA3449271) | human gut metagenome | biome: human gut; feature: human-associated habitat; material: faeces | place: United Kingdom | collected 2010/2012 ...
GTTTGCGTTGTTATTGTTCTGTATCGTTTTCAAGGTTCGTACCGGTCTCGCAAGCGCCTTTGTGGCGGCTCGCGCAACCAGCTTTGTTATCTTATCACAATTTCAGCCCTGCGTCAACCCTTTTTTCTTTTGTTTTTGGGCTTTTTTCAAGACTTTTTAGAAAGACGAACAAATTTGCTGTATTTAGCAGTCCATTGTTCGTTGCTATATGGCGAACTTTTCCCGTTCATCATTTGCCTTTTGTCCGCCAAAAGAGCAGGGACATCCGCAGCCTTTCTCCGCCACGGATGCCCGATCCGCTCATTATCGCCAAGAAATGTGGCTGCCGCGGTCGTCCTTTTTCACAATCAGCTGATTTTCAATCTCGTCCTTCAGCTCCGAAACGTGCGAAATGATGCCAATTTGCCGCTGCTTGCCCGCCATTTCCTTCAATATATTGACTGCCTCGTTGCGCGCGTTGTCGCTCAGCGAGCCAAAGCCCTCGTCGATGAACATCACATCCAGATGAATCGCCGCCGTCGCCGCCTGAATCTGGTCAGCCATACCGAGCGCCAGCGACAGCGCCGCCATAAACGACTCGCCGCCGGACAGCGTGTTGACGGAGCGTGTCTTGCCCGTCACGATGGAATATACCTCCAAGTCTAACCCCTTGTTTTTGCCCTCGCCCGCGTCCTCGACAGGAATTAGCTTCAGTTCAAACTGCCCGTTCGACATATCGCGGAAGCGCCGGTTCGCGTCGCGCAGAATTTTTTCCATATAATTGCGCTGCACGAACGTCTCCAGATTCATCCGGTTGCCGCTTTCGGTGCCCGCCATCACGTCCGAAAGGTGCTGCGCGGTGTTTGCTGCCTTGCACGCCTCCGCCAGCGGTTCGCGTCCCTCGCGCAGATCTTCCAGCACCTTTTCATTGTTCAAACGCAGGTGTTTCGCGGCTTCCAGGGCATCCGATGCTTCCTTAAGCGCCGATTCTGCCGCCTTGGATGCCGCCTCCAACTTCGCCATATCCGGCTTTTCCAGCCCGGCAATAGCGTTCTGCGCCGTCGTGCACTGTGTCTCCGCCGTGTTTTTCTTCTGGTCAAAGTCGTTGACCTTTTTCTGCAAGCGGTCAGGCTCTTCTGCATCATAGTTCGCCGTCAGTGCCTGCCACTGCGTTTCATCCAGCGACTTTTCCGCCATCGTCTGCTGATACTGCTGGTTAAATTCTTCCGCATTCGCCTGTTTCTGCGGCATTTCCGCATCCAGCTGCTGAATCCGTGCTTTACATCCTGTTTCCGCTTTCTGCGCCTGACGTTCTTTTTCCGCAGCCTGACTTGCTGCTGTTTCCGCCTTTTGCTTTGCTTCCTGCGCCTGTGTGCGCTGTGCCACCGCGTCCCCGCGCGTGCGGTATGCGCTGCTGGACAGTTCTTCCTGATGCAGATTCCACGTTTTTTCTGCTTCAGCCTTTTTCACTGCGGTGGATTTTGCCGTCTCCTGCGCGTCGGATGCTGCCTTTTCCAGCTGTTCGCGCTTTTCCTTCGCGCCGTCGAGATTCTCCCGCACTTTCTTCAGTGCGTCCACCTTCGCCTGAACCGACTTCGACGCGCTTTGCAGTTCCGGCAGCCACGCCGTCAGCATCGCTTCCACATCCGCCGCCGTTGCCATCGGCACATTTTCGCGGATGTTCCTCGCATTCTCTACCAGCTTTTTTTCCGCTTCTTCAGCAACTTTTTGCCGCTCTGTCAGTTTGGCTTGCGCCGATTCCGATTCTTTTGCTTTCTCTTCCTGCGCTTTCGCCGCGTCACCCGCCGCCTTACGCCGCCGCTCCAGCTCCTCGCGGTTCAGCTGCTGATTTTCCTGCGTCAGCTGGCACGGCGCGGGATGTTCCAGTGCGCCGCAGACCGGGCAAGGCTTTCCGGACACAAGTTCACGCGCCAGCAAGCCCGCCTGCGCATTCAGGAATGCCAGCCGATAATCATCATAGGCTTTCTGCTCCCGCTGATATTTTTGCGTTGCGCTGGCATACGTTTTCGCCGCCGCTGCTGCTTGCTGTGCTTTCTCCTGCACGTCTTTCTGACTGCCGTGCAAGTCCTCCAGCGATTTCTTCAGGTCGCGATACTGCTGATTCTGCTGCTTGCAGACCTCATAAGCGGCTTCTGCGCCCTGCAATTCCGCCTCCTGCGTCCGCCACGCGTCTTCCTGCTTCTTGAAATCATCCAGTGCTTTCTTGGCTGATTCCGCATTCGCCTTCGCCTTCGCATCCGCTTCTTCCGCCTGACGCAGCGCCTTTTCCGCCTTTTCCAGCGCATCAAAGGTTTTCAGCGCATCCTTGACCTTCGTTTTGACCTCCGACTCGTGCGCCGTCGCGTCCTGCTGTGCTTTTTCCATCTGCTGATGAAGCGTCGCCGCATCCGCCGCCGTCTGCTTCAACTGCGGAAGTTCCTGCTGCTTCGTTGCCAATTCCCGCTGTGCATCCGTCAATGTCTTCTGTGCGTCCTTCATGCGCTGATACTTCGGTTCGATTGCCCACGCATCGCGGATTTTGCCAATCAACCCGCGCTTTTTCTCGATTTCATCCGCCTGTGCCGCGCATTCTTGCAGTACCTTTTCCGCGCTCTCCAGCTCTTCAAAGCGATCCATCAACGGTTTCGCGGCTTCGATGCGCTTCATGCACTCGTCGCGGTCTTTCTGCGCTGCTGTCTGCTGCTGTGCCAATTCGCCCTGCTGCAGCTGCAAGCGTGCACACACGCCGGACAGCACTTCCGCCAGCGTATCCACCTGTTCGGGCTGCAATTCTTTTGCAGTGATAACCGTGCCTTTCGCCGCTTCCAGCGCCTGCGCATCTTCCTCCGGCAGCCCTTCCGTCACCGCTCTCCCCGCAAAAAAGGACATATTCGCCCGCCGGGTCTTCGCCGCGGTGTTCTTCTCCTTCGCCAGCGTCTTCAGGCGTTCGCTCAACTGATAATAGTAGTCTGTTTTCAGCAAATCGCGCAGCAGTTCCGTCTTTTCCTTGCTGCCCGCGCGCAGGAAATCCATAAATTCGCCCTGCGCAATCATCACCACTTTGCGGAACTGGTCTGCCGTCAAGCCCACAAGCTCTTCGATTTTCCGGTTCGTTTCCGACAGCTTGCCCGGATACTGCGACCCATCCGGCATCAGGAGTTCCACCGTTTCACGTTCATCCTGCAGTTTCGCGTCGCCCCGCTTGGCAGGGCGTGTATACCGCGGTGTCCGCCTAACAGTGTACGTTTCTTCCTGCCCGTGCTGGTATGCCGTAAAAATAAGCGAGGCATACGGCTTCGTTTTCTGCACATCCACAAACTGGCTCAACATTTCGTCCAGTTTCTCATTCTTCTTTTTGTCTTTGTTGATACCAACCGTGCTCACTTCGCCGTAGAGCGCGAACATCATTGCATCGAAAATGGTGGATTTGCCCGACCCCGTGTCGCCGCTGATGAGGAAAAAATCGCCGCCCTTTTGGAAGTCAATCTCCGTTTTTTCGCCGTAAGAGCCAAAGGCCTGCATCGTCAAAAGAATCGGTTTCATGCGTCTTCCTCCTTCATGGCGTTCATGACCTCCGTCAGCAGTGCCTTTTCCTCGGCGTTCAGCCGCTCGCCCGCAAATTGCAGACACAGCTCGTAGGGGGAGAGCGTTTCCGTGCGCTCCTGCAGGGCTTGCAGCTCCACCGTTTCCTCGCGCTCGCGCCGAAGCTCCAGCAGATTCGGGTACCTCTCCCGCAGCAGTTCGCGCAGACCCACCATCTCCGCCGCCTCCGCGTCCGTCACGCAGATGGACACGAAATCCTCGCTCGCGCCGGACAGCAGCGCTTCCCGCGTCGCGCGCAGCTTCCGCACCTGATGGACGGGGTGCAGCGGCAAAACCGTCGTCTGCACGTCGCCTTTCGCGCCCATTTCCACCATCAAGATGCCCTTCTGCTGGTTTTCCTCGCTGAGGGAGTAGGGCATCGGCGTGCCGCAGTAACGCAGCGTTTCACTGCCGACCTTCATCGGCTTGTGGATGTGCCCCAGCGCGGCATAGTCAAAATCCGCAATCAGCGACGCGGGAATTGCATCCAGATTGCCGACCTGCTTCACCTCGTTCTCCGCGCGCTCGATGTTCTCCGCGTCGCCGCCATCGGGCAGGAAGAACTGATGGCTGACCAGCACGTTCCGCTCGTCGGGGTTCAGCGGCGACAGCGCCAGCAGACGCGAAAATGCTTCGGGATAGCTCAAATTGTCGCCGTTCTCCTTCGTCCCGGTCACAAGGCGCACCATGCCCGGCCGCACGAACGGCAGCAGGTAGAAATTCACCGCACCGAAATCGTCCGTCAGGGTGACGCGCTCGATGGTTTCGCCCTTCTGCATGGGCGGATTGCCAATCATGTGGATGCCGCGATCAGACAGTTCGCTGCGGAAGACATCGAGCCGCTGCGCGCTGTCGTGGTTGCCGGAAATCAGCATGATTTCGCCGTTCGGGAGCGCCGCGCGGAGCTGCGTCATGAAGTCGTCGAACAGCGCAACCGCTTCGACAGGCGGCACGGAACGGTCGTAAATATCTCCCGCGAAAACAACGGCGTCGGGCTGATACTGCCGGGTCAGCGCGACGATTTCATCAAGAATTGCCTTCTGATCTTTCAGCAGGTCATGCTCGTAGAGTTTGATGCCCAGATGGAGGTCGGACAGGTGGAAAAAGCGCATAGACTGCCTCCTTTTGAAATTACGAATTTCCGCTGACGGCGTGTAATTCACCATTTTTCGTGCTTGTCAGCATCTTTTTTTGTTTCCATTATACAACAATACAGGAATTTGTCAACTTCATTTTCCTTTTTGCTTTTCGCGCATGAAAAAGGGCTGTGAAAGAACGTTTTGTCCTTCCGCAGCCGCTTGCGCTTATTTTATACTATTTCCAGATGAGAATGTGCCAAGATGCGCCGCGAATTTTTCATTCTGGCTAACGTGAATGAAACGCAGCGCAGCAGCGCTACGCTAAGTGGAATGAGCGGGCGCCAGAAGAGAAAAGGCGCAAGCAGATGGCGCAGGTGAATCTGGAAATCGTATCATTAGTCACCGAACGAGATGCCGATATTCCGGGCAGTCGTAATCATCGTGTTGTCCGGCGGAACCAGCTTCGGCACGCCGGCAATGTCGGAGAGCTTGTTGTGGGTGATTTCGTTGCCCTTCAGCGCCACGGTTACGCCGTACACGCCGTCGCGGATAAGTTCCGCCGCGTGGACGCCGAACTGCGTGGACAGCACGCGGTCGTAGGCATTCGGGCTGCCGCCGCGCTGGATGTGACCCGGCACAACCGCACGCGCTTCCACGCCCACGAGGTCGCGAAGCTGCTGCGCCACATACGCGCTGGACGAGAAATGCTCCGCCGCGCGCTTGGCTTCGCGCTCCTTCTTGCCCATCTTCGCTTCTTCGGGGGTCATTGCGCCCTCAGCCACCGCGATAATCGTGAAGCCCTTGTTGCTCTTGGCGCGGCTCTCGACGACCTTGGCAACCTTTTCAATTTTATAGGGGATTTCGGGAATCAGGATGGCATCCGCGCCGCCCGCCACGCCGGAATACAGCGTCAGCCAGCCCGCCTTATTGCCCATGATTTCCACCACCATGCAGCGCCCGTGCGACGCCGCTGTGGTGTGAATGCGGTCGATGACCTCCGTCGCAATGTCCATCGCCGTGTGGAAGCCAAACGTGAAGTCCGTGCCATAGAGGTCGTTGTCAATCGTTTTGGGCAGACCGATGACGTTCAGCCCTTCCTTGGAAAGGAGGTTCGCCGTCTTGTGCGTGCCATTGCCGCCGAGGGTGACAAGGCAGTCAAGTTTCAAATCCTTGTAGGTCTTTTTCATCGCGGCAACCTTGTCCACGTTATCCTCGCCAATCTTGCGCATATCGCGGAAGGGCGTGCGCGCCGTGCCAAGAATCGTGCCGCCAAGGGTCAGGATGCCGGAGAACTGGCTGCGCTTCATCTCCTGATAGTCGCCCGTGATAAGCCCCCGATAGCCGTCGTGGATGCCGACAATCTCCGCGTCAAACAATTCATACGCCGCGCGGGTCACGCCACGGATTGCCGCGTTCAAGCCGGGGCAGTCGCCGCCGCTGGTCAGAATACCGATTCTTCTTTTCATTGCCAAACCTGACCTCCTCTTGATTTTTGCTGGATTCAAGCGTATTATAACATGGTTGCAGGCAAATTTCCACCGTCATTTTGACGAAATTGCCCGTTCTGTGTCTAGCGTGTGTTTCTAAAATGAGACCGATGCAGTTTCGAGCAGATTTTCTTGCAATTCAAGGATGAAAACCGAAGGTTTACTGGCTGTAAGTCGAGGTTTGAAGACGCGGAAGTGCAAGAAAAGATGCCGAAAATGCTGCCGGGCGAATTTAGAAACACACGCAAATTGCGGCGTTTTTCTCCATCCATCACGCCGAAAAAGGAGGATTTTGCCCATGTCGAACAAAGCGCGCGTCCTCGAGTACCTGCAGGCGCTTAGCATTCCCTGCGAAGTTTACGAGCATCCGGCGGTTTTCACCATGGAGGAGTGCCTTGCGCTGCCCTACGCCGCGCCGGATGTCACCTTCTGCAAGAACATTCTCTTGTGCAACCGCCAGCAGACGGCGTTCTATCTGTATGTGACCCTGCCAGACAAGCCTTTCCGCACGGCGGACACAAGCAAGCTGCTGCATTCCTCGCGATTGTCGTTTGCACCATCTGAGTGCATGCCGACGATGCTGGGGCTGGAATCAGGGAGCTTGTCGCCGCTGGGTCTGTGGTTTGACGAGGAGAAGCGGATTCAGCTGGTCTTTGACCATAATGTGAAGCGGGAAGGACGGATTGCGTTCCATCCATGCGATAATACGGCGACGGTGGTGTTTGCGCAGGAGGTTTTCTGGACGCAGGTCGTGCCGACATTGGGGCATGAACCGATTTGGCTGTAAGGGAAAAAAGCTGCAAAAGCATATAGCTGGGGAAATGCATTCAAGCTGGGGCGCAAAAAAAGGGTCAAGGGGGAATCCCCCTTGCGGGGTCAAGGGGCGGAGCTCCCTTGTGGGGGGTGTGGCAACGCCCCAACTGTTTTTCGGGCGCTCAACTCCAAGGAAGCCCCCAACAAAGGTGCAGGCAGCGAAGCGTCCCTGCCAGTAACTTTGCGCATCCGCAGATGCGCCCCCAAGCTGCTCTACCAGCTACTTACACATTGTCGCGCCAAATGGGCGCGACCACGCAGCTGGTCTTGCAGACATAGCCGCTCTTTCCCGCAAGCAGGAGATTTCGCCTCTGTGGAGGCGACCAAAGGGCAATGAAAACAGACGAAGTCTGCGATCGCCCTTTGGAAACCTTCGGAGTGCACACCCATGTTTCTTGATTTTTATTGTTGCAGGGGGAACCGCGCCTGCGGGCGCGACAAGGGGGCAATGAAAACAGACGAATGTCTGCGATCGCCCCCTTGACCCCTTCGGCGCGGACACTCCCATGCAGCTTTTCGCTTGCCTACTTGAGAACACCTTCGGATTCCCATACTTCTTGACTTTTATTGGAACTTTTTCTGTCCATGCAGCCGCATTTCCGCCAAAACCACCGAAATCCCCCACAAATTTCCCTTTTCCGGGAATTTTCTTCCCCCTTCGTTCGTTTCATACGCAGGGCGCACATTTCCAGCCCTCATCCACCCCGGAGAAAAGGAGCATCACCCACATGCAGCACATTTGGAAAGCCTTGCTGACCTCTCTGCTGATTTTCGCCCTTGCCGCCACCGCTTGCCTCGCCGAGGACAGCGAAGCGCAGTATCAGGCATATTCCTACACCACTTTCAGCCTGCGCCGAACGCCCAGCGAGAGCGACCGCGGCATCAGCGTGCAGAAGAAGACAAAAATCCTCATTCTGGAATGGGACGACGCGTGGTGCAAGGTGCAGGTCGGCAATAAGGTCGGGTATGCCAAACCGGAATGGCTGTACCGCGTGCAGTCGCTGGATGCGCTGCATTATCCCCTGCAAAATCTGCCGCATCGCATGAGCGGCTATGTAGAATTTTCGCAGGATACGCTGATTTCGGGTGGAAAATTCAAAGGCTGCACCGCGTCCGCCGGGCAAATCGCCTGTGTGGAAGCACAAGCGGACGGCGCGTACCTGCTGCCCGTCTGGCGCGGCGAGATGCAGCTGACGGACGAAATCGGCACCTATCATCCCTTCGCGGATTGGGAGACTGCCGAACCCGGCGACATCATCGGCGGCTTCACCACCTTCTACGGCAACCAGCAGGGACGAGGCAAAGCAGCGGCGCGCGAGCACAACATCAGCGAAGGGGTCAAGCGCATTGACGGCGTGGCGGTGGAGCGCGAGGAAACATTCTCCTTCAACGCGCTGTGTGCGCCATACCGCCATTCAAACGGCTATGAGCTTGCGCCGAATGTCAGCACGGACGGCTTCGGGTACGGCGGCGGGGTGTGTCAGGTGACGACGACGCTCTACAACGCCGCGCTGACGCTGCCGCTGCAAATCGAGGAGTGGGCGCTGCACAGCAAGCAAGGCGCGGTGTATGTGCCGCAGTTTTTTGATGCCGCCGTTGGCAGTTACAGCGACTTCATACTATTTCCAGATTCACCTGCGCCATCTGCTTGCGCCTTTTCCCTTCTGGCGTCCGCTCATTCCACTTAGCGTAGCGCTGCTACGCTGCGTTTCATTCACGTTAGCCAGAATGAAAAATTCGCGGCGCATCTTGGCGCATTCTTATCTGGAAATAGTATCACGTTTGTGAATCTGCTGCCGTACGGGGTGCAGATTCACGCATCAGCGCAGAACGGCGTGCTGACGGTGCTGTTCTGCCGTGCGGAGGAAGATTTGCAGTAAAAAAATCCACATGAAAAGAACCGGCATGTCCCGCCCTTTGACGCGGATGTGCCGGTTCTTGTTTTTGGGCATAGTTTGCCCGTCGGATACCATTGACTGCTCTGCGAACCTCAGCGGCGGCGGCGCATCACATCATCCGCCACTTCCAGCGTTGCCGCCAGTGCGTTGTTGACGCGCTTCATCTCGCTCAGGTTATAGTCGCGCGGCCAGCTCATCATTTGGTCGCGTATTGCGCCACGAATGCGCTCTACCATTGCCTCGCCTTCCGGCATCAGCCCGACAAGCACCTTGCGCCGGTCTTTGTCGCTGCGCTGGCGTGAAATCAGCCCCCGCGCGCAGAGTGTTTCCACCAGCGGCGTCACGTTCGGCTTGGCGATGCACAGCCGTTCACTGATTTCCCCAATGCTGATTTTCCCCTCGCGCAGCACGCAGAGTACCAGCAGACTGGAAATCGGCATCTCCAGCGAATGCGCAATGTCATCAATGCGCAGGAAATACTTCGGCATTTTGTAGAGCGCCTCGAAGAGATTGTCTGTCATTCCCTCCATGAGCGCGGTATCGTCCGTCCAGACCTTTGGCATTCGTAAATCCCTCCAGTTTTCGTGAATCTCGGATAAATGATAATTCAATCCACGCTCCCCGCACAGGGAGTGACACCTTGCAGCTTGCGGAGGACAAAACGCTTGCGATTGAAACGAAGGGTCGCAAGAAACATCACGCGTTTTCATGTCGTTGCGCGATGCCGCTATTTCTCGTTTTCCCTCATCATCTTTATAATAGCATACTTATTTTCAGCGTGCAAGCGTGGTTGTACACGCTTTTTTGTGTTTTGCGAATTCTTACCTGTACTTTTTTTGTACTTTGCAGGCAGCCGTTGTTATACTATTTCCAGATAAGAATGCGCCAAGATGCGCCGCGAATTTTTCATTCTGGCTAACGTGAATGAAACGCAGCGTAGCAGCGCTACGCTAAGTGGAATGAGCGGACGCCAGAAGGGAAAAGGCGCAAGCAGATGGCGCAGGTGAATCTGGAAATAGTATTAGGTTCTTATTGTCCTGATATTTTTTCCTGTTCGTTTCCCGCGTTCCCTTTTTGCCCCTCCCGAATCATTTTTTCACACCGCCGTACCAGTTCTTCCAGCTGATTCAGGGATTCCGTCTGCGTGTCTGCCAGTCGGGCAACGACGGTATTCATGTAAAACTGCTTGTATGCACGCAGAACAAACGGATGGGTAATGCAGCTTTCCCGGTGGTCAGTGCGCAGGTCGTATCCGCTGCCGGATGACATGGTGATGAGCGCGCGCCCGTCATACAGCGCGACTTCGCCCATGGTGTACGGCAGCTTCTCCTGCGCAAAATAGAGATGGAAAAACGGATTCTCGCGCGCCTGCTGCACCAGCACATCGAGGATTTGCTTGCGTTCCTTCGGCGTGAAATTGCGCAGGAAGTGCAGGTGGTCGCTCTGCCGCCCGGTGCGGACAAACTCCTCCATTGCCGCCTTGTTCAGCACAATGTATGTCGGGCGGCGGCGGCGCATCATGTTCGTCATCCGCGCCTGATGGATTTCCGCCAGTGCCGTCACATTCGGCTCGTACTCCTCGCGCGTCATCCCCATCCGCGCAAAGCCCTCCCGCACAACCGGGTAGAGCACCTCCAGCGGGATATACTGGAACGGCACGTCCGGGCGAATGTAGTAAATCGCCGCGCCATGCTCCATTTTGCAATACTGCTGCGTGTAGACAATGAAGTCCGAATTTTCATCGTTCAGCTGCCATAGCAGGCGTATGGGGGAAAAGCGCTCACGGTCGCAAAGCACCTTTCGGCTCATCCACAAATCCTGCGTCGACATGACCGTTGCGGTAAATTCGTTCTTTCCCAGCAGAAACAGCGCCACGGTACTTTCCGAGCCATCCTGATGCATCACATGGAAGGTCATCTGTCCCGTCCTGTAATGTGCCAGCCGCTCCTGCGGACAGTTTTCCGCATCCACCAGATAGGCATGATAGCACGGCTGATCCACCATCGGCTGAATGCCCACGAGGTTCGAGACAATTTCGTCCTCCCCCGCGTAGATGAAGTGGTCGATGCGCACGATCACCCGCTGCGCAACAGGGTGGATTGCCTCCTGCAGTTGCCGGAACAGCCCCAAATCACAGCAGCCGAAAAGCAGTGCGTTCACCTTGAGCGCACCGCAGAACAGCACTTGCAGATAATGCAGGAAGCTGTCCTCCTTTTCTGCACCAAGCGCGTCCAGATAGCAGACCTTCGCGGGGGAAATCGGCTCACTGAATGCGCCGACGAGCTGCATCAGCGCCTGACGGCTCTTGTACTCGACCGCTCCGACAGTATCCATCTCCAGCGCACGATTCAGCGCCGCCCACTGCGCCTCCGTCAGCTGCTCCCCCATCTGCTTGTGGAAGCTCTCCAGAAAACGGCGGTTCAGCTGCGGCGACGTTTTTCCCTTGAGGATGCGGAAGATGCTGTTCCGGCTGCGCATTTCCAGTCGGCGTGCAACCTCTGTCGCCGTCAGTTCCGTTTCGTTCAGCACCCGCTGGAGGCACTGCGCAAAAGCAAGATGCTCGTTCACGCGCCGCCTCCTTCTGCCGCCATCCGCGCTTTAACAGGATGGTCTGCGTTTCTGCCTTCTTTGACCCACAATTTTATTTTATCACTTGCCAACAATTTGTCAAGCATTTTGGCAACAGATTTCCACTTCCGATAAATCAGTGCGCACTTTTATTCTCATTCTGTTTAATAATGTGCACCACAAGTCCAATTTTGCAGTTTTCATGCAGTATATAAATAAAGCAGTAAGTTTTCTTTGCAGATTTCCTGTCCTTATGCTATAATAAAGCCAGTACTGCCAAAGGAGGAATTTCCCCCATGCAGAAAAAACATATGGAACGTTGCCTATTCACGCTGATTGTTCTGCTGATTTTCGCGCTGACCATCTTTGGGCTATATCGCGTGACAAAGCACTCCGCTGCGCCTGCCTCGACCACCATCCCGTTCGTGTCCCCCGCGACATCCCCCGCCGATGATCCGACTGCGACCTCCTCGCGCACACCCAACCCCGTACCGTCGCCGACGCCCGCACCGCCCGACCGCGTGGATTCCTATGCTGTGCAAGGCATAGAAGTCGCGTCGCATCAGTCGGATACGATGCACTGGCGGATTGAGCGCATCGAGCAGGAGGGCGCCGTCTGCTATCTCACAAAAATCTATCTGCTTGACCCCGGCACGCAGATTCGCAAAGCCACCGCGAATTGGGAACGTGACATCCAGTATCCTGTCGACATGGCGGCGAAAATTCCCGACGCAACGCTGTTCATCAACGGCAGCGGCTACGTCAGCCCCACCTTTCCCGAAATCCCGTCAAATTACCCCGGCAGCAGCCCGGATTACTACTATACGCCGCTGGGCAGCGTCACCGTCACAGATGGGCAGTTGTTCCGCCGCCTGACCGGCGTGCCGTACTACGGGCTTTCCCTCACCCGCGACGGGCTGCATATGCACGTCGGCGATGACCCGGCGGATGTGCTCGCCGCCAATCCCACGCAGACGTGGTCATTTTACATCGAGTGTCCGGTCATCCGCGACCATCAGTCCATCCTCGACCCAAACTGGCGCTTCACAACCGCGCCCGCCATGCGCACCATCATCAGCTGCATCGACGAGCACAATTTCATCCTGCTGACAGTCACGCGCGACAGCAGCAGCGCCCTGACCATGCGCCAGTGCGTTGACTACCTGCAATCCGCCTTCGACCCGCTTTGGACATACAATCTGGACGGCGGACCGTCAATTGCGCTGTACTACCGCCTTTCGCCGGATGATGACTGGGTTCGCGTTGCGGGCGGCACAAGCAAGGATGCGGACATTATGGCGTTCGCGGACTAAAGGCACCACCGCACAATTCGGCGGCGCATCTGGCGATGTCTTTTCCGCCATCTGCATCATGCAAATTTCTCGATTTACCGCCAGTAAACCTTCGAAATTTGCATTTGCATCTGACGAAAAATCCATTCGCCAGCCGACCACCTCATTTGTGCGGTGTTACCTAAAATCTAATCCACAATTTACGCACACAAGGAGGCTTTCTGATGGCGAACGTGCTTTTACTCAACGGTTCTCCCCACGCGCACGGCGCAATTGACCTTGCCCTAACCGAAGTCGCCCAAACCTTGCAGGATTGCGGGCTGACGACTGAAATCGTCCACATCGGTCAACAGGATATTCGCGGCTGCATTGCCTGTGGGCGCTGCGGCGTGCTGCACCGCTGCGTTTTTGACGATGCCGTAAACGCCCTTGCCCCGAAGTTCGAGGCGGCGGATGCGCTGATTGTCGGCTCGCCCGTCTACTACGCCAGCGCAAACGGCACGCTGACGAATCTGCTTGACCGCCTGTTCTACTCCACCCCGTTCGACAAGACGATGAAGGTCGGCGCGGCGGTTGTCTCCTGCCGTCGCGGCGGCGCAAGCGCGACGTTTGACCAGCTGAACAAGTACTTCACAATTTCCGGGATGCCAGTTGCATCGAGCCAGTACTGGAACAGCATCCACGGCAACAATGCGCAGGAAGCCGCGCAGGACGCGGAAGGGCTGCAAGTCATGCGGACGCTTGGGCGGAACGTGGCGTTTCTGGTGAAAAGCATTGCTTTCGGAAAGGAAGCAATGGGGCTGCCGGAGAAGGAGAAACGGGTCGGGACGAATTTTATCAGATAAATCGTATCATAGCAAAAAAGGCTCAAGGCGTGATGTTCCTTGAGCCTTTTTTGCTTATTCTGCTGATTTTTCCGCGTGTTTATCCTCGTTTACTCCTCCGCTGATAGCGCTTCCCACTCTGCGTATCGGCGCTCAATCTCGTCCTTCTTCAGCTGATACGCTTTCGCCAGCTGCGCCGCCTTCTCCGCATCCTGATACGTCGCCGGATCAGCGAGCTGCGCCTCCATCTCCGCGGCTTCCTCCTCCGCGGTCGCAATCGCCTTTTCCGCCGCGGCAATCGCGTTCTTCTTCTCCCGAATGCGCTTCTCTTCCTCCCGCGACTTGCGCTTTTCCTTATCCATCGCGGTTTTCGTCATGCCTGCATTTTCGCTGTCCGGCGCTTGCTGGCGATTGATTTTCTCAAAATAATCGTCGTAATTGCCCAAATACTCTTTCACGCCGCCTGCTTCCAGCACGCACACCTTCGTGGCGAAGCGGTTGATGAAGTAGCGGTCGTGGCTGATGGCGAGAATCGTACCGGGGAAGTTTTCGAGCGCGTCTTCCAGCACTTCGCGGCTGTCCATATCGAGGTGGTTTGTCGGTTCGTCCAGCAGCAGCACGTTGTCCTTCTTCAGCATCAGCTTCGTCAGGGCGACGCGCCCCTTCTCACCGCCGGAAAGCGTCGAAATGGGCATCAGCACGTCATCCCCTGTGAAAAGGAACAGCCCCAGCGCACCGCGAACTTCAGTCTGGTCAAGGCGGTGGAAGTCGTCCCACACCTCGTCCAGCACGGTCTTGTTTTCATGCAGATGCGCCTGATGCTGGTCGTAGTAGCCAATGTCCACGCCCGCACCGAAGCGAATCGTGCCGCAGTCAGGCTTTTCTTCGCCGACGATGCACTTGAACAGCGTCGATTTGCCCACGCCGTTATCGCCGATGAGCGCCACGCGGTCGCCCGCGCGCAGGTGCATCTTCACATGCTCAAAGAGCGTGCGCCCACTGAACCCCTTCGCGAGGTCGTCAATCATCAGCACGTCGTCGCCCGTTCTGCGGCGGACATCGAAGTGGAAGTGAATCGCGCTTTCGTCCTTCGGTTTCTCCAAGCGTTCGACTTTCTCCAACCGCTTCTCCCGGCTTTCCGCCAGACGGATGGACTTCTCGCGGTTGAACTGCCGATAGCGCGCGATGATGGCTTCCTGCCGGGCGATTTCCTTCTGCTGCAGTTCATACGCCTTCATGCGGATCTCGAACCGCTCCGTGCGCTGCACCATGTAGGCGGAATAATTGCCGTCATAGCACTCCGTCGCGCCAAGGAGCAGCTCGCACATGCGGTCGCAAACGTGATCCATGAAATAGCGGTCATGGCTGATGAGCAGCACCGCGCCGCGGTAGGTGCGCAGATAATCCTCCAGCCACGCGATGGACTTGAGGTCAAGATGGTTCGTGGGCTCGTCCAGCAGCAGCACATCCGGTTCAGTCAGCAGCATCCGCCCAAGGCAAAGGCGCGTCCGTTCGCCGCCGGAAAGCAGCGAAGCCATCTGTCCCTGCTGCTCCTTGCGGAAGCCCAGACCCGCCAGCACGCCCTGCACCGTCGAGCGCCAGCCATAGCCGTTGCTTTCCTCAAAGCGGCGGGTAAGCTGGTCGTACTGGCTGCCGAGGCGATGAAGGGATGCTTCATCGTGCGCATCCGCCATCTGATGCTCCAAGTCGCGCAGCTGCTGTTCCATGCGCTGCACTGGCTCAAAGACGCTTTCCAGCTCTTCCAGCACTGTCCGCCCTTCGCCAACCTGCCCCTGCTGGGCGAGGTAACCGAGCTTCAGCCCCTTCTGCATGGTCATCGTGCCGCCGTCCGCGGTTTCAATGCCGGCAATAATCTTCATGAGGGTGGATTTTCCGCAGCCGTTGACGCCGACAAGCCCCATGCGCTGACCATCCTGCAGCACGAGGGATGCGTCGCGGAGGACTTCATTTGTACCGAAACTTTTCTGTATGCCCTGCAAGGAGAGCAGAATCATCGCAAGTCACCTCCCGGTGGGGGTATCATTCGCGCTGATGCGCGCGAGGGGGATTCGCCTTGTGGCGGTAGTTCTTCCTAATATACAGTGTTTTTGATGTTGCAGGGATTTCGCGCCTGCGGGCGCGACCAGAGGGCTTTCCGCTCGCCCTCTGGACTGCTTCGGCGCCCTCCGGAAGTTACTTGGCTATTATGTCAGTTGTTTTTATTTGGTATACTAACAGTACACAAGCTAAAAAACTTCCGATAAAAACCAATAAACAGGAGTGTGCACCCGAAGGTTTCCAAAGGGCGATCGGAAAGCCCTTTGGTCGCCTCCGCAGAGGCGAAACCCTCTGCATGAATTAAATTCGCACGGAAATAGCGCACAATACCGCATCATGCAGTCATCCCAGCAGATACTGCACCGCCATCAGCAGCAGAATCGCCGCCGACAGCATGATGTGACCGCGCTTCATCCGCATTTTTGCCGTGCGCGGCAAGGTCATCAGCGCCCAGATTCCCAGCGCCAGCACCGCCGCGCCGCAAAAAATCAGCCACCAAGCGGACATGCCGCGCCAGAAGAGCGCGGATGCATTGTAAACAGCGTGCATTACCATCGGGACAAGCAGATTCCCCGTCCGCATTTCCGCGAGCGTCAGCGCACCGCCGAAGAGCAGATGCGCCGGGAGTGCCGCCAAATTGCCGTGCAGGAGCGAAAAGAACAGCGTCGTCAGCAGCCATGCGCCAAATCGGCTGCCGCTGTCCAGCAGCGTTTGCAACACGACGCCGCGGAACAGCGCTTCCTCCAGCACTGCCGGAAGAACCGCCAGCGCCAGCAGCTGCAAGTACCATTCGTCTGCGCTGTCCGCCGCCGCAATTTGACGCTCCGGCGCAGAAAGGAATTTGCCCCACAGCTGCGTCAGCGGTGTCACCAAGGCACGCATCGCCAGCCCCAGCACCGCCGCGCAGAGCAGCAGACCGATGCTCAGCCGCATTGTTCCCGTGCGCGCCGAACGGCCGCGCCGCATCAGCAGCGCTGGAAGCCCAATCAGCAGCGCTTCCTGCGCCATTGACAGCAGCAAGCGCGTATTTTGATGCAGGTCATGCGGAAGCATCAGCGCCAGCAAGCGCTCCAGCAGCAGCTTGGCCGCCGTCAAAATCAGCAGCACCATCAGCAGCGTCGTCGCCGCGTCGGTTTTCCGCCCCGCGCGCGTCATTTGCCGTCCCCCAGCGTGTAGATATTGCCAACACGGTCGCGCAGGGCGACATCCAGCGTCAAATCCTGCCCCAGGCGGATACCCTCGCGCGTCATTCGGTCTTCGCTGATGTGGTATGCCAAGCTCGGCGTGTTATTCTCCCCGCTCAAATGACCGAGAATGACGTTTTTCGTGCCGCTCTCGACAATTTGCAGCAGCGCATCCGCACAGGCGGCATTGCTCAAATGCCCGCGATTGCCCAGTATACGCTGCTTCAGGCGCTCATTATAGTGGTCGTTGTGGCGGAGCATATCGGGGTCATGGTTGCTTTCCAGCAGTACCAAGGAGCTGCCCGCCACCGCGTCGCGGACGCTGCGCGGAAAATGCCCCAAGTCCGTCGCCGTCGCGATGCTGAGTCCCCCGCCCCACAGCCGATAGCCGACCGGGTCAGCCGCGTCATGCGGGATGGAGAACGGCACGACACCGACATCGCCGATATAGAAATCCGAGAACGTATCGAACGTCCGGCGGAGTTCCGGGGGAATTTTGCCGACCTTTGCGTCCATCGCATTCCACGTCATCTCGGTGGCATAGACGGGGATTTTATGCTTCCGGCACAGCACGCCCGCGCCGGAGATATGGTCAATATGTTCGTGGGTGATGAGAATGGCGTCAATGGTGTTGCCATCAACGCCAATCATATCCAGTGCTTCATCAATCATTTTGCCCGACTTTCCGGCGTCGATGAGCAGGCGGGTTGCGCCGTACTGCACGAAGAGGCAGTTGCCGCTCGAACCGGAGTAGAGGGGGCAGAAAATCATTTCCATTGGATTCCTTTCTGGATTCCTGTGCTTACCTTTTTCTCTGCGTTTTTCTCACGCGTGCAGCCAAAAGGTACACGAACGGAAAAAACTTCCGACAAAAACCAACTAACTTAGATGGGGATGCGAAGCAGTCCAGAGGGCGACCGCAGACTTCGTCTGTTTTCATTGCTCTCTGGTCGCCTCCGCAGAGGCGAAACCCTGCATAAGCACGCGAAAACAGTATGAAGAAGTCACCAACGCAATCGCGCGAAAGGGTCAAGGGAGGAACTCCCTTGCGGAGTCCAGAGGCAGCGCCTCTGGTCACACATCCAAGTGCTTCGCCACGCGCTCGGCTTCCGGCGGCGGGGTCATGTAATCCGCACCGAAGAGGATGGTCAATACCTCGTCCCATTTCGCGGGAATCAGCACGTCGATGCCTTCAAAGGGGACGACAATCTTCTCCGCGAACTGGTCGGGATGCCAGATGTGCATCATCAGCTCAAACGCACCGTTGGACATGCACAGGTCGTTGCCCGTCTTCTCCTGCCGCGAAACCTGCTCGTACCAGCGCGTTTTCGTCTTCACCGAGAACGGCAGACCCAGCACATGCGTGCCGAAAATCAGAATCTTGTTCTTCCAACTAAAGCGCGACCAGTCCACGTTCTTTTTCAGCATCCCCTGCAGGGTGTGGAGCTTGAAGAACCACCACTTGCGCTGAAACCCTTCCGGCGGCACGGGGTCAAGAATGAAAAAGTCCGTGAACGCCGCCGCTTTCTTCGGGTCGCGGTTCATCACGCGCGGCGTCCATGTGTCCAGATACGTCAGCTCGAAGCGCTTGTCGCACTCCTTCGGGTAGATTTCGCGGAACTTCTGGAATTCCTCGCGCGTCATCAGCAAATCCACATCGTCATCCCACGGGATGAACCCCTTGTGGCGCACCGCCCCCAGGAGCGAACCGCACATCATATTATAGGAAATATTGTGCTTCTTGCAAACAGCGGTAATGTCCCGCAGCTGCTCCAATAATTCCGCGTGAATCTCGTCCAGCGACAGCTTCTTTTCTTCCTGCTGCACTTTTTATTCCTCCCGAAGCCACTGCGCCGCCCGGCGGGCAATCGCTTCATCATCCATCTGATACTGCGCGCGCAGATACTGCTGCGTGCCCACAATCGTGGAGTATACGTCCTCCATGCCGATGCGGTGGATGCGGCAGGGATTCCCTGTCTCCGCCGCAACCTCGCAGACCGCCGAACCGAATCCGCCGACGATGGAGTGTTCCTCCACCGTCACGATGTGGCGGAAACGGCGCGTCAGCTCTGCAATCTTCTCCGCGTCAATCGGTTTCAGGCACGGGAAGGACACGACTTCCGCCGAAATGCCGCGCTCGGCTAATTTCTTTCCCGCGCTCACCGTCTGCGTCAGAATGCCGCCAGCGGATAGAATTGCGATGTCCGTGCCCGTTTGCAGTGTCAGCGCTTTCGGCATCTGCCAGTCCGTCACCGGCTGCTCGTGCAATGTCGGTTCGCCGCCGCGCCCCAGACGCAGATAGCACGTTCCGGGCGTTTTCAGCATCACCGGGACGATGGCTTCCACCTCCGCCGGGTCGCCGGGCGTAAACACCGTCACCCCCGGCAGGGCGCGCATAATCGCCATGTCCTCCGTCGCGTGGTGGCTCATGCCCAGACTGCCGTACACAAAGCCGCCGCCGACGCAAACGACCTTGACATTCAGGCTGTGATACGCGCAGTCGTTGCGAATCTGCTCCAAACAGCGCAGCGTCGGAAAATTGCCGATGGAGTAGGTCAGCACGGTGCGTCCGGTCTTCGCCAGACCCGCCGCCAGACCCGTCATGCTCTGCTCGGCAATGCCCGCGTTCACAAACTGCTCCGGGTACGTCTCCCAGAACGGCTTCAGCACCCCGAAGCCCAAGTCCCCCGTCACCAGCATCAGGCGGTCATCCTTCGCCGCCTCGCGCATCAGCGCCCGTGTAAATGCGTCTCTCATGGCCGCTGTGCCTCCAATTCCGCCAATGCCGCGTCGTATTCCTCACCCTGCGGCGTACGATAGTGCCACAGGATGTCATTCTCCATAAAGGAAACACCCTTGCCCTTCGTCGTCACGGCAATGACGACCGTCGGCCGCCTGCTGCCGCGGTTGTCCTGCGCCTGACGCAGCGCCTTTTCCACCGCGTCCACGTCGTTGCCGTCCGTCTCGATGACATTCCAGCCGAAGGCGCGCCATTTGTCACCGAAAGGCTCCAGCGCCAAGGTGTTTTCGCAGAAGTCAAGGCTCTGCATCCGGTTGTGGTCGATGATAGCGACCAGATTATCCAGCTTGAACTGATGCGCCTGCAGTGCCGCTTCCCAGACCGAGCCCTCGTCGCACTCGCCGTCGCCTAAGACGCAGTACACGCGCCAATCGGCGTTGTCCTTCTTGCCGCCCAGCGCCATGCCTGCCGCCACGCTCAGCCCGTGACCCAAAGAACCGGTGGAAAACTCCACACCCGGCACGCCCTTGTGGCTCACATGCCCGGACAGGCGCGAGCCGTTGGCGTAATGGGTGGAAAGCTCCTCCACCGGGAAAAAGCCGCGCTCCGCCAGCGCCGCATACACCGACGCGCCCGCATGGCCCTTGGAGAGAATCAGCCGATCGCGATTTTCCCACTGCGGATTCTTCGGGTCAACGCGCAGGATGCGGGTGTAGAGCACCGCCATAATCTCCGCGACTGAAAAAATCGCGCCGATGTGACTGCCACGGCTGATGTGGGTCATCTCCAGCCCGTGACGGCGGATGAGCCACGCCAGCGTCTTGGGGTCGGACGTGTCAATCGGCGCGCCGTGAAACGCCGAATGTGTTTTCTCCGTGTAGGACGTACTCATTTCTGCGTCTCCTTTGCTCCCTGCTCGTGCTTTTCGTCCGCCATCTTCTTCGCTTTGCCGAACACGCCGCCAATCGTCTCGAAGAACAGTTCCACGTCCAGCGGGAAGGACTGATGCAGCGCATACTCCACGCGCAGGCGGTTCTTCTCCGGCAGGATGTACTTCTCGAAGTTCTCCACCGGGTTTTCCGTGCCGACGATTTCATCCTGCGCGATATAAACGATGGACGAGCGGTCAGTGATGCCGGGACGCACCCAGAGGATGCACTCCTGCTCCTTGGTGTACTGCGTGGTATACAGCAGCAGCTCCGGGCGCGGCCCGACGAAGGACATGTCGCCCTTCAGGATATTGAACAGCTGTGGCAGTTCATCAAGTTTCAAGCGGCGCATGACCTTGCCCGCGCGGGTAACGCGGCTGTCGTTGAGCGCCGTGCAGCCGCCGGTCTTATCCGCCCCGACGACCATCGAGCGGAATTTATAGATATAGAATGGCTGATTATGGTATCCGCCGCGCACCGCCTTATACAGCACAGGGCCGGGGCTGTCGAGCTTGACCCAAATGGCCAGCGGCAGCATGATGATGCAGCCGGGGATGAGCAGAATCAGCGCAAACAGGAAGTCGATGATGCGCTTGACAACATGGCTGTAAAACGGATGGGACAGCGGCCCATCCCAGCGCGGCATTTGCGGAAGTGGTTGCTTTGACATGGGAATCATCTTCCTTTTCTTCTATGAAACCTTGGTGTTGGAACATCATAGCTGACCCATTCGAGTTTCATTTCATCAGGTCAGGCTGATTCGTCGGCGAAATCTCTGCGCAGTTCAGTCGTGATGCAGCTGATGCAGCAGCTCATAAACCTGCTCCAGTTCCTCCGCCGAGTAGTACTGCAGCGTGATTTTGCCCTTCTTCTGATTGCCGGTAATCGTCGCGCGAACGCCGAACGTCTCGCGGCAGAACGTTTCCAGCTCCGTCAGCTCCGCAGGCAGAGAATGCACCTTCTGCGGTGTTTTGGGCAGCGTCGGGGTGCTCTTGCGCATCAGCGCGACCGCGTTTTCCAGCTGTCGGACGCTCCACTCGTTCGTAATCGTCTGCCGTGCCAGCGTCATCTTCATCTCGTCCGATTCCAGCCCCGCCAGTACACGCGCGTGACCTGCGCTCAGCGTCCCTTGCCGCACCATCGTGATGATGTCCTCCGGCAGCGTCAGCAGACGCAGCAGGTTCGCCACGGCAGGCCGGCTCTTGCACAGCCGCGCCGCCACCGCTTCCTGCGTGTAGCCGCATTGGCGCATCAGCGTCTGGATGCCCTGTGCCGCTTCAATCGGGTTCAGGTCTTCGCGCTGGAGGTTCTCAACCAGTGCGATTTCCATCTGCGTCGGCACATCCATCTCGCGGATGATGCACGGCACACGGTCAAGCCCCGCCATCCGCGCAGCACGCCAGCGGCGCTCGCCCGCAACGATGCGGTAGCGCCCGCCGTTCATCGGCACCACCAGAATGGGCTGCAAAAGCCCCTGCTCCCGGATGGACTGCGCCAATTGCGCGATGCTTTCCTCGGAGAACGCCCGCCGCGGCTGGTCGGGATTCGGGTCAATGTCCCCAATCGCGATTTCTTGTCCGCCGCCGGATGTCATCATGTCTACTTCCGGCAGCAGCGAATCCAAGCCGCGCGCCAGTCCGTGGGTCTTCTTGGGCATAACAAATCGACTCCTCTGTCATTTCCGTTCCGCCGGATGAAAAGGTAAAAGATGATTACAGCTTAAATTCTTTCACCTTGATGTTGTTGCGCTTGAGAACTTCCTTCGCCAGATTGACGTAGGCGACGCATCCCGCGCTCCGCTTGTCGTAGACGTGGATGGGTTCGCCGTGGGAGGGCGCTTCGCCAAGGCGGACGCTGCGCGGAATCACCGTCGCGTACACCTGCTTCTTGAAGTGCTTCTTCACCTCGTCCACCACCTGCAAGCCCAGATTCGTCCGTCCATCCAGCATCGTCAGCAGGACGCCCTCGATTTCCAAATGCGGATTGATGGTCTTTTTGACGCGGGAGATGGTGTTCATCAGGCTCGCAACGCCCTCCAGCGCATAATATTCGCACTGAATCGGGATGAGGACGCTGTCCGCCGCGCCCAATGCGTTGATGGTCAGCAGCCCCAGGGACGGCGGGCAGTCGATGAAGATGAAATCGAAATCCTGCTGAACGGACTGCACGGCGGTTTTCAGGCGGTATTCACGCTTCTCGACCTCGACGAGTTCGAGTTCCGCGTTCGCCAGCCGAACGTCGCTGCCCGCAATGGACAGGTTCTTGAACTCCGTCTCTTCCATCACGTCCGTGAGTTTCATGCGCCCCATGATGACTTCATAGATGCTCTTGTCATCGACTTCCATGCCCAAGCCGGATGTCGTGTTGCCCTGCGGGTCGAGGTCAATCATCAGCACACGCTGTCCCATTGCCCCCAGCAAAGCGGAAAGGTTGACGGCGGTGGTCGTTTTGCCGACGCCGCCCTTCTGGTTGATTATCGCAATGACCTTCGCCATGTTCTCACCTCATCCGGGCGTTTGCGCGCCCTCTTTCGGGTCTTTCCTATTTTAACATCCTACTTATTATACTGCCTTTTACAGTGCTTGTAAAGCACTTCGCAGGAGTTTCGCGCCTGCACCCGAAGGGGTGTCGGGGGCGACCGCAGACTTCGTCTGTTTTCATTGCCCCCTCCTCGCCTCCGCAGAGGCGAAACCCTCTGCAACAAACAAAGTCAATTGGCAGAAGTGGCATCCTTCCCCGCTTCCAATTTAATAATGGAGGAAAGATTCTCCACAATCGCCCTTGCAATCCACGGTTTGTTCATCGTGTAGAGGTGAATATGTCCCACCCCGTTGGCAACCAAATCCACAATCTGCTCCGTCGCAAAGGCGATGCCCGCCTGCGTCATCGCCTGCGGATCACCCGCGAAACGGTCGGCAATCGCCGCAAACCGCGGCGGCATAATCGACCCGGACAGCTTCACCACCCGCGCCACCTGCCGCGCGTCGCAAATCGGCATGATGCCCGCGCAGACCGGAATATCCATTCCCGCACGCTGCATCCGATACAGGAAATTGTACAGCAATCCGTTGTCGAAGAACATCTGCGTCGTCAGGAAATCCACCCCGGCGTCTACCTTCCGGCGCAGATAATCCATATCTTTCGCGCGGCTGCCGCTCTCCGGGTGTCCCTCCGGATAGCACGCCGCCCCAACGCAGAAATCCCCCTGCTGGTGGATGAAGTCAATCAGCTCCGCCGCATACGCGAAATCATGGCACGGCTCGCCCTCCTTGGGCAGGTCGCCGCGCAGTGCCAGCACATTCTCCATCCCCGCGGTCTTCATGTCCGCCAGCACATGCTGCACATGCTCCCTTGTCGACTGCACGCACGTCAGGTGGCACAGCGGCGTTACGCCCGTTTCCGCCACAGCTTTCGCCACGGCGATGGTATGCCCCGGCGTGCTGCCCGCCGCGCCGTAGGTCACGGACATAAAGGACGGATGCAGTCCGGCAATTTCCTGCGCCACGGCGGACGCCTGTGCAATGCCGTCAAAGTGCTTGGGCGGGAAAACCTCGCACGACAGGGTGATTTCCTTCTCATTCAGGATGCTTGCAATGCGCATCGGCTGTTCTCCTTTGGGCGTGATGCTATCCGCTGGTTTTCCAGCCGAAAATACGCCACTTTTCATGATACCGCAACCGTGTCGGCATGTCAAGGAATCCGTAATGTTTTTTTGCCGCACCCCCTTGCAAGTTTGTCAAAAGCATGGCATAATCAGGGCAAAGAAACGAGGAGGAATATTCGCAATGGCTACGGCACTATGGCTGCGCACGATTCGGCATCACCGCATTGACCGGCAGGCGGTTGAACCTTGCACGCGCGACAATCCGCACGACGCGCTGGAGGAAGCATGTCGGAAGCTGGACATTTCCCACCCGATTTGGCTGGACAAGAATGAGCGGGAGTGGGAGGAGTTTGGGCAGACGAGGTTTTTGCCGGATGCGTTTTTAGATTCAGTGGATTTTGACCGGATGGAGATTGAGTATATTGATCCGGATGCGAAGAAGAAAAGGTCAAAAGACCCGCGCAACGCTTTCTAACGATTGGAAATCAACAATGTGCACTGAGCAATTCAGCACCGAAGGCTTCCGGCGGGCGACCGCAAACTTCATTCGTTTTCTTTGCCCGCTGGAAGCTGTTTACACCACCAGTACGAAAAATAAGTCGACTATTAAATAAAATTAAATAAGTCGACTATTAATAAAGGAGGATTCCTCTCATGGATCTCACTCGCTTCACACACCCAATCGACCTCCACGCCGTTTCCATCACTGACCCGTTCTGGCAGCGGGAAACGGAGCTCGTCCGCCGCGAAGTCATTCCCTACCAGTGGGACGCGCTCAATGACCGCATCCCCGGCGCGGAAAAGAGCTGGTGTATGCACAATTTCCGTCTGGCGGGGCGCATCATGGCGCAGTCCCGTCAGCAGGGCGCGCAATATACGCCCCAGGCGTACACCTACCGCGGCTATAATGTCCTTCCCGATGACCCCGCGCACCCGGATGAGGACAAGTTCTACGGCTTCTTGTTTCAGGATTCTGACTTCAGCAAGTGGATTGAAGCCGTCGGCTATTCCCTGATTCAGCACCCCGACAAGGCGCTGGAAGCCACCGCTGATGAAGCCATCGACGTTGTGTGCGCCGCGCAGACCCCCGAAGGCTACCTTGACACCTACTACATCATCAACGGCATGGACGGCGTGTTCCAGAACCTCCGTGATCATCACGAGCTGTACTGCTTGGGTCACCTGATTGAGGGCGCTGTCAGCTACTATCAGGCAACAGGCAAGGACAAGCTGCTGCGCGCGGCGTGCCGGTTCGCGGATTACGTTGCGGATTTCTTCGGCACGGCGGATGGGCAGTGTAAGGGCTATCCCGGCCACGAAATTGCGGAAATGGCGCTCGTCCGCCTGTACGAGGTGACGCAGGACGAGAAGTACCTGCGCCTCAGCCGCTTTTTCATCGACGAGCGCGGGCAGGAACCGAACTACTTCGTTGAGGAAGAGCGCCGCAATGCCGAACGGGAACATCGTCCAGTTCGGAGCGTCAATCTTGCCTATCATCAAGCCGTCAAACCCGTCCGCGAGCAGGACGAAGCCATTGGACACGCCGTCCGCGCGGTGTACCTGTATTCCGGCATGGCGGATGTGGCGCGCATGACTGGCGACGACAGCTTGAAATCCGCCTGTGAACGGCTCTGGCGCAGCATCGTGCAGGAGAAGCTGTACATCACCGGCGGCATCGGTGCAACGCAGATAGGCGAGGCATTCTCCTACGCCTACGATCTGCCCAATGACACCGCGTATTCCGAGACGTGCGCCGCCATCGGCTTAGCTTTCTTCGCGCGCCGGATGCTGCAAATGTCCCCCCAGCGCGAGTACGGCGACGTGATGGAGCTTGCCCTGTACAACACCGTCCTGTCCGGTATGGCGCTGGACGGCAAGAGCTTCTTCTACGTCAACCCGCTGTCCGTCGTGCCGTCGGCGTGCCACGCGGATTCACGCCTTCAGCACGTCAAAACCGTGCGGCAGAAGTGGTTCGGCTGCGCGTGCTGCCCGCCCAATATCGCGCGCATCGTCTCCTCCATCGCCGCGTATGCCTTCACGGAGAATGAGGATACGCTGCTGACCCACCTCTACCTTGGCGGCAGCATCCGCAAAACCTTCCCCACGGGTACGCTGACGCTCTCGATTGCGTCGGATATGCCGTGGGACGGGCACATCACCGTCACGCTCCATGCGGATTCGCCCGTGTCCGGCACGCTTGGCTTCCGTCTGCCGGGCTGGTGTCCCAATCCGAATGTGACGGCGGATAAGCCCGTTCGCGTGGCGGATGGCTATGCGTACCTCTCCGGCGACTGGCACGACGGCGAGACGATTGTGCTGGATTTCCCGATGCCCGTGCGCCTGATCCGCGCAAACAACCGCGTCCACGAGGATATGCGGCAGGTCGCTGTCACGCGCGGCCCAATCACGTTCTGCGCTGAACAGGCGGACAACGGCGAAAACCTGCATCTGCTGCGCGTGAATGCGGAAAAATTCGGCAAGGACGGCGAAGGCGTGCAAGTCCTGCCGGATTCGCGCTTCGGTCATCGTACGGTGAAGCTGCTTGTGCCGGGCTTCCGTCAGCAAGAGGATGCGGAAGGCGCGCTGTACGCCCCCTACCAGTCCGCCGCGGAATCCCCCTGCCAGATTGAGCTGATTCCCTATTACGCGTGGTGCAACCGCGGCGAGGGCGAAATGCGCGTGTGGCTGAACGTATAAAGAGGAGGCGCAAGGGGCTTTTCCCCTTGACCCCAGCAGGGACGCTGTCCCTGCACCCTGCAAGTGACTTCGTCCCTTGACCCTTTCGCGCGATTCAGTTGGTTTCGCGATCATGCTGTGTCCGCGTGTTTATCCACGACAAAAAACGGGATTGCCCATATGTGGGGCAGTCCCGTTTTGGTTTGGAGAATATTTACTTGTTCTCTTCCGCCGGCGCATCGGTCTTTTCTTCGCCCGACGCAATGGCAATCTTGCGCGCCGTCTTCGGTGCTTCCGCCTGCATCTTCGGCAGAGTCACGGTCAGGATGCCGTGCTCGCACTTCGCGGTAATGTCATCTTCGCGCACACCCTCCAGCGAGAAGCGGCGCTCCACATGACCCGTGCGGCGTTCGGAGTACAGGTAGCCTTCGCGGTTATCCTTCTTTTCGCTGTTGATGTCGGCGGCGATGGTCAGCACGCCGTCCTCGGCGGTCAGGGTAATGTCATCCTGCTTTACGCCCGGCAGTTCAGCCTCCAGCACATAGGCATCGGGCTGTTCCTTCACATCGACGCGGAAGCCGGCAGTGCCGACCATATCGCTCATGTCGAAGAAGTGGCGGAAGAAGCGGTCGCTAAGCATATCATCCATAGAGGTATTCATCAGGTTGCGGGCAGCACGGAACGGAATCACATTGAACATAAAACAGACCTCCTTGCGTCAGCATTGCTGGCGGTTACAATAACAATCAATCCGGGTCGTCTGCTTCGGGCGGTCATTCGTCCGGGGCGATTTCCCTTCGCGGTTCTCTTTCCTGAACCGTGATTGTATTGTACTACGAAGGTCAAAGAAAGTCAATAGGCAGAAAGGTCAAATATTGAAAACGTTTTGTAAACAGTTTGCAGCCAAATTATGAATTACAGCGTGTCCGCCCGCACCAGCAGCCGCTGCATCACCGGCAGCACCGTTTCCGGAGCGCCGCTGGTTTCCAGGGTGATTTTCCCCGGCGTTTCCCGCGCGCAGAGCAGATCATTCTCCGTCAGCACCCGCCGCAGCTGGCGCGCCGTACCCTCGTTGCCATCCAGCACCTGCACATTTTCCGGCAGAATCTCCCGCAGCAGGGGGCGCAGGAACACATAGTGCGTGCAGCCAAGCACCACCGCATCCACCGTGCGCAAATCATACGGGTGCATCAGTTCCAGCAGATAGCGCCGCGCCTGCTCGTTGGCTTCCTGCTCCACCAGTTCCATCAAACCGGGACAGGGCAGCGGAATCGCCCCTTCGCCGTAGCGCGCATAAAGCTGCTGAAACTTTTCCAGCCGCAGGGTCATCGGCGTGGCCAGCACCAGGATGCTTCCGCCGTGGCGCATGGCGTGGGCAGGCTTAAGCGCGGGTTCCATGCCCAGTATCGGCAGGTCATACGTCTCCCGCAGTTCCTTCGCGGCGACGGCGGTCGCGGTATTGCAGGCAATCACCACCGCCTTGACGTGATTCGAGAGCAGATGTGTCATCACGCGCGTGACGCACGCCATCACCTCTTCGCGCGGCTTCGTGCCGTAGGGGGCGTGCAGCGTGTCGCCGAAATACAGAAAATCCTCCTGCGGCAGTTCCCGGCGCAGGGCACTGAGGGTGCCGATGCCGCCGACGCCGCTGTCAAACACGCCGACGGGGTTTGGGTTGCTCATCATCCTTTGTCCTCCCTGTTTTGCTTCTTTTTTATTATACGCCGATTGCGCCGGAAATGCAAATCACGGTTGCGCGGCGCGGAAAAAGCGGTTATAATGGAAGCCGGAAATCAATTATACGATTTTCGGATGAGAATGCGCCAAGATGCGCCGCGAATTTTTGCATTCTGGCTAACGCGAATGAAATGCAGCGCAGCAGCGCTACGCTAAATGGAATGAGCGAACGCCAGAATCAAAAAGGCGCAAGCAGATGGCGCAGGCGAATCCCAAAATCGTATTGGAGGAAAAACGCATGGATTTGAATGTGGAAATCCGCTTGGGCGATGTTGTGCAGACGCGCAAGCAGCATCCCTGCGGCTCGAACGAGTGGACAGTCATCCGCACGGGTGCGGACATCAAGATAAAGTGCAGCGGGTGCGGGCGCATCGTGATGATGGATCGTGAGACGTTCCTGAAGCGCCGGAAAAAGCTGATTTCGCAAGGGCCTGAACCCGTATGAGCGACGCGCTGCTGTTTTTTGTGTGCCTTGCGGCGGCGCTGTGCATCCGGCAGTTCATCGGCTGCGCGGCGGTGGTCAAGGGGCGCAGTATGCTCTCCACCCTGCATCCGCGCGACGTGATGCTGGCGGTGCGTCCGCCGCTGCTTTACCGGCACATCCGCCGCGGGGACATTGTGCTGTGCCGCTATCCGGGGCGGTACTGGCGGAATCTCCGCTTCGTGCCGCAGACGTTCGTCAAGCGCGTGGTTGGTCTGCCGGGGGAGACGATTGAAATCGCGGACGGTGTCGTACTGATTGACGGCGAACCGCTTTCTGAGCCCTACCTCGACCCGGCGCACTGCCGCTTCCGCCGGAGTATGCCGCCGCGGACGCTCGGCGCAGATGACTATTTCGTCATGGGCGACAACCGCGATAATTCCAACGACAGCCGAAGCGTCGGCGCACTCAAGCGCACCGCCATTCACGCCCGCGTCGCCAAAGTGCTGTTCCGTCTGCCCTCGCGCAAGCGGAAAAAGCGGCGCTGAATGGGACAAGAACGCCCACATTGTTACAAAATGTGCCTTGTGTGCGCCTGAAAAGTATGGTATAATGAACCCGAACGAGTATTTCCAACGAAGGCTGGTGATTTCTGATGCGGAAACTGTTTCCGATGCTGCTCTTCACGCTCCTGCTGGCGCTGCTGATGGCAGTCCCCGCGCTGGCGGCTGATTTTACCTACGATGATTTTTCCGCGACCCTGACCGTCCCCGACAGCTACACGATGCTCACGACGTCGAACCTTGCTGACCACGAGGATCTGCTGGCGAAGCAGGGACTGACCGTCGAGGCGGCGCAGGCGGATTGGGCGGCGCGCGGCGTGCGCTTTCAGGCGTGGAACGCGGCGGGCGATATGTGCATCGAGCTGTCCGCCGTGCAGGATGATTTCGCCATGCAGTACTGGGATGTGAACGAAGTCACCAGCGACGAGCGCGCCACCTACCGTCTTGGGCATACGTCGGACAAAAACGGCTATTACCGCAATCTTGGCTACGACTACACCTCCGCGCAGTGGAAGAACGGCAAGAACTACGCCCGCTTCCTCGTGCTGGAGTACACGCGCAGCCATAACGGCGTGTCCTACGCGGGTTATGGGCGCAAGTCCATCCGCAACGGCTACTCCATCTATCTGGAGTGCCAAGTCTACGGTCGCAGCCCGAAGAAGGCAGACAACAACGCCCTGCAGGCCATTCTGGACACGCTGAAGTTCAACGAAATCTTCCCGCGTCCGTCCAGTGCCGTGCAGCGCGTCACGTTTGACGAAGTACCGCCGACGGAAACGAACTCCGGCAAATTCACCGTCTCCGGCACAGGCACGAGCGGGCAGTATGTCATTCTCTGCCTGATGCGCCTGTCCGGCGGCGAACCTGTCAATTATGAAACGCAGATTCCCAAGAACGGTAAGTTCTCCTTCAACATTCAGCTGCCGCAGGAAGGCGTCTGGCTGATGACCTACACCATCACCGACGCGGGCAAAGAGGTGCTGCAGGAGGACAAGTTCAGCCTGACGACCTACAAAAAGACGCTGCTGATTGTCAACCTTGACGCTGACCTGCCCGAAGCCATCGTCGGCGACACCCTCACCATTTCCGGTACGACGATGCGGCAGACACAGGTGCAGTGCATCATCGACGGCCGCTATCAAAAGACCATCACGACGAACAACTCTGGCAAGTTTTCCTTCAAGATTGACACCAGCGCAGAGGGAACGTATGACATTGTGCTGACATTCCAGAAGAAGGGATACACAACGCGCCGCATCACCAGCACGGCGACCCGCGCCCTGACCGAAGCCGACAAGCAGGAGGACATTCGCGCACAGGCGGACAAGCCCGCATACTCCACCCTGACCCGACTGCTGGACGGCTACGAAGGCCGCTACATGGTCTACACGCTTTTCATCGACCGCGTTGATCAGGTCGGCGACGAGTGGTACACCTTCGCTGCCATGCGCAAGACCAACTCCGGTGGCCTGCGCGACGAAGTGGTTGTCCGCACAACGACCCAGCCGACGTGGCAGCCCGCTGACCAAGTGCGCATGTACCTGCAATGTACCGGCGGCTATGAGATTCAGGGCGACGCCACAACAAAGCTGCCTTGCTTTGATTATCTCTTTACGGACTAATTCCTCTATCCCTTCCCGCACAATGGGAAGGGATATTTTTTGCGGCACCAATCCCCCGATTGACAGCCCTGCTTCCCCATGCTATAATGACGCAAAATTGCCCTTCGGAGGATATGGTCAATGACAGAACAAATGAACCTCGGCGGCGCGTGGCGGATGCGCGAGGCTGACAGCCAAACGTGGCATTCAGCGCATGTGCCGGGCAGCGTGTATGCGGATTTGATGGCGGATGGCACGATGCCTGACCCGTTCTGGCGTGAAAATGAGCTGGATGCCTTCGAGCGCATGAAGAAAGATTATGTGTATCAGCGCGCGTTCACCGTGACTGAAGCACAGCTGGCACATACGCATGTGGAGTTGGTCTGCGAGGGGCTGGATACGCTGGCGCATGTGTCGCTCAACGGGCGCGAAATCGCCTTCGCGGACAACATGCACATCACCTGGGTGTGGGACGTGAAGGAGCAGCTGCACGCGGGCGAAAACACGCTGGAAATCCGATTCGATTCCCCCATTCTCTACTGTGCGAAAAAAGCTGAGGAAGCGCCCGGCTGGGAATCCTCCGACGCAACGCCCGGCTTCCGCCACCTGCGCAAGGCGCACTGCATGTTCGGCTGGGACTGGGGGCCCCGTCTGCCGGACGCGGGCATCTGGCGGCCGATTTTCCTGCGGACGTGGGATACGGCGCGGCTGGAAAACGCGCTGATGCTGCAAGCGCACCATGACGGCGTGGTGGACGTGACCATCCGCCCGGAAATTGCGGGTGAAAGCGCGTGGTCGGCGGAAATCACCGCGCCGGATGGCGAAGTGATAATCATCCCCGAAACGACGGCGGCCGAGCAGGTCATCACGATTGAGCATCCGCAGCTGTGGTGGCCGAACGGGCTGGGCAAACAGCCGCTGTATCGCGTGACGGTTCGTCTGGCGACGGGCGATACGCGCGTGTGGCGCATTGGTCTGCGCACGATGACCGTCAGCCGTGAAAAGGACGAATGGGGCGAGGAGTTCTGCCACGTCGTCAACGGCATGAAGGTGTTTGCGATGGGCGCGGACTACATTCCGGAGGACAACATTCTTGCGCGCGTGACGCCGGAGCGGACGCGCCGTCTCTTGGAGGACTGCAAGGCGGCGAATTTCAACGCCATCCGCGTCTGGGGCGGCGGGTATTACCCGGATGACGCGTTCTATGACATCTGTGACGAGCTGGGCTTGCTGGTCTGGCAGGACTTGATGTACGCCTGCGCCTTCTATGACCTCACGCCTGATTTTGAGCGTTCCATTCGCGTGGAGACGCATCAAAATGTCGCGCGCCTGCGCCATCATGCGTCGCTGGCGCTGATTTGCGGCAACAACGAGATGGAGATGTTCATGGCGGGCGCAAACAGCGCGCTCATCAACCATCGGACGTGGGAGTTCGTGCCGACGTATCCGCACCACATCACCGACTATGTGAAGATGTTCGAGTACATTCTGCCCGCAATTGTGAAGGAAACCGCGCCGCAGACGTACTGGTGGCCCGCATCGCCGTCCTCCGGCGGCAATTTCGACGCCCCGAACGACGAAAACCGCGGCGACAACCACTATTGGGACGTCTGGCACGGTGAAAAGCCCTTCACGGAGTACCGCAAGTTCTTCTTCCGCTATGCGTCGGAATTCGGCTTTCAGTCCTTCCCGTGCCTGAAGTCGGTCAAGCAGTTCACCCTGCCGGATGACCGCAACATCTTCAGCCGCGTAATGGAGCGCCACCAGCGCAATCAGGCGGCGAACGGCAAGATTCTCTCCTACCTCTCGCAGACGTTCCGCTATCCAAACAGCTTTGATGACCTGCTGTATGCCTCCCAGCTGATGCAGGCGGAGGCAATTCGCTACGGCGTGGAGCATTGGCGGCGCAACCGCGGGCGCTGCATGGGCGCGATTATCTGGCAGCTGAACGACATTTGGCCGGTTGCGTCGTGGGCGAGCATCGACTACTACGGCCGCTGGAAGGCGCTGCACTACGCGGCGAAGCGCTTCTTTGCCCCAGTGATGATTTCCGCCGAGGAGGAGGGCGAGCTGAGCCAAAATCCGAAAATCAACGAATATCACCCTGCGCCGCTGGAAAAGAGCTTCCGCCTGAACGTCTGCAACGAGACGCTGCGGGACGTGACGGGCGAAGTCGTTTGGGCGCTGCGCACGCCGGACGGCGCAATCGTGCGGCAGAATCAGCAAACGCTGACCATCCCCGCGATGAGCGCGAAGTGGCTGGACAAGGTGGACTGCGCGGATGCGTCGCTGACAGGGCATTATGTCAGCTTTGCGTTCGTGGTGGATGATGTCGCATTGTCCGAAGGGACGTGCATCTTCTGCGCGCCGAAGCACTTTGAATTTGTTGACCCGCGCCTGACGGTGGAGACGCGCGGCGACACGCTGGTCGTCACGTCGCACGCCTACGCCAAGCAGGTCTGGCTGGAATCCGAAGACGCGGACTTGCTGCTGGACGACAACGCGTTCGACATGAACCCAGGCACGAAGGTCGTACGCGTGGTCAGAGGGTCGGCGGAGAAGGTCAGGGTTAGAAGCGTGTGGGATTTGGGGCGGTAAGCGGGTGCATTTTCGTGTTGCTAAACGAGGCACAATATGTTAGAATGTCAAAGGTGCTATGCAATATAGTCACTCACAGCTTGCGCTGAACAAACAAGAAAGGTCGAATGTGGGTGCTTGTAAATAAAATGACGCCTGTTCTTAAATGGGCGGGTGGAAAAACACAACTGCTTGGGCAGATTGCAAGCAATATGCCGTCAGAATATAATCATTATTATGAGCCATTTATTGGTGGTGGTGCTGTGCTATTGGGAATTGTGCCAGAGCAAGCATATGTGAATGATGTAAATGAGCAGTTAATTAACCTTTATATCCAGTTAAAGATAGCAGTTGAAGCCGTCTTGGAAAAAGTGAAAGAATTAGATGCTGTTCCTTGTGAGAAGGAAAGGTATTATGTCATTAGGGAATATTATAATACCAAAATTGCCGCAAAGGAATTAGATGCCGAATGTGCCGCTTTGATGATATGGATCAATAAGCACTGTTTTAATGGTCTGTATCGTGTAAACAGTAAGGGACTTTTCAACGTTCCCTATAACAATAAGGTAAACGGCGTGTCTGCCGATCCGGAAAATTTGCGGGCAATATCGAATTATCTTCGAAAATTCGATATTTCTATAACTTGTTCTGATTTTGAACAGGCTTGCGAAATCGTTCAACTTTCCAATAAACTGATTGCGTAACGTTCCAGTTATCAGGAGAACACGCAAATGACGATGAATCTTTCCTTGACTGCTTCTCTCGCTTCTAACTACCATTCCCAAAGACAGGTTGCCCGCGTCATGACGGAAAGTTGGGTTGGAAGCAATATGTATTGTCCACGCTGTGGAAACCTTACCATTAGGCACTTTGCGAATAATCGTCCAGTAGCAGATTTTTACTGTGAAAGCTGTGGAAATGAATTTGAGCTAAAAAGTAAATCTGGAAAATTCGGACGAAAAGTTGCTGACGGCGCTTACAATACGATGATTGAGCGGATTACGAGCAATCATAACCCAGATTTTTTCTTTATGAGTTACTCAAAAGAGGAACTGCGCGTAACCGATTTTTTCATCGTGCCCAAACATTTTTTCGTACCTGAAATTATCGAAAAGCGGAATCCGCTGCCCGATGCTGCACAGCGCGCCGGATGGATTGGCTGCAATATTCTTATTGATAAAGTGCCCGAACAGGGAAAAATAGCAATTGTATCAGACGGGCAAATTTGCAATGCCACCTTAGTTGCGGAAAAGTTAGAAAAAAGCGGGCGGCTGGTCATCCACAATATTGATAATCGTGGCTGGATTCTCGACATTTTGCAGTGCGTCAATGCAATTCCAAATCAGTATTTTTCCTTGAATGAGGTCTATGCGTTTGAGGCAATGCTGCAAGCAAAACACCCACAAAATCAGAATGTAAAGCCAAAAATTCGTCAGCAGCTGCAAATTTTGCGTGACAGAGGATTTATTGAGTTTTTAGGAAATGGATATTATAGGAAAGCAGAATGAGGTGATAGACATGGCGAAGTACACGGTTATAATAGAAGAAGTGGTGTCCGAAGAATTTGAAATTCACGCAAACACCGAAGAAGAAGCACAGAAAATTGCAGCGGATGCCTATAACAACGGTGAAATTGTGTTAGCACCGGGCAATCTTATATCCAAGAAAATGACAGTTGTCTCTCACCATGGTGAATTCACTGAATGGAGAGAATTTTAAGCGCGACTTTGATAACCTTATTGCCAAATACCCGGATTGCCTTAAGGCGATTCCGATTTTGCTGGCAGTGCGTGAGAATGAAATCCACTGCCAAGACAAAAATGGTTCAGTTAATTACAAGTTTTCTCAAAAAGTGCAATCCGCAGAGCAGTACAAGTACTTCATGCGAGAAACCGGACTTTTCGATATGCTTCAAAAGCATATCATCAGCAATCTATACGATTATGTAACGGGTGTTGAAGTCGGTTTGGACTCCAATGGACGCAAAAATAGAGGCGGAGATCAGATGGAAAATCTGGTTGAACGCTATCTGCGAGAAGCCGGCGTTGCGTATTACAAGGAAATGTATTTAACAGAAATCGAGCGAAAGTGGAATATGAACCTATCTGCAATATCAGCCAAGGGAAAGTCCACAAAGCGCTGGGATTTCGTAGTCAAAACCAGTAATTGTGTGTATGTGATTGAAACTAATTTCTACACCAGCGGTGGTTCTAAGCTGAACGAAACCGCAAGAAGCTATAAAATGATTGCAGAGGAAGCAAAAACGGTTGAGGGCTTTGAATTTGTGTGGATTACCGACGGCGGTGGCTGGACAAGTGCAAGAAGAAATCTGGAAGAGACATTCGATGTGATGGAGCATCTCTATAATATCGCCGACATGGAACAGAAGATTTTTACTTTCTTGTTTGTTTAATGGTCTCGTCTGTGACGAAACCCTGAAAATCCGGGGAAAGGGCTTGCTCTTTCCCTTTTTTCATGGCATAATGGAAAATGGCTGTTTGTCTGCGCGCCCAGTGCGGAAAGCAGTATAGAATAGTATTACCGTGTATTGCAGATTGTAAAATCTTCACATCTGCCGCGCCATGGCTTGACATCAATTCCCACCCATGTTAGACTGGAATCAGTTCATTGCAGGCGCAGCGCATTCGCGGGCATCCCCCGCTTGAAAAGGATGGACAACATGGACATTAACTGGTATCCCGGACATATGGCGAAAGCAAAGCGGCTGCTGGCGGATCAGCTCAGCCGCGTGGATGTGGTGGTGGAGCTGTGCGACGCGCGGCTGCCGTATTCCAGCCGAAATCCCGATTTGGACAAGCTGCTGGCGGGCAAAAAGCGCGTGCTGCTGCTCAACAAGGCGGATTTGGCTGATCCCGCGGCAACCAGCGCGTGGCTGAACTACTTCCGCGCGCAGGGCATCGATGCCGCGCCGTACAGTGCCTCCACCGGCAAAGCGAAGGACGCACTGGCGGTCATTGACCGCGCGGCGAAGGAAGCCGTCGAACGCGCGGCGCAGAAGGGCATCCGCAAGACCGTCAAGGCAATGGTCGTCGGCGTTCCGAACGTGGGCAAAAGCACCTTCACCAACAAGCTGCACGGCGGCAATATCGCCAAAACCGGCGACCGCCCCGGCGTCACCCGCGCGAATCAGTGGGTGCGCATTACGCCCTACCTCGATTTGCTGGATACGCCCGGTCTGCTCTGGCCTCGGCTGGATGACCAGCTTGCCGCACGCCGCCTGTGCTATATCGGCACGGTCAAGGATGACGTGGTGGATTTGGCGATGCTGACGATTCACCTGCTGCAGGACATGCTGAAGGTGCAGCCGCAGGCGGTGATGACGCGTTTCCGCTTCGACAACCCGGATCTGCGCGGCGAAGAACTGCTGGAAGCGGTCTGCAAGGGGCGCGGCTTCCTGATGAAAGGCGGCGTATGCGATTACGACCGCTGCTGCGCGGTGGTGCTGGATGAATTCCGCGCGGGCAAGCTGGGCAGAATGACGCTGGAAATGCCCGTCAAGAAGGCTCGGCTGACCATTCCCGGCGCGAAGAAGGACGACGAGAACAAGCCGCAGGAGGAAACCACCGATGGCGAAAATTGACCGCGCGGCGAAAGTGCAGCTGCTGGCGGATTTCGACGCGCAGTACGCCGCCTTCGTTACGGCAGGCATGGACGAAGCCGGACGCGGCCCGCTGGTGGGCAATGTCGTCGCGGCGTGCGTCGTGATGCCCAAGGAACCGCTGATTCTCTGGGTGGATGATAGCAAGAAGCTCTCCGAGAAGCGCCGCGAAAGCGTCTATGCCGAAATCATGGAGCGGGCGCTGTATGTCGGCATCGGTCAGGCGACGCCGGAGGAAATCGACCGCATGAACATCCTCGAAGCGACAAAGAAGGCGATGCGCGAAGCCGCCAGCCAAGTGCCCGCCGAGGTGTTCCTCATCGACGCGGTGAAGAATCTGGGACTGAACGGGCGCGAAATCCCGATGGTGAAGGGCGACGCAACGTCCTACGCCATTGCTGCGAGCAGCATCATCGCAAAGGTGACGCGTGACCGGCAAATGCTGGAGCTGGACAAGCAATACCCGCAATACGGCTTTGCGCGCAACAAGGGCTACGGCACGCCGGAGCATATCGCCGCCTTGCAGAAATATGGCGCAACGCCGCTGCACCGCCGGACGTTCATCGGCCATTTTGTGCCGGTGGAGGAGAAATGAAGCGCTACGATGCCGGGATTCAGGGCGAACAGGAAGCGGAAAACGCGCTGACCCGGCAGGGCATGACGCTGCGGACGCGGCGGTATCGCGCGGAGGATGGCGAAATCGACCTCGTGATGCAGGACGGCGACGCAATTGTGTTTGTCGAGGTGAAAGCGCGCCCGCAGAGCCGCGCCGGGCAGGGGATGCTGGCGGTCACACCCGCGAAGCAGCGGCGAATCTGCCACGCGGCGATGCACTACCTGCTGGAAAACGACTGCATGGATGTTCCCGCGCGCTTCGACGTGGTGGAAATCACCCGCGACGGGCTGATTCATGTAAAAAATGCGTTTATGGCAAGCATGTAATACTATTTCCAGATAAGAATGCGCCAAGATGCGCCGCGAATTTTTCATTCTGGCTAACGTGAATGAAACGCAGCGTAGCAGCGCTACGCTAAGTGGAATGAGCGGACGCCAGAAGGGAAAAGGCGCAAGCAAATGGCGCAGGTGAATCTGGAAATAGTATAAATCAATCAGTGGAAACAAAAACCCAATTCCGAACGTCCAATATCGGGGGTGACACGATGAAGAGAAACAGACTGGCTCGGCGGCCGCTGCTGCTTCTGCTGTCTCTGCTGATGCTGCTGGGGATATTCGGCACCGCATCGGCGGAGGAAAGCACGAATCTGCTGCAAAATCCGGGCTTTGAGGAAATCGGCGCGGACGGGCTGCCCGTCGGCTGGAAAACGGATGCGTACCTGAACTTGGAGGGCATGACCTTCTATACCGTATCCGACAACGCCATGTCGGGCGCGCACAGCGTTCAGATTGAGAATCTGGACCACAACGACGCGCGCTTCTGCCAGACAGTCGCGGTAGAGCCGAGCAGCTTCTACCGCCTGTCCGGCTATGTCAAAGCATGGGATACGCTCGATGAGGGTTTGGGCGGCAACCTGTCCATCAAAGACGTGTATGTTTTCTCAGAAAGCGTATACGATTCGCCGGACGAGTGGCAGTACGTTGAACTCTACGGCGTGACGGACACGGATCAGCACGAAGTGACCGTGTATGCGCGTCTGGGCGGGTACAGCGGCGAGAGCTTCGGCACAGCCATGTTCGATGATTTGTCGCTGGTGAAGGTCGATGCGCCGCCGGAGGGCATTGTAGCGAGCCGCTGGTATCAGCCGACAGCCGCGGTGCAGGACGACCCATCCGACGACTTGGCGGATACTGCTGCTGCCTCCCCCGCGTGGCCGTGGATGACGGCAGTCGGCATTGCGTATGTGGCACTGGGCGTGTATCTGCTGCGCTTCCTGCAAAAGAAGAACGCCGTTCCGCTGGATGCAAAGAAGCGCGAAGCCATGCCGCTCTTTGCCATCATCGGGCTTGTTATCGCGGCAGCGGCGCGGCTGATTGTCGCAAACAGCGTCAGCGGCTATCAGGTGGATGTAAACTGCTTCCTCGCGTGGGGCAACACACTGCTGAGCGTCGGCCCGGCGAATTTCTACCAAACGACAAACTTCTGCGATTATCCGCCCGCTTATGTCTACATCATGGGCTTGAACGCGGCGCTGATGCGGGTTCTGCCCCTGTCCGCGGCGGCGGTGCATAAGCTCATCCCGATGGCGTGCGATTTGGTGGCGGCAGTACTTACCTACCGCATTGCGCGCAAGAAGAACGCAAGCGCCAATCAGGCGGGCATTTTGATGCTGCTGATGGCGTTCAACCCCGCCATTTTCCTCAACAGTGCGGGCTGGTGCCAGATTGACAGCGTGCTGAGCCTGCTGCTGATGCTGGTGGCGTATTTCGCAGTCTGCGGCAACTGGATGGCAGTCATGCCGATTTACATGCTCGCCGTGCTGGTGAAGCCGCAGGCGCTGATGCTGGGCTTCCTCGGTCTGGCGGCGATTGTGATGGCGCTCATCCGCGACCGCAAGTGCTGGAAACCGATGCTCATCGGCGTGGGATTGGCGGTTGTGACGGCGGTGATTGTCGTTCTGCCGTTCAGCGTGAACCAAGGCGGCATCTCGTGGCTGATTGACAAGTACGCACAGACGCTTTCGTCCTACCCGTACGCGACGGTCAACACCGCGAACTTCTACTATCTCTTCGGCTGCAACTGGATGTCCATCGTCATGGAAGCGCCCCGCGCGATTCCGCTACTGCTGATGGTGCTGTCGCTCGTCTGGACGGGCTGGCTGATTTACCGCGCGCAGAAAAGCGGCTGGCAGCCCGACGTGCTGACGGGGCTGATGACGATTCTGCTGATTATCGGTGGCTTCGGGCTGGGCGGCTTCTTCGCGACGCAGAGCGGCTGGACGCGCACGATGATTTTCCATCTGGGCGGTAGCATGGTACTTTCCCGCACAGCGCTGCTGGTCGTGGGTCTGCTGGGGCTGGCGGGCGCAATTGCGCTTGGCGTGATGCTCTTTAAGCGCAAGAAGGCGGACTGGAATTCGGCGGAAATCGCCGCTGGGCTGACCTTCGCGCTGATTTTCATCGGCTTGGCGACCTTCAATGCCAGCTTCACGATGGTGGGGCTTGTCGCCATGGCGCTGCCGTTTGTGATGGTGCTGCCCATGTTCATCCGCAGCGGCAAACTGGAGAACCTCGCCCTGTGCGGCAGCGTGCTGTTTGTGCTGCTGTATGTGTTCGGCATCAAGATGCACGAGCGGTATCTGTTCCCGGCGCTGTTCCTGCTGGGGATGGCGTACGCGGGCAAGCGCGACCGCCGGACGCTGGTGCTCCTGCTGGGCCTCAGCGCGACGGCATTCATCAACGAAGGCGTTGTGCTGGATAACAGCCTGCGCCTCGGTTCGTCGCTGGGGCACTTGAACAATGATACGGTCGTGCTGGCGATGCTGCTGTCCGCGGCGAACGTGGCGCTGGCATTCCTCGGCGTGTGGACGTGCCGCGACGTGTGCCTGCCGGTATCCGCAGCGGACGAAACGCTGGAGCACCCGGCGTATCTGCCCGTGAAGCAGCTGGAGAAGAAGCCGGGCGACCCGCGCACCTTTAAGCAGGACGTTTCCCTGCACTGGCGCAAGCGTGACTGGCTGCTGATGCTGGGCGTAACGCTGGTGTACGCCGTCGTGGCGCTGACGAACCTCGGCTCCATGAAAGCGCCGCAGAACCCTTGGGTCTCCTCGACGCGGAATGAGCAGGTCATCATCGACCTCGGCGAACATCACGACGATGTGACGATGCTCTACTTCTGTCAGGTGAGCTACTCCAATTTCTCCGTCGCCGTATCCGAGGACGGCGAAAGCTGGTCGGACGATTACATTGCGGATATGGCGGAAGGCGAGTGTTTCCAGTGGAAGTACCTCACCCCCAGCTATATGGGCAAAGATAAATACGGCAACGACAAGCGCTTCTTCTACTCGCAGCCCATCAAATTCTCTGCGCGGTATGTCCGCATCACGTCGCAGCAAATCGGGCTGAAGATGAATGAAGCCATCTTCCAGGACGCAAACGGCGACCGCATTCCGGCGACGGTCATTGCGCAGCTGAACGTGATGGAAGAATCCACCCTGTACAGCGACGCAAACAATATTCTCGACGAACAGGACACGCTGGAAGGTCTGCCGAGCTGGTGGAACAGCACCTATTTCGACGAGATTTACCACGCCCGCACGGCTTATGAGCACCTGCACGGCACTGCGCCGTATGAAACGAGCCATCCGCCGCTTGGCAAGGTCATCATGAGCCTTGGCATTGCGATTTTCGGCATGGTTCCGTTCGGCTGGCGCGTGATGGGCGCACTGGCGGGCATCCTGATGCTGCCGGCGATGTACCTGCTTAGCAAGCAGCTGACGAAAAAATCCAGCTTTGCATTCGCCGCCGCGCTGATGCTCGCGCTGGACTGCCAGCACTTCACGCAGACGCGCATTGCCACCATCGACTCCTACCCCGTGCTGTTCATCCTCTTCAGCTGGCTGTTCATGCTCCGCTTCATGCAGCGCGACATTGTGCGCCTGCCGGTGAAGAAGCTCCTGCCGGATTTGGCGCTGTCCGGGCTGTTCATGGGGCTTGGCATTGCCAGCAAGTGGATTGGCGTGTACTCCGGCGCGGGGCTGGCAGTGGCGTTCTTCTGGACGATTTTCCGCCACATGCGCATGGCGGCAACCTCCGCGCATCTGCTCAAGACGGACAAGAGCCTGTCGGACGAGGACAGGAAAATCCTCACCCTGCGCGACCAGACAACCATGAAGCGCGTGCTGGTGATTTGCCTGTGGTGTCTGCTGTTCTTCGTTGCCATCCCGCTGGCGATTTACCTGCTGGCATACATTCCGTACTTCGCCTATGCGCACTTTGACAACCTGAAGGATTACCTGACGGCGGTCTGGAATGCGCAGCTGAGCATGTTCAGCTATCATTCCAAGCCCGGTTTGGGCATGGATCACCCGTTCTACTCGCCGTGGTACGAGTGGCTTTTCAACCAGCGCCCGATGTACTATGCTTCGCCGACGTATGTGAATACCCCCGGCTGGAGCTATGCAATCTGGTGCTTCGGCAACCCGGCGATTTGGTCGGCAGCACTTGTCGGCTTTGCGTATACGGTGTTCATGTGGGCAAAGCGCCACCGCTACACCCTGCGCAAGGATGGCGAAACGCTGCACTGGACAGCCGCCGACTGGGATGTGACGATGCCGTTCCTGCTCTTGAGCGCGCTTTCGCAGTTCCTGCCGTGGGTGCTTGTGCCGCGCGGAACGTACATTTACCACTACTTCGCCACAACGCCGTTCCTGATGCTGTCCATCACAGTGCTGTTCCGGGATATCACGCGCCGCTTCCCGAAAACGGGCAAATGGCTGCTGGGGATTTTCCTTGGCGTGTGCTTGGTGATGTTCGTGGCATACTTCCCGTATGCCAGCGGCACATTGACCCCGACGTGGTGGCTGGATTTCATGGAACAGTTCTTGCGGATTTACTACTAAGAAAAAGCGGCTGGCAGCCCTCGACATTGCGTCAGGCTGTCAGCCGTTGTTTTCATGTAGATACGCCGCTTTCTCCTCCCGGATAAACACGCGGACACTGTATGCAAGTGCGCTCAACCCAATCGCGCGAAAGGGTCAAGGGACGAAGTCCCTTGCAGGGTGCAGGGACAGCGTCCCTGCTGGGGTTTAAGGGGCAACGCCCCTTGGTCTCCCCCAATCAACACGCGGGCACAGCATGAAGATGTGACCAGCTGAATCGCGCGAAAGGGTCAAGGGACGAAGTCCCTTGTGGAGTCCAGAGGCAAAGCCTCTGGTGGGGGTTAGGGGCAACGCCCCTCGTCTCTCCCTTTACATCGCTTCCGTCCGCTGCACAACGCCGCCGTGACCGGGGAAAATCAGGTAGCCTTTGCCGTCCAGCATGGCGAGGACGGCGCGGAGAATCGCGTGGTAGCGCGGGGAATCGACGTTCACGCTGCGGGCGAGGTAGGGGGCAAGGCGGTCGAATTCCTTCTGCGGCGGGGTCATGTTGTGCGGGTTGATGTAGTCGTCGCCCGTGAATGCCACGCGGTGCACGGGGTCAATCAGCATCGTTTCGCCCGGCACATGCCCGCCGTTCCCTTGTAGGACGTTAAAGCGCATGTCGCCGAAGAGAAATGCGCCAATCGGGCTGATGGGCTGCTCGTCATCGCCGTGGGACGTGTTCAGGATGCGCAGGCGGTTCAGCGGCGGCACGGCGTATTCCGTAATCAGCTTGTTCAGCCGATAGTAGGGCAGCCCCGTCGCGCTGGCTTCCCGCGGGGAGGGCAGCCCCAGCGATTCGTTCGCGAAGCAGTCCGCCGTCCGCTGGCTGCACCAGATGACCGGCATACTCTCCGCCAGTCCCGTGTGGTCGGAATCCGAGTGGGTCAGCAGCATTTCGCGCTTCCGCTCGTCAAAATCAGGAAAAATCGTCCGCAGCTGCCGCAAGGTGTAGCGCGCACAGCACCGGAAGCCGCTGTCAATCACCAGCAGCGCCCGCGTTTTCGCGTCCTCCAGCACGGTGATGTTGCTTCCGAACGGCGGCTCCAGCACAACCGCCCGAACTTGCTCCGTCAGCGGCACATGCGTCACGCGGCACTCGTACGCCGCGCCGTTGTGCTCCGCCACGAAGCGCGCAAAGCGGTTGATGTACTCAAACGTCTTGCTCGGCGGCTCGTTCCGCTCGTCCAGCTCCTGCATGATGAGGTTCGCGTAATAGGTGAACTCATTCGTCTGCTCCTGCGTCAGGCGCAGAAGCCGGCGGATTTCCGACGCGAAGCGCAGATAAAACACGGTGGTATCCAGCTTCTTTTCGCCGGAATCGTACGAGAGAATCTGCACCGGGCACAGTGCCGACAACTCCCGCAGCAGCGTATCCATCACGCCCGGCTCTTCGATGTACAGCCCCATTTTCAGCGACGCATGACCGCTGTCATTCGACTGGCTGGAAATATAGGAGATGTTGACGTGATGGCGGTTCAGCACTTCCAGAATCGGCACGACCGCGCCCGGATGATCCGGCACGTCGAACTGCGCCAGAATAATCTTCGCGTGCGGCACGGATTTGAGGAATCCCGCCTGATTCAGTTCGCCCTCGATGGCACTGAGCACAGCGTCGTCCGCCTCAACATCCAGAAACAGTGCGTGCGCATCCACTGCTTTGTTGTAGCTCACGCGCACGATGTTCCCTTGATGGCGCTCGATAATCCGGCTTGCCGCCAGAAACGCGCCACACTGGTCGGGCATGTTCGTCATGAATGATTTTACCATGGGTCAACAGCTCCTAAGGTGGTTATTCCTCGTGCCAGCGAACCGCTTCGGGCATCCGAAACGCTTCCTCCGGGTAGTAGACTTTCGTCAGCTCCAAGCCGTGCGGCGGCGCGGTCACGCCCAGCGACAGGCGGTCAAGCGTCCAGAACGCCTCGGTGAAGGCATCCGCACTGCGCCGATGCAGGCCGATTTCGATGAGCGTCCCGGCAATGATGCGCACCATATTATATAGGAAAGCATCCCCCTCGACAAGGAGGATAATCTCGTCGCCCTGCACGGTCATCTCCGCCATGCGGATGGTTCGGATGGTCGTTTTCGCCGTGCCGCCGGACGCCTGATAAGCGGCGAAATCGTGCGTACCAAGCAGTGTCGGCAAAGCCTGACGCATCGCGTCCACATCCAGCGGAATGGGTACATGCGCGAACGTATTCCGGCGGATGGCACTGCCGTGGCGGCTGTTCAGGATGCGGTAGGTGTAGCGCTTACCGCAGGTCATGAAGCGCGCATGGAAGCCGTCCGGCACTTCGCGCCCCGCCTGCACGCGAATGTCGCGCGGGAGCATGGTGTTCAGCACGAACGGGTACTTTTCCGGCGGAATGCGGGAGGAGGTGTCGAAATGCGCGCACTGCCCCAAGGCGTGTACGCCCGCGTCCGTCCGGCTTGCGCCTGTGATAGTGATTGCCTCGCCCGTCGCGCGGGTGAGCGCTTCCTCAATCAGCTGCTGCACCGCCAAGCCGTTATACTGCCGCTGCCAGCCGGAATACGCCGTGCCGTCGTACTCGATCGTCAGCAGAATCCGCCGCGCCATCAGAGGATTCCTCCGATGTGCGACACGACGACGCCTTCCAGCACAATCAGGAGCATCAGCGCAAGCACCGCGCCGCCGGCGATGTAGTCGTTTTTCGTAATTTCCAGCTTGCGCAGGCGTGTGCGGTTCTCGCCGCCGTGGTAGCAGCGGGCTTCCATCGCCATTGCCAATTCACCCGCGCGGCGGAACGCGCTGACGAACAGCGGCACCAGCAGGGGAATCATCGCCTTCGCGCGGGCGAAGAGGTTGCCTGTCTCAAAATCCGCACCGCGCGCCATCTGCGCCTTCATAATTTTGTCCGCTTCCTCCATCAGCGTGGGGATGAAGCGGAGCGCAATGGACATCATCATCGCCAGCTCGTGCGCGGGAAAGTGAAAGCGCTTGAGCGGCGATAAAAGCAGCTCAATGCCGTCGGAGAGCGCGATGGGGGAGGTCGTCAGCGTCATCAGCGAGGTCGCGAGGACGAGGAACACAAGGCGCAGGGAGTAATGCACCGCCTGCGTCAGCCCTTCGCGGGTGATGTGGATAATCCACCAGTCGATGAGCGGGGTCGTGCCATTGGAGAAGAACAGGTTCAGCACGAACGTCAGAATCAGGATGATGCGCAGGGGCTTGATGCCCTTCATCAGCATCTTGAAGGGGACATTCGAGCATTTTGCCGCCCAGTAGAGGAACGCCAGCACCAGCGCGTACCCGACGAGCGAATGCACCATGAACACCGCGACAATCATCAGGATGGTTAGAAGGATTTTTGTGCGCGGGTCAAGGCGGTGGACGAAGCTGTCAACGGGGTAATACTGCCCCATGGTGATGTTCAGATTCATTTCGCCGCCTCCTTTTCCTGCTTTTCTTTCCACAAACGAAGCAGATGGTCGTGCAGCTCCTCCTGCGTGAACAGGTCGTCAGGCAGTTGAAGCCCAGCGGCGCGCAGGCGACTGCACAGCTCTGCCGCTTCCGGCACACCCAGCCCGATGGAGCGCATCAGGTCGGCTTGGCGGAAGACATTGCGCGGCGTGTCAGTCAGCACCAGTTCGCCTTTGCTCATCACAATCATGCGCGTCGCCAGCCGGGCGCAGTCATCCATGCTGTGGCTGACCATGACGATGGTCACGCCGCCCTCGCGGTGCAATTCCTGCAGCATTCCCAGAATGCGCTCACGGCCGCGCGGGTCAAGCCCGGCAGCGGGTTCATCCAGAATCAGCACCTTCGGCTCCATCGCCAGCACGCCCGCAATCGCCACGCGGCGCATCTGTCCGCCGGAGAGGTCGAACGGGCTGCGCTCGGCGTACTTGTCGTAATCAAGATGCACATGCGCCATGGCGCGGCGCACACGCTGGTCGATTTCTTCCTCCGACAGCCCTTGGTTCTTCGGGCCGAACGCAATGTCCTTGGCAATCGTCTCTTCAAACAGCTGATATTCCGGGTACTGGAACACCAGCCCGACTTTCTGCCGGATGCGGCGGCGGTCGACGTTCTCGCCGTTCATGTCCTCGCCGTCGACGAGCACCTGTCCGCTGGTGGGCTTGAGCAGTCCGTTCAAATGCTGCACCAGCGTCGATTTGCCGCTGCCCGTGTGCCCGACGATGCACACAAATTCGCCGTCCTCAATCGTCAGCGACACGTCATGCACGGCGGTTGCCTGAAAAGCGCTGCCGGCGCTGTATGTGTGGGTCAAGTGCTTTACTTCGAGGGACATAGCAGCGTCAGCACCTCCTTGGTCATTTCGTCAACGGTCAGGATGTTCCCCGGCAGGGGCATCCCGTCCCGGCGGAGCGAATCCGCCAATGCGGTCATGTGCGGCACGTCAAGGTGCAATTCGCGCAGGGTATCCACCTGCGGGAACACCTCGCGCGGCGTGCCGGACAGCGCCACCTCGCCCTGATTCATCACGATGATGCGGTCCGCCTGCGCCGCTTCTTCCATGAAGTGGGTAATCCACACGACGGTGATGCCCTTTTCGCGGTTGAGACGGCGGATGGTGGACAGCACCTCCCGCCGCCCGGACGGGTCGAGCATGGCGGTGGATTCATCCGCGATAATGACGGACGGCTGCATGGCGAGAATGCCCGCGATGGCGATGCGCTGCTTCTGTCCGCCGGAGAGCATATGCGGCGCGGCTTCGGCGAACTGGCTCATGCCAACCGCTTGAAGCGCCGCGTCGATGCGCGGAATCATCTCTTCGCGGGGAACGCCAAGGTTCTCCAACCCAAACGCGACATCCTCCCGAACGACGGTCGCGACAAGCTGATTATCGGGATTCTGGAAAATCATCCCTGCCTTTTGGCGGATTTCCCAGAGATTCTCGTCGCTTTGGGTATCCATGCCGCAGACGGTGATATGCCCTTCTGTGGGCAGATAGAGGGCATTGAGGAGCTTTGCGAGGGTGGATTTGCCGGAGCCGTTATGGCCGAGAACGGCGAGAAATTCGCCCTCGTGGACTTGCAGGGAGACATGGTGGAGAGCGGGTTCAGGGGCATCCTCATAGGTGAAGGAAACGTCCTGAACGTCGATGCATACATTCATGGTGATAACTCCTTTTCGGGGTGGAAAGTGAAACCGGGTTTTATTTTAGCACTAATAAGGTAAAAAAGCAATTAGGAATTAGGGAAGGGAGGGGGAAAAGGGGACTAACACGCGGAAGAAGTAAGAAAGAGAGCTCAACTCAATCGCGCAAAAGGGGTCAAGGGGGGACTTCGTCCCTTTTCGTCTGCCCCTTGCAGGGTCAAGGGACAGCGTCCCTTGCGGGGTTTGGGGCAACGCCCCAACTGTTTTTCGGGCGACCAATTCCAAGGAAACCGCCAACAAAGGCGCAGGCAGCGAAGCGTCCCTGCCAGTAACTTCGCGCGTCCGCAGACGCGCCCCCCAAGCCGCTCTACCAATCTTTTGCACATTGTCGCGCCAAATGGGCGCGACCGAGTTGCTGGTCTTTCAGACATAGCGGCTCTTTTCCGAAACGCAGGGATTTCGCTCCTGCGGGAGCGAGGAGGGGGGCTTTGCGCTCGCCCACCACCCCTTCGCAGTGCACACTCCTGCTTCTTGACTTTTATTGGAGCAGGGAGAATCGCCGCTGCTGCGGCGACAAGGGGGCTTTCCGCTCGCCCCCTTGACCCCTTCGGGTGCACACTACCATGCTTGAGTTTTCTCATTGCAGGGCATTCCATTTTTCCGCAAATGGTGATATACTGATTTTTGAGAAAGTGTTAAGGGGGATGCTGAGATGGATCAGCTCGAAGCAACGGTGGAGGGGACGGTGTACCGCAATGCCGAAAACGGGTATTCCGTCGTGACGGTGAAGCCGGAGCAGAAAATAGGGCTGAGAACCGTGACGGTCGTCGGTACACTGCCGATGCTGTCCGGCGGCGAAATGGGCATCTTCACCGGGGAGTGGATGGAGCATCCGCAGTACGGGCGGCAGTTTAAGTGCCAGAAGGTGGAACTGCAGCGCCCGACGACCCTGCAGGGCATCCTGAAGTATCTCTCCAGCGGCATCATCCACGGGGTTGGCGCAAAGACCGCGCGCGATATCGTCAACTGCTTCGGCGAAGATACGCTGAAAATCCTCGATGAGCACCCCGAACGATTGCAGGAAGTGCCCAACATGGGCAAAAAACGCTGGAAGCAGATTATTGAGGACTATCAGCAGCAGCAGAGCACGCGCGCGGCAATGGTGTTTTTGCAGACGTACGGCGTGAGCGCGTCGCTGGCGCTGAAAATCAGCAAAGTGTACGGCGAGCGGACGCAGGCGGTCATCCGGGCAAATCCGTATCAGCTGTGCGACGATATTGACGGCGTGGGTTTCAAAACGGCGGACGCTATCGGCACGGCCATCGGCATCCCCCCGGACAGCGACGGGCGAATCAGCGCCGCGCTCAAGTACGTCCTGCGCGATCAGGCAGTGAGCATGGGGCATGTCTATCTGCCGATGGATGAATTGCTGAACCGGTGCACGGCGCTTTTGCGGGTTTCGCGGGAGATGGTGGCGCATCAGCTGAAAACGATGCAGCTGCTGCGTGAACTGGTGATTTCCGGCGACGACGGCGATGAGCATGTGTACCTGCCCGCGTACGACAGCGCCGAACGCGAGGTGGCGACGCGCCTGTGCGAATTGATGGCGTCCACCGTGCCGTCGTGCGCCACAGATGCCGAGGACAGCATCGACGCGTTTGAAGCACGGTATCATATCGAGTTCAGCCAGCGCCAAAGGGAAGCCATTTTGATGGCGCTCCGGCGCGGCTTGCTGGTGATTACCGGCGGCCCCGGCACGGGCAAAACGACCATCATCAAGTGCATTATTTCCCTCCTGTCCGAGTTCGGGGAGGTGGTGCTGTGCGCGCCGACGGGCCGCGCCGCCAAGCGCATGACCGAAACCACCGGGCATGAGGCGAAAACCATCCACCGCCTGCTGGAGTACGGCGGCGAAGAGGGGCAGTTCGGCCGCAATCAGGATACGCCCATTGAGGGCGACTGCATCATTGCCGACGAAACGTCCATGGTGGATATGATGCTCATGCGCTCCTTCCTGCGCGCGGTTGCGCCGGGTACACGCCTGATTCTCGTCGGCGACGCTGATCAGCTGCCGTCCGTCGGGGCGGGTAACGTACTGGGCGACATCCTGCAAAGCGGCGTGATTCCGTCGATTCACCTGACCGACATCTTCCGCCAGTCCGAAACGAGCCGCATCGTCACCAACGCGCACCGCATCAACGAGGGAAAGATGCCGCTGCTGAACGAGAAGAACATTGACTTCTTCTTCGAGCGGCAGATGAGCTTGCAGCAGGCAGCGGACACCATCGTCGCCCTGACGACGCAGCGTCTGCCGAGGTTCCTGAAGTTCGGCGACGACTGGCGCAGCCGCTCCGTGCGTGAAATTCAGGTGCTCGCGCCGATGAAAAAGGGCGAATGCGGCGTACAGGCGCTGAATATTCGTTTGCAGGAGGCGCTCAATCCGCCCGCGTCCGGCAAGCCGAGCATCACTTACGGGGAAACCATCTTCCGCGTTGGCGATAAGGTGATGCAGACGCGCAACGATTACGACATGGAATGGCGCAGGCGCGTGAATCTGGGCTGGGAGGACGGCAAGGGCGTTTTCAACGGCGACGTGGGCTTCGTGACGGCGGTGGATACGGAGAATCACGCGCTGACCGTCCGCTTCGACGACGAGAAGGACGCGGAATACACGGGTCAGCAGCTGGAAGACCTCGATTTAGCATACTGCCTGTCCGTGCACAAAAGTCAGGGCAGCGAGTTCCCGGTGGTGATTCTGCCGGTGGTATACGGCCCGATGATGCTGCTGACAAGGAATCTGTTCTACACGGCGTTGACCCGCGCGAGAAAGCTGGTGGTGCTGGTCGGCAGGGAAGAGATTATCCGACAGATGGTGGAGAATGACCACATCATGAAGCGGTATACGACGCTGAGTGACCGATTGCGGCAGGTGGCGACGATGCTGCCGAAGGTGGATGTGTTCGGCGCACCCATAGAGGAGTAAAAAAAGAAAAAAGCAACACGCGGAAGCAGTATGAAAGTGCGCTCAACTCAATCGCGCGAAGGGGTCAAGGGGGGACTTCGTCCCTTTTCGTCTGCCCC
>ERZ827168.731-NODE-731-length-50839-cov-3.906821_pt1 | contig 50839 bp, 38 predicted proteins | sample MGYA00519868_ERZ827168 | MGnify/ENA primary metagenome ERZ827168 (study PRJEB31778, sample SAMEA3449271) | human gut metagenome | biome: human gut; feature: human-associated habitat; material: faeces | place: United Kingdom | collected 2010/2012 ...
CTTACCAACTTCATAAGTGACGCTGTTGTATTTGCGCATAACTCTTGACAGTACCCTATGTGATCTTCGTAAAGGGTGCAAGTGCGGATGGGGGTGAGGAAAGGGCATTGTATAAAATATGGCTTGTTGGCTTTTATAAAGAATCGCCCGCTCAGCCTTGGCGAAGGTGAGCGGGCGATGATCTGCATGGGATGGATAGAAGATGGGATGGTTAGATGGCAGTCTTCATGCGGTACGGGGTATTCATTTCCATGGATTTATAGGCGCCGAGCATAAGCTCTGTGATCATTACGCCCTGTTCGCCGGTAATGAATGGTTCTTTGTCTTCCAGGATGGCTTCTGCGAAGCCGTCGACAAGCATTGTACGGGAATCCGGCAGCGGATCCGGTGTGATCGAGACCCATTTGTCTGTCTCGTAGCCCAGACCGGGAACCGTGGTGAACAGTTCAATTCCCTTGCCGGCAAACCGGATTGTGCCCTTTGTGCCATAGATGAAGGTGGAATTATCCGTATGACTTGCGCCATGCGCGGCGCTCATTGCCTGACATACGCCGTAGGAGTCGTGCTCGCGGAAGCGGATGAGCAGGCTCATGCTGTCCTCAAGCGCGCTTCTGGACGAATAATTGCCGCCCATGGCCATGACCTCGACCGGCGTTGCGCCCGTCATGTAGTACAGCGCGTCGAGATTGTGAACAGCGTTCATAACCAGGATTCCGCCGCCGGCCATGCCCTTGTAGGCGCGCCAGCAGGAGCGTTTTGCCTGTCCGAACACGCCGTTCGACCAGTACTTGGCGTCCTTCATGCCGATGGAGCGAACAAGATAGCTTGTGAAATCGCCGATTGCGCCGGCCTGAATCAGGTCGTGCGTAAGTTTCGTGGTTGCGCCATAGCGCATGCCCATCGCCTGCGTAAGCTTTACACCGGCTTCGCGGCATTCCGCCACGAGCATTTTTGCGTCCTCGACGGCCGTGGCCATCGGCTTTTCGACGATAACGTGCTTGCCGGCGCGCGCGGCTTCGATGCCGATGGGCACGTGCAGAGCGTGCGGAACGGCGATGTACACGACGTCCATTTCGGGACGGGACAGAAATTCCCAGAGATCCGTGTAATACGGAACAGCGTACATTTCTCCTTTTTCTTTTGCGGCGTCTGCGTCAATGTCCATCACGGCGTCGATTATACAGTGCTGCGACGCAAGGATTCCTTTTGCGGTAGAGGGCATGATCTGCCCGCAGCCGACCATTCCGATACACATCTTGCCGTCTTTCATAAATTGCCTCCTTATGTAAGCTTTATCTTTTCGTGTCCCTCAGATTTTGCTATGCGCGAAGAAAGGCGTTGCGCCGGGCGACCTCAAGCATGGAACGCACCGCGATGTTGTGCAGCGTCAGGACTCGCTCCGGGTCGCTGGTTTCGCGAAGCTCGGCGGAGAGATAGCCGTCGTAGCCGATTCGGTACAGCTCTTCGAACAGCTCCGTGAAGGGGTATCCCGAATCCAGATCCTTGCAATGGATGTGCTTTACGTATTTTTCTACGCGCTTGAAGGTGTCGATGCAGCTGCCGGCGAGCAGATCTCGCAGGTCGCAGTTGTAGAGAATGCCGATATTGGGTCTGTCAACCAGATGGACGACCTCAAGCGCATAGCCATAATAATTGAAGTCGCCGTGCATTTCGATCAGGCAGGTGACATTCAGTGTGGCGGCATAGTCGCAGACCTCGCGGATGGCGTCAGATACATATTTGACGGTTTCGTGGGCGTCGTCGGTGCGAATAATGTTGCCGAACAACCGAACCAGCCGGCTGCCAAAGTCGCTGGCCAGCAGACAGCACTGCTTTGCGCCCTCGATGGATTTTCTTCGTTCATTTTCATCGGGATTATCAAAGGAGTATTCGGAGTTGATGGACGCCAGCTCGAGATAGTTGTCTTCCAGCATCCGGCGCATCTGCCTGCGCTCTTCCGGGGAAAGGGAAACCTCTACGCCGTGCTTATATACGTTTCCAGTTCTGAAATCGATGCCAGCGCAGCCGGTTTTCTTTGCAAGACGGATGGATTCTTCGAAATTCAGATTCTGCGGCAGCTGATACGTCGTAAAACCGAGTTTCATGCGATTGCCTCCTGTTAAGCATCGTATTTGCGATTTCCGGTCGATTGTGAGAAAGGCAGGAGCCGACTGCCCGGCTCCTGCCTTAGCGGCTTTAACCGGCGATTGTACGGAGATAGGCCTCTCTGTCGATATCGAGGACATCCTCGTAATGGTATTCCTTCAGCTGATTGATGTACGCGTTCCAGTCGTCGTCGGAGTTCGGGTCGAGATTGCCGGCGACAAACTGCGTGCGGGCCTCCTTGATATAGCTGCGGATGTTTGCGCGGTCTTCTGCGGTGGCCTCGGCCTCTTCTTCGGTATAGATGATCTTGTAAACAACCTCTTCGGGCGCATACGGAGCCTGAGCCACCGTATTTGCCGCGGTCATGGCGGTACCCTTGTTCCCTTCGACGGAGGTGTCCACATAGTAGCTCATGGCCATGTGTCCGAGGTAGGGCAGCGTCGTTACGTTCGCTCCGCCCCATACGGAGGTCTGTCCGGCGATGCTGCGGATATCGCCGCGCAGCCACTTGAATACGGCCGGGTATCCGAGCGCGTCATACAGGCCGACCTCGCCGTCCGCGCAATAGTCCCAGTCGAGACCCTGCTGGCCGTAGCGGGCGATAATCGGATAGTCCGCGTCGGAGAAGCCGATCATGAGGAAAGCAAAGCAGGCTTCCGGACTCTCGGCGGCGCAGGTGATATAGGCCGACGTAGAAGCGATTGCGCCGGAGGAGGGAGTAAAGGTCGAAGCCTTGTAGCCGTCCGGGCCTTCGATGACCTCGGCCGCCTGATAATGGGAGATGTTGGAGCCGAAGCCGCCGACGCCGCCGCAGATCGCGATGGCAACCTGCAGCTCTTCGGCCGTTACCTGCGGCAGGAAGGCCGCGTTGTATTCCTGCGTGAAGGAAAGCGGATCGAGCAGCTTTTCGTCGCAGAGCCTGCGGGCGTAGATCAGAAATTCGCGGTACGCTTCCTTATCGTAGGATACATCCAGCTCTCCGTCGACGACCATGAAGCGGTCGTCGGTGTTGTCGCAGTAGATGAACATGTTCTGAAGCCAGGAGAGCGGATTTCCGTTCCAGCCGTTTGCCGATCCGATGATGCCGATCTCGTCATTCTTTCCATTGCCGTTCAGATCGTTCTCCTTTACGGCCTTGAGGAACTCGTAGAGCTCGTCGGCGGTGGTCGGGCTTTCCATATCCAGCGCTTCGAGGAAATCCTTGCAGATCCATGCGCGGTTGGAGTATGCGTTGCCATAGTTGAGGTCGAGAGAGGGGACGCCATAGAGACCGCCGTTGGGGCTCTTGCAGTACTTCAGAACCTCCGCCGGATCCAAGCCTTCGCGCGCACAGGCTTCATAGAAGAACGCGCCCTGGCTGGCAAACATGTCTGTGAGATCAAGGATGTATCCATCCTTGCCGAAGGTGTTGCGCTGGCTCTCGTTCAGGATGCCCAGAAGGATGTCCGGAAGAGCCTTGCCCTGACTGTCCGCGATCTCCAGCTCAATCTGCTGTCTTCCGTCTGAGCCGTTCGGGTAGAACTTCCATTCAATCTCTACGTTCGTCCGCTGCTTCACCCAGTCGCCGATAGCCGACGTCTTCCAGGATTCGTAGCTGGCATCCTGGCTTACGCCGATCGTTATCTTTGTCGGTTCCTTCAGGACAGGGATTGTACCAGGCTCGTTCACGTTGCTGTCGGTGATTGCCGCCTGAGCGACAAACGAGAAGAGCATCGCAAGGACTGCCAGGTATGCCAGAATGGACTTCGCAGTTCGTTTCATTTTGGTTTCTCCTCCTTTTAATATAACGCCGTTTCGGCGCAAGGTACTATCCCTTCAGGGAGCCGATCATGATTCCCTGCATGAAGTATCTCTGCGCGAACGGATAGAAGCAGAGCACGGGCAGGGTAGAAATTACAATCAAAGCGTATTTGAGCACGTCGGCCAGACCCTGCCTGATCTCGTTTGACTCGGGATCCACGAGCAGGGAGTCGTCGATTGTGTTCGCGATGAGAATTTCTCTCAGGAAGAGCTGCAGCGGAAAGCGAGATCGATCCCGCAGGTAGATGAGCGCGCTGAAGTAGCTGTTCCAATGCCCGACCGCGTAGTTCAGCGCCAGCACGGCGAGAATGGCCGGAGAAAGCGGCAGGACAATCTTGAAGAAGTACCTTGTGTAGCTGCATCCGTCGATGCGGGCGGCCTCCATCAGGTCGTTTGGAATGCTGCTTTGTATGAACGTGCGCGCAAGCACCATGTTGTACACGCTCATTGCGCCGGGAAGGATCATTACCCAGAAGGTGTTGATCATGTGCAGATTGCTGATGTTCAGGTATGACGCAATCAGGCCGCCGCCGAAGAACATGGTGAAGGTGAACAGAAACATGATGAGACCGCGGAAGGGGAGCTCGCGTCTGGTAAGCGGATATGCGCAGATCATTGTTACCGAGATATTGACGATGGTACCGATGACCGTGTAAGCCAGCGTATTCAGATAGCCTGTTCCCACGTCCTTGTTGGACAGGACGGCTTTGTATCCGTCCAGCGAGAAATCCACAGGCCACAGGGAAACTCTTCCGCCCAGAACGGCGTTTACGTCCGAAAACGAGGAAACGACGATGTTCCACAGAGGAATGAATACGACCAACGCGAAGAGCGCCGTGATCAGGATCACGGAGACGGTAAGCGTTTTGTCTCCGACGCTGGGTCTGATGTGATTTCGATCTGTTTTCTGCATGTTTCGTCAGCCTCCTTACCAAAGACTGGTCTCGCTGATTCTGCGCGATATGAAATTCACGAACAGCAGCATCAACATATTCACGATGGAGTTAAACAGACTGATTGCGGTGGAATAGGAATAATCGCTGGTGGTTACGCTGGAAATACCGACCTTGTACACATACGTGGAGATGACCTCGCTCCTAACCAGGTTCAGATCATTCTGAAGCAGATAGGTCTTTTCGAACCCGACGTTCATAATGGAGCCGGCATTCAGAATCAGCATAATTGTCGCAGTCGGCAGGATGGTGGGAAGGTCGATATGTATCACGCGCTGCAGGCGGCTCGCGCCGTCGATCTGAGCTGCTTCGTGCAGATCCATCGACACGTTGGACAGTGCGGCGACGTAAATGATCGAGCTCCATCCGAGGTTCTGCCATATGCCGGACCAGACGTACAGATGCCGGAACGCAGAAGCTTTTCCGAAGAGATCCTGCGGCTGTTCGTTAGTAAGCGCCTGATACACAACGCCGTACAGACCCGTTCTGGAATGAAACACACGAAAGAGAATGCCGACCAGCACGACCGTTGAGATGAAATGCGGAACATAGGTGATTGTCTGCACGAATTTCTTGTATCGGTAGGCTGTCAGAATGTTCAGCCCCAGGGCAAAGATAATCGGCAGCGGAAATCCGGCGATCAGACTGTAGAAGGACACGAGAATCGTGTTCGGAAGAATTCGCATCAGCTGCGGAGAACGGAAGAATTTTGCGAATTGATAGATGCCCGCCCACGGAGAATTCCACAATCCCTGACTCAGTGAAAATTTGCGAAATGCGATCTGAACGCCTGCCATGGGAAAGTAGCAGAACACGATTACCCATGCAACAGGAATCAGCAGGAAGACATACAGCTCCCAGCAGGAACGCATTCTTCGCCCCAGATTTCCTCTGATATTCAACGTCCGCGGTCTAATTCTTTCGGAAAATCGATCGGCCACGGGTGACACCTCCAATTCTGCAGTGCGCTGTAGTGTGGCTGACAACGGATTAAAGCAGGCCGAGCTTCTGTTCCAGTCCCTTCATATAGGCAATGTTGTGAACAAGCTTATCATAGTTTGACTCGAGTGTTGAGAAATCTTCAAAGTTGACAAAACCCTTGTAGCCGGCTTTGTCCAGCTCTTTCAGGAAATTTTCAAGGTCGTATCGACCATCCCAGATGGAACACTGGTCGGACACGTACTTGAAGGTGCCGTCTTCCTTTTTAACGCGTCGGATCTCGCCCATGTTTTTGATGTGGGTGTGCGCCAGGTATTCGCCCAGCATGTCGATGGCGAATTTCTCGTAGCCTTCCTGCAGCACGCAGCCAGTGTCGTAGATGACACCGAATTGCTTTGGGCTGTACTTTCCAATTAATCGCAGAGCGGCGGAGGCGCTGGAAGAGAGACTCCCACCATGCATTTCAAGCAGAACCTTCACGTGATATTTCTTGCTGAGCTCGTTGATCTGCGAATAGCCCCATTCGGATTGCTCGAACAGTGTGCGGTAGGGGATTTTGCCGTTATAGGCCTTCGGGCTGATGCGCATAGCGCCGATTCCGGCGTCCGCGCAGGCGCGCATGACGCGTTCGGCGGTCGGAATATCGTCGCACTCGATGTAGGAACCGATGGCCGCGATTTCTATGCCGCTTTTGTCGCAGAGATCTCTGTAATACCGCGCGTTGCTGACAAACTCGTCTTCCTCAATCAGGTTCTTGTTGGCGCTCCAGAACGCGGGCAGCCGGTTCCATGCGTCGCCCATGCGTTTGCTGTTGAATACGCGCCACTCGACGCCGGAATATCCAAGCTGAGCGAGCAGGGGAGCCAGTTCTTCGCAGGTCCAGTCAGGGGCAATCAACGAGAAGATACCGTATTTGAACATGTTCATACCTCCGTATTCTATCGATTGTCTTTGTGCTGCGCGGTTTTCCTGAGAACAACTCATTCGTTAAACGGCGGATTTATGAATGCATGTTTTAGTAAAATTTTACTAATAGCTGCATCCTGTGATCCTATTATATAACACGTGATTATAAAAGTCAATAGTGCTGACGGACTTTTCACCTAATTTATTTTTAGTTAATTTCACGATTTTTGCGTGAATTTTAGCTGATGAAGCGAAGGAGAAGAATGCGGGTGAATGGACGGAAACGAAAAGCAAACGGGTAGGGAGATGTACGCGGCGGCGCCTTGTCTGACCTTGCTGTAAAATCCCGCGCGTCCGGAGTATGGCGGATTCCTGCCCGAAGCTCCGGACGCACAGAAACGGTGGTATGCGGTCAGCGGAACGTGCCTTCAACGTCCTTCCAATGGTTTTCAGCGTGCGCAAGGAGCTTCTCTGCGCTCTCCATGCGCATGGGGGGGAAGTACAGAAACAGCGCGTTGGAGCCGTATCGGCTTACGAGTGTGTCAATCCGCTGAATCCAGTCCTCGACGGCGCCATTATACACCTGAACCCAGAGGTTTTTACCCGCGCGCCTTGCACAGTCATAAATGTCAAACCACATTTCGTGCGTGCCATCCGGGTTATAGGAGCCGCTCGTCCATTGAAGCGCGTCAATTTCACCAATTTCCATAAGAGCTGGAAGATGCTTTATCGCGTCTGGCCCGTCCAGATGATAAAGTACATGATCCGCATGCTTTGCCTGTTCCGCGAGCGCGGGCTGAATAAAGTGCCGGAACTGCTTCGGACTCATCATTGCCGAGAAATCGCATTGCAGCTTGACGGTTTTCCCCGTGCCCCAGATCTGAAACACGGTATAGCAGCTTGCCTTTGCGCCGTTTTCCTCACGCGCGGCGATCTCATAGAAGCTGTCGTAATAGCGGTAATACAGAGCCTGAACCTGCCGGATCCGTTCCTCGACTTCTTCCGGCTCGTCCATCATGTCGAAAATCGTATTCTGCGCGCCGCGCAGGGAGGCGAGAACGTCAATGTTTTCCATGATGTCGGGAATCGCGAGGTAATAATCATCGCCTGCCAGCCTCCGAACGTCGCGGAAAAGCTGAATATGCTCCCTGTACCATTTGTTTTCGGGATCAAATTGAAGCGCCGGATACCCGTCCCATTCTTCTACGCACTCGCTGAACCAGACAGTTCCCGGACTGAATGTGATTTCGCTGCCCAGATAGGCCGCCATGGAGCCGGGCCCGAAATCGAGGGACACGTTCGGGAAACTGTCGGCAAGGAACGCGTGGGTCTCGGCCCAATAGCGGTACCTCTCAGCGATGCGGGCTGCGTCGCGGTATTTGTCATACATGTCGCGCGCCTTCAGAAACGCGCTGCGCTCCGGATCGACTGCATTCGGTTTCTCGGCAACGATGCACATCAGCGGAAGGCCGGTCAGGCTTCGATTCCAGTATGCGTTCCATCTTTGCTTGGTCTGCTCCCAGTTTGTCTTATTCAGCATAGAAATTCCTCCTGTTTTCGGTGGTAAATATGCGATAGGGGATGCGGTTTCCTTTCTCGTCGACCAGCGCCTTTTCTTCGTCCTTCCAGAAGAACGTACGAAGCGTATATTCGCCGTTTTCATATCCATAGCCGTCGCCGGCGTCGGAATACATTCGAAGCATGCCGTCACGTCCTGGGAATACCCAGTATACGGGCGTTTGCGCGAACGCTTCGCGTGCGCAGCCGGCGGCGCCGACAACCGGCAGTACGGTTCCGGCCTTTATGAACACGGGCAGGGTATCCAGCGGCGCGTCGGCACGGTAACGACCGCCGCGCGTGCGAATGCCCGTCGCGAGCTCATACCAGTCGTCCTCCGGCAGCCAGACGTCCCGGCTGCGCGCTCCGTACGCTGTTACAGGGCAAATGAGCAGATTGTCGCCGAACAGGAACTCGTCGTCCGTATTGACGGCGGTTATGTCGTTTGGGTACCGGAACCCCAGCGGTTTCATGAGTGTGCCGCCCTCAAGCGCGAGAAGCCCCGCGAGCGAATAAATGTATGGAAGCAGCCGGTATCGCAGAGCGTTATGGCGCAGTACGGCTGCGTACTCTTGTCCTTCAAGATTGGTGAGTTCTCTTCGAATATCCGTACCATGTCCCCGGAAAATCGGGAGGAACACGGCGTATTCGTACCAGCGAACAAACAGTTCGCGATATTCCGGGTCAGCCCAGCCGTTGTCAAACTGCCCGTCCCAATACCACGGCTTTCCTTTTTTGACAAAGAAGCCGCCAATGTCCTGCGTCCAGTAGGGCATGCCGGAAGCGCTCATATCCAGACCGACGGCGATCTGCTGTCTCAGCGTATCCCAGCCCGCGGAAATGTCGCCCGACCACAGAATTGTCCCCAGACGCTGCTGCCCCAGCCATGCGGAGCGGGTAAGGTTTGTCACGCGCCTGTCGAGGGAGACGCTTCGCTGTCCTTCCCACATGGTCAGCGCATGGTAGAACGCGTACGCGTTTCCGTTGTCGGCACCGATGGCGTCCGCAGCGGTGCGGCAGGTTTCGCAGTACACCTCGCTGTCCTCCGGCTTTTCCTCATGCGACCATTCGCTTGTCCAGGGTTCGGAGGAATCGCACCACCACGCGTCTACGCCGGAATCAAAAAGTCCCTCCTTCGCCTGCCGCCAATACAGTGCGCGCGCGCACGGGTCGAGTGCGTCGTAGAGCGCGCCGCCGGGCAGAAGATGTCCCGCGGCCTTCATTTCGGCGTTGTTGGCCGTGCGGGGGTTTGTGTTTGGCCAGATGGAAACCATAAGGCGCGTATCAAGCGCGTGCAGCTGAGCTGTCAGGCCTGCCGGATCGGGGAAGCGCGTTCTGTCGAATTCCTTTTGTCCCCATTGTCCATCGGGCCATGAACACCAGTCGAGCACGATGGCGTCCAGCCCGATTCCTGCGTTTCGATATTGCCGCGTTACGGCGAGCAATTCGTCGGCGCTTTCATACCGTTCCTGCGATTGGATGTAGCCGAAGGCCCACGCCGGAAGCAGGGCGGGCTTTCCTGTCAACTGATGATAGCCTTTCACGACGGATTCGCAGTCGCCGGGAATGACATAGTAATCCAGCTCTTCGACGGCGGAGTAATACAGGAAGGCGGCGTTTTCCGCGGTGCCGTCGAAAATGAACGGACATCCGCAATCGGTGAGAAGTCCGTATCCGGCCGTTGAGACGAAAAACGGCAGAGCGATGCTGCGGTTCATCTGGCAGAGATACAGCCTTCTCCCGCGCAGATTGGCGCTGCCCTTTTCGGGCTGTCCGAATCCATAGATAGCCTCTCCCGCATCCAGCACAAAGGGAAGGCGTGCACGAAACAGAGACTTGTAGTCTCTCCGCTGCGCTTCCCGTACGCGGGTCTTTACGCCGTCCGCTGTCTGGATGTGCTCGAGCTCGACAGCGCTGGTTCGATCAATCACCTGCGCGTCAAAGGCTTCCAGCGTCCGCAGTCCATTCTCCCGAAACAGCGCGTTTCCTGCTCGGTCAAATGTTTCGAGAACGCCGTCGCACATGGAAACGCGTGCGCACAGTCCTGCGGTGTGAACGTATAGAAAGCGGCTGTCCTCGTCGATACGGACTGGCTTTCGCACGGTTCGGTTTATGAGATACGGACTCGGCGTATCCGCGAACGCGTCGCGTCTGGTGAATGTGACCCGCAGAATTCCGTTTTCCATTTCCATCAGACGCAGATGGCCATATTCGCTCCTGAGGATGACGGAGGTTTCCGTTACTGTGACTTCCGTCAGGTTTCGACCCGGTCTGTGCGATGCGACGAGCATTTGCAACCCTCCCTTATCGGTAATCCTGTATTTGTGGTGGAAGCTACGGAGCTCCTTTTCCAGAATGCCTGTAAACCTGCCAGCCCATGTAGTTGCCGAGCGCTTCCTCCAATACGTCGGCGCACAGGGACTGGGACAGCGCCACGTGATGCTCAAAGCCGTTCCGGGCAATATAGTGCATAAGTCCGTTCAGGTCGGGCACGCGGCAAACCGCCACGCCGCCGAAGGTCGGCAGCGGATCGTCCGTAAATTCGCCCTCTCCCAGATAGCACCGGATGATCCCGTTCTCGTCATCCGTCGCCACCTTGAGGAAGGTCATTCCGCTCGCGCGCACGCGTCCCTTGAGCGCGCCGAAGCTTACCTCGCGCCCCAGTGTAGTGGCGAGAATGTCCAGCTCGCCAATCTCAGGCTTTTCGCGGAAGGCGCATGCAGGGTAATTTGAGCAATGGACGTTGATGCATTTATCGGGGGCGTCCCCGTAATTGTTGTTCCAGTCCTGATAAATCGGCGGAACGCCGCCGGCGTGCAGGAGCGCCAGCATGCTGACCGCACCCATGACGTCGGTTTCACAGGCGCTGGGACGGCCGTTTTCGCTCATCATGCTCATTGCGAGACAGGCGGCGCAGCCGTAGTTTGCTTCGATGGTATTCCAACACTGAATAGCGCTGGCAGTGCAGCGGTGCGCGTCCATCCAGTCGTTCAGAGCAAGGCATAGCCTCGCCTGCCGGATCAGTTTTTCATCGGAAATTCCGGGCGAAATATTTCCATAGGCGCGAATTTCTTCAACCTTTGCCTGTATCCGCGCGTCGTCATGTATCCGCGCAATGTCCGCCAGAATCTCGCTGAAATCCTCTGTCTCCACGGTTATGCCGCTTTTCTGCAAAAGCTTTTCACTGTATCGCACGGTTCGGAACGGCATTACGCGCGCGCCGATCTGCGCGATGCGCGCGTTTCTCAGCGCTTTTACTACGGCGCAGATTCGGGCAAAACGCTCGACGTCGCGATGGAATTCATTTCCGTCAACCGGACAGGTGTGGCGGGTGGTCAGCGTGTACGGAATTCCCTGCTGGCGGAGATTGTTGCACAGGCTCAGTTTTCCACAGAACGCGTCGCGCCGGTTTTCCAGCTGAAGCTGGTCAAAATCATCGTCGCACGCCTGCACCAGCACCGGACAGGTAAGCCCGCTTTTCTTTATTGCGTCGGAAACGCCGGTTTCCTCTCCAAAGTTTGGAAGGCATACGAGGATGCCGTCAATTTTCCGGGCGTGTCGTCTGAACAGCTCCGCACATTTTTCGGCTTCCTCATAGGTCATGGTTTCACCCATGAAGGTGTCCTCGGGGGATAGAGCGACGTACGTATGTCCCCATTCTTTAAGGCATCGAAGCAGCTTCTCACGTGCGGTGCGCACCAGATGATCCGGGAAAAAGCTTCTGTTGCTGATGATAACGCCGAATGTTGCCATGGATTTTCACAGCCCCTTCCGATTTACAATCCGACTGACTGCGGAACGCCAGTTATTCATGAGCGCGTCGCGTGTCTGCGCGTCGATCGTTGGCGTATATCGACGAGTGGACGGCCTGTCGGCGGTTTCGCGCGTGAACAGCCCGGCTGCAAAGCCAGCCATATACGCGGCGCCGAGCGCGCTGGTTTCCGTTTCGTCGGAAGCGTTGATTTCGCAGCCAAGCAGGTTTGCCTGTATGCGCATGAGGGTCTCGTTTTTGCAGCCCCCGCCGTCCGCGCGTACAAGGCTGACGCGTCGTCCCGAAAGCCGTTCCATTTCTCCGATGACGTCCGCGTTTTGATAGGCCATACTTTCGAGCGCGGCGCGCGCCATATGCATCCGCGTGGTGGAGCGATTGATCCCGATAAAGGCGGCGCGGGCCGTTTCGTCAAAGTATGGCGCGCCTATGCCTGAAAACGCGGGAACCAGATACACGCCTCCTGTATCGGACACACTCTGCGCCAGCGTTTCGATCTCAGACGGAGAAGCGGCCATGCCGGCTTCCTCGCACAGCCATACGAGGGTGTCGCCCGAATGCGTAATGTTGCCTTCGAGCGCATAGCTTACACGTCCGTTATGACTGTATGCGATCGTGGTTGAAAGTCCGCGACCGGATGGGTATGGATGACTTCCGGTATTCATCATTACCGATGAGCCGGTGCCATAGGACGTCTTGACGGAGCCCTCCTGCGTACAGTTTTGACCGAATAAGGAAGCGTGGCTGTCGCCCATCACGCCGAGAATCGGCAGACCGGATGGAACGCCCTTCGCACAGGTAAAACCGAAGAAGGCGTCCGAGGGCAGAACCTCCGGCAGGCAATGCGTGGGAATTTCAAAAAGGCGCATAAGCGCAGGATCGAATGCCTGCGTATGGATATGAAACAGCTGCGTACGGGAGGCGTTGGTTATATCGGTTGCGAAGGTTTTTCCCTCTGTAAGTCTGTATATGAGATAGCTGTCGATCGTTCCTATGCAAAGATCGCCGCTGTCGGCAAGAGCGCGGAGCCGCGCATCGCGTTGAAAGGCGAACGCGGCCTTTGCGGCTGGGTAGTACGCGCTGAGCGCAAGGCCGGTCGTCTGCCTGATAGATTCTGCGTGCGGGCGGAGCGCGTCGCAGACGCTGGCGGCGCGCACGTCCTGCCAGACAATGGCGCGGCGGGCTGGCAATCCGGTCGCGCGGTGCCAGAATGCCGTAGTTTCCCGCTGATTGGAAATGGCAAGCGCCGCAATTTCGCCTGCGGCGACGCCGTCCGTCACGGTTTCGATGCAGGAAACCACGTTCTGATAGATTTCCTGAACGTCCTGCTCGGAAAAGCCCGCGCCCTCTCTGAACTGCGTGTGCGCGGCGGAGGCACGGCGCAGGATCCGTCCTCGGTTGTTTACAAGCATAACCTTGCTTGCGGATGTGCTCTGGTCGATCGCAATGATGTATCGCTTCATTTTCCGCTCAACCCCTCGCGCACATGCTCGGCAATGCCGTGCGCATCCAGACCATAATGTGCAAATACCTCGGCGGACGTGCCAGTGTATACCTTTTCATCGGGAAGCCCGAGAATCTTCATGCGGGTTGGACAAAGCTCCGCGAGCGTTTCGGCGACCGCGCCCCCTAAGCCGCCGCTGCGGGCATGCTCTTCCACAGTAACGACAAAGCCTGTCGCCGCGGCTTCGATGATGGCTTCGCGGTCGAGGGGTTTTATTGTGAACATATCATAGACGCTTGCGTCGATGCCATCCCGCGCAAGCAGCTCGGCGGCTCGGAGCGCGTGATGCACGGTTTCCCCGCAGGCGATGATGGAGGCATCCGCTCCGCTCCTGAGCAGAACGGCGCGCCCCGGCGTAAAGCCTGTGCCGGGGCTGTATATTTCAGGCACAGGGCCGCGTCCCATGCGTACATACGCCGGCTTTGGGGATTTTGCCAGATAATTCGTAAGGGAGCGCATCTGCACGGCGTCGGCGGGCAGATAAACCTCCATATCCGGAATCGCGCGCATCAGCGCAACGTCCTGCGTTGAATGATGCGTGGAACCAAGCGCGCCATAGCTGACGCCGCCGGATACGCCGATGATTTTCACATTTGTGCGACTGTATGCGACGTCAATTTTGATCTGTTCCGCGCTGCGCATGGAATAAAAGCACGCCGGGCCGCAGACAAACGGTCGCAGACCCGCGTTTGCGAGACCTGCCGCCATGCCGACGGCGTCCTGCTCCGCAATTCCGCATTCGATAAACTGGCCTGGAAGAAGCGCCGCGAAATCGCCGAGCGTCACGCTGCCGCGACTATCGGTAGCAAGCGCAAAAAGCGTTCGATCCATCTGCGCGAGACGGGTCAGCTCATCGGTAAACGCGCCGCGTACGGTGCTGCCTGTCATTCAAACGCCACCTCCGTTATGCCGAGATTTCTGTAAGCCTCGGCAAGCTGTGTTGAATCCGGAACCTTATGGTGCCATGCGGCCTGATTTTCTGCGCAGGGAAGCCCTTTTCCCTTGACTGTGTGCGCGATAAGGCAGTGCGGCTGGCCAGATGGTCTTGAGGAAGCAAAATAGTCTCGGAGCGCCTGAACGTCGTTACCGTCCGCTTCGCATACGTCCCAGCCAAAGGCTCGCCATTTGCCCGCGAGATCGCCCATGGCCATGACCTCCTCGGTTGATCCGCTTATTTGCAATCCGTTTCGATCGACAATCGCCCATAAATTGTCCAGCCTGTAATTCGCGGCGGCCATTGCGGCCTCCCAGATGCTGCCCTCCGCCAGCTCGCCGTCTCCCATGACGACATAGCATCGAAATGCCGCGCCGGTTCGCTTTGCGCCTAAGGCGGCGCCCGCGGCCACCGGCAGACCGTGTCCCAGCGCTCCCGTGCATACTTCAACGCCCGGAACGCGATTGTTCGGGTGTCCGATCAGCCGCGCGCCGGCACGGCTGAATTCGCAAAGCTCCGCCCGCGGGAAGAAGCCCAGATCCGCGAGCAGCGCGTAATAGGCTTCGCAGGAATGCCCTTTGCTCAGGAAGAAGCGGTCTCTTTCCGGCGCGTCGGGTCTGTCGGGAAAGACGTTCATCACATCGGCATACAGCACGGTCAGTATGTCGGCTACGCTCAGCGCTCCGCCGGTGTGTCCGGTTCCCGCATCATGGATCATCTTCAGGGCTTCCGCCCGCACGCGTGAGGCGAGCTGAATCATATCCTTCGTATCCACTTGGAATCCTCCTTTGCAGCATTCAAATCTCTACATCAAATGCCGTCGTGTAGCGTATCTCGAGCGTGTCATCGGGGTTGAAGCGAAGCGGAAGCCAGATATGGCCGCAACGAGAGAAGTCCGCCGTGTTGTGCCTTTCGCACATGAAAATGGGCGTGTGCTTTTGCGTTGTAAAAATAAAGGTTCCCTGAGAACGGAAGGTTGTGTGCTCGTCGTCGCCGACGCATGGGTCGCCCATGTCGCGCCAGTGTCCCATGATCGAGTCAGCCATAAAATATTTCGCCTGATTGTAGGCCCAGCCGGTAAGACCGGATGTAATCATGTAGTATTTTCCGTTGTGTTTGATCAGGCAGGGCGCCTCGCGGGCGTCCGCGGCGTCGACGCGAAGGAATTCGTCTGTCGGGGAGAGGTAGTCTTCTGAGAGCCGGACGATATGCAGGCAGCGCTCGAAGGGCTGAAGAACCGGGTGAAACTCCGTGCTGACCTGCCGGTCGTAGATGAAATATGCAGAACCGTCGTCGTCCTGAAACAGCGTGCAGTCTCGAACAAGTCCTTTGCTGTCAATCGGACGGCAGGTGCAGAGAAACTTATACTGCCCGTTTACGGTGTCACAGACGGCGATACCGGCTTCGGCGGTTCCTTCCGTGAAGCCGTGGTCGCCGGGGGATGCGACGTAATGACACCAGAGCACGTACTTTCCGGTGCGTCTGTTATACAGGATCTTTGGACGTTCAAAGCGCATGGGAGCTCGAAGAAGATGGTTTTCCGCCGAGCAGGAGAGAATGACGCCCTCATATGTCCAGGATGTGAGATCGTCAGACGCATACATGACTACGCCGGTGTCGGTGACCTGCCCGCCCTTTCCACCGGAAGCAAAGGAAAGAGGACGCAGACGCAGCCCATACCAGTGGTATTTGCCGTCGGCATAGATGATTCCGCCATCGCTGGCGTTTATGGGGATTCCGTCCGTATCGAGCATAGGTGTAAATGCGTCCAGCGTGCCATTCGCGATCGTGCGAAGCAAGAAGATCACCTCCGGTTTTATGTGCATTCTGAAAAACGGCGGTCAGGTCTCGTGCCGCTCCCGTCCGTGCGTCCTTCCGGTGGAAAGAACGCTCTGTCTTTCAACGGTCGAAACAGACATGCGGATACGCTGATAGACCTTCTCGTCATTTTCGATCATATCAATCAGCCGATCTACGGCGATCATGCCCAGCTGCTGCTTATCTACCCGTATCGTTGTCAGCGCTGGCTCCGCAACGAGACACAGAGGCATATCGTCCATTCCGACGATGGATACGTCTGAGGGCAGCTTATACCCGGCCTGCTTCAAGGCCATTGACGCTCCGATTGCCATGATATCATTGCCGGCAAAGAACGCGGTGGGAAGCTGGCCGCCGTCCCTGAGCCATTGCGCCATGTCGCGCGTTGCGCCTTCCATTGTCGGCTCAACCATTACATGCTCCGCGCACGAAAGATCGGCTTCCGACAGCGCTGTAAGCAGGCCGGAGAATCGATCCTTCATGTTGTTGAACGGGAGAACGGAATCGATAAACCCGATGCGCCTGTGTCCCTTTGAAATGAGCAGCTTGCCAGCCTGGTATCCGGCTTCACAGTTGTCGATACTGACCGAGGAAAAAGACTCAAACCGGAAATCGCTGTCCAGAAGCAGCACCGGACTCGAAGATTTTCTGTATGGCGCAAGATCGTCCGCGTCCATTTCGGTTGCCAGCAGAAGAATGGGCATATCCGTGAGCGCAGAGATGTCGTCGCCCGCGTTCACGCGATTGATCAGCAGATCATAGGAGCGCCTGCGGCACTGCTCCTGCACGCCATCGATCAGCTGGGAGAAAAAAGCCGTGTCCATAACGACTTTGCCGTGCTTTCTGTATATGACAAAGCGAATGCCGCGGCGTCGATCTTCTTCGCCGGACAGATAGCCCATTTTTATTGCCAGATTTCGAATTTCGTCGGCTTTTTCGGGATTCAGCCGGTTTTTGCGATTGAGCGCGTTCGAAACGGTGGCTGTGGATACGCCGGCTGCCTTGGCAATGTCACTGAGTCTGACCTTGTTCATTTTTAGACCTCCCGATTCTGTGTAGACATATTGTAATATGTCGGACGGAAAGAATCAATAGCGAAAGTTAAAATTAACACAATTAATTTTAATATATATCGCTGAGAGAGAATTCATGCGGGCGGTCTATGAGCGGAATGACCGCTTCGAAGGCCATGAAAACGGAAGAATCCGCCGACTAATTGCCCATACTATGAGAAGGCGGCAGGCATCCATACAGCTAAAAATTTATGAAATATTTCGCTGATATGATAAATTATCTCTTGAATGGCATTGACAGATGACTTGATGCAATGTAAAATGTAAGCAACCGCGTATGACACGAAGCATAAAAAGAAGCGAGGCGATAAATGTATGCCCACGAAGCTGCCGAGAGAAATGACAGGGGCGGAGCTGAATTCCATGCTCAAGAGCAGCGTTAACTTCAAAAGTCTGGGAGGTATGCGCGTACCGGGATTGAAACTCTCGGAGGATGATCTGAAATGGTGGCGGGACGCAAAAATCGGCATGTTTATTCACTGGGGGCTGTATTCGCTGCTTGGACGAGGCGAATGGGCATACTTCAACGAGAAAATTCCGGAGGAAGAATACGCTGCGTTGGCAGGGCAGTTTCAGCCGCAGGACTTTTCGACGGATGAATGGGCGGAAACGGCGCTGGATCTGGGCGCTCGATATGCGGTTATGGTAACCCGACATCATGACGGCTTTGCGTTGTGGGACAGCCCCGGAAGCTATCGCGGCTTTACGTCCATGAACGCGGCGGCCCATCGGGATTTCGTCAGGGAATATACGGATTCGTGCCGAAAATACGGACTGAAAACGGGCTATTATTATTCGCCGATGGATTGGCGCTTTCCCGGGTATTTTGATCCGGTAGGCCTGAAAGACAATGCCCTGCTCATGAAAAAACAGTGCTACGCACAGGTAGAGGAGCTGGTTACACGATATGGAACGCCGGATATTCTGTGGTATGACGGCGGCTGGCTCGCTCATAAGGGTAGCGATACCTCGTCGAGCTGGTTCTGGGAACCGGATAAGCTGAACGCCATGGTGCGCGCACATGCGCCGAAGGTGATTATCAACCCTCGTTCCGGCTGGGAGGGGGACTTTTACTGCGACGAAGGCTCTCATGAGGTCGGAGGAAAGCTCATTCCTGTACCATGGGAGAAAAATCTGTGCCTGTGCTCCGGCGCCAGCTGGGGATGGATGCCGGAGGATCCGGTTCAGCCCCTTGACTGGCTGATTCGAATGCTTGTAAATGTAATCTGCAGGGATGGCAATATTCTGTGGAATATTGCGCCCGACAGAAATGGAAAGCTTTCCGATGAGATTCACATGCGTATCCATGAATTCGGCACATGGATACGACAGCATGGCGAAGCAATATATGGAACGCGCGGCGGCCCGATTGATCCGGTGGACAAGGTGTTTGGAGCGACGTTCCGCGAGAATATCGTATACCTGCATATCCTTGACCCCGAACGCTTTTCCGGAATGCCCATCCATCTTCCTGGAAAGGTTCTTTCCGCTGCAACCCTGGACGGAACCCCCGTTCGCCGCGCCGAAACAGACGTCGGAGTCAGCCTGTCTCTCGAAGGCCTGCCGCCCGAAACGGACACGATCCTGCGAGTAACGCTGGATCGAAAATGTGAAGCCGCCGTATCAGATGTGTATTTTACAGGGAAGGCGTGAGAGAGATCCTCGGAAGAGCTGAGTATTTGAGAGAAATATGCCCAAAGAACGTGGAGCTGTATCACGATCGCTTTGGTAATGGACATGCCGTACGGGCGAGTATCAGAACGATACCTTATTGCAGGCAGTGTGAAAACAGTTGGAAACGAGACGGTTTATAGAAACGGGCGCCCTCCTGCTGCGGAATGAAGCCGCGACAGGAGGGGATCCGTATGGGAAGATTGTTTGAAAGGCTACGGCAGAAAGCAATTACTCTGGCAGCTATGAAGCTGTCATTTTTAAAATGCGGGACGCCAACCTTTGAAATTTGGCAGGTAGGCGCCGAATTGCACGAGCTTTTGCTGCAGCTTGTGTACGTCGATGCTATGCGCGTTGTTGCTATGCGCGGCGCAGAGGACGGCGGCCTGACCCGTGATATAGCAGCCCGGCATTACGCGTATGGAGGACTGCATATGTCTGTCCGTACAGATGCGCGTTACGCTTTGCCACCGTCCTGCTCTTCTGCGCCTTTTCCGCTCCCGTTGCCCACCGAAACGCAGATCGGCTCGCAGGGGTGTTTCTGTGCGAAGGAGGGGCATATCCAAGGATGCTCGCGGTAACGAAGTGCATCAGGTTGTTAATGCTACGGACGGCACGCTGACCAGCGTGACCGATTCGAATGGTCAGACGGTGAACTATACCTACGACGAATCGAAACGTGTGACGGGCGTAGAAACCACGACGGACGGCAAGGCCTATCGGAATGCCTACACCTACGAGAACGACCGCATCAAGACGGTTGCCCACAACACGACCGGTGACACACAAGACGTGACCTACACCTTCAACTATGACGAGCTGGGTCGCAAGACCACGGTAAAGGTAGGCAGTCAGACGCTTTCGACGAATGTCTATAGCTCTGATCGCAGCGGCTTGCTGAAGGAAGTTCAGTACGGCAATGACGGTAAAGTGAAGTACGCTTACGATGAATACGATCGACTGACCGGTGTGAGATACGACGATGAGACGACCGACCGCTACACCTACGAGTACGGCGCGGATGGCGAAGCCAGTGTGGTACGTGACAAAAACCTCGGGCGCGTGCTTCAGACCGAACGTGACCTCACCCAGCGAGCGATGGGCACACAGCTGCGTGACGCGAACGGTAATCTTCTGTACCGCACAGAGCTTGACTACGACACGCAGAACCGTCTTGTGGGCTTTGGCGAAACCGCCAGCGGCCGGAATTACAAGACCGCCTACACCTACGACAACGAGAACCGCGCAACGGAGATCAGCTTTGGTGGGAATGATACGGTTCACTATACCTACGACAACCTCGGTCGTGTATCCAACCGCGTTGTCGAGAACGGCACGGATGAAGGAAAACTTACCAGTACCTACGAGTACGTCGAGGGCGGCTATGGCGATGGCAGTACCACACCGCTGGTACAAAAGATTAACCAGCCCCAGATTCCGTTCGAGTACACCTATGATTCCCGAGGCAACATTATTTCGGAGAAGCGCAGCAATCTGACCACGACCTATGCATATGATGCCCTTGGACAGTTGATTCGAGTGAATGACCCGCATGAGAACGCCACATGGATCTATAGCTACGATCGTGGCGGCAATATTCTCAGCAAAGCGCGCTATGCGTACACTATCGGTGAGCTGGGCACAGCGGCGCAGGTCGTACCATATGCTTACGGTGACGCGAACTGGAAAGATAAGCTGACCGCCTATAACGGCAAGTCTATCACTTACGACGCGATTGGCAACCCGCTGACAGACGGAACGTGGACTTATCAGTGGCAGGCGGGTCGACAGTTGAAGCAGATGACCAAGAGCGGTACGACCATCCAATTCAAGTACGACCACAATGGTCTGAGAGTGGGCAAGGTTGTCAACGGTACCGAAACGAAGTACATGCTTCACGGCAAATTGGTTACGCACCTGACCGTCGGCGGCGATAACCTGCACTTCTTCTACGACGCGCAGAGCCGCCCGGCGAAGGTGAGCTACAACGGCACGATCTACACCTACGTCCACAACTTGCAGGGAGACGTCGTTGGGCTGCTTGACAATGCGGGCACGCTTGTAGTAGAATACAAGTACGATGCGTGGGGCAAGATGATTGTTACCACTGGTTCGCTGGCTGCGACGCTGGGTGCGTGCAATCCATTCCGCTATCGTGGATATGTCTACGACGAGGAAACTGGGCTGTACTACCTGCGCAGCCGCTACTACAACCCGGTGGTTGGACGGTTCGTGAATGAAGATGGCGCGATCATTCCGGGACTTCTCAGCACGAACATGTTTGCATACTGCTCGAATAATCCGCTTTCGCTGGTGGATACGTCCGGCTGCAGGGGAGAAAACATCTTCCAGCGTGCGGGAAACTGGCTCTCCGATCTTTTCAACAAAATCGGAGATGAAATCAAATACCAGACGAAGATCCAAACCGAAGTCAACATCCGCATGGCGAAAAGCGCTGATGAGAAACTTTCAAAGGCTGAGAATTGGATCAAGAAGAAAGCCTCTGATGTTGGCGACTGGTGGAATGGCAGCGCTAAGCCTTGGATTGAGCAAGCATGGGAAGATGTTGGGAAATCTATCAAGGATGCACTCCGTGCCCAGCAGCAGGCGGACATTCTCTCCACACAGATGACCTATAATGCAGGGGTTAAAGTCTGCGATTGGTTCTCTGACAATTGGAGAGATGTGGTTGACTGGGCAGGGTTTGCACATAGTACTGTTTCAGTCGGATTAGGCATCACGGAGAAACTCGTTAAAGGGTTTACGCTTCCGCCTCCCGTTGGTACAGCGATGCTTGTTGTAGATTTCGCATTTTGGTTGTACGAAGCAGGAGATAAACTATTTGGGTGGTGGTAATCATGAAGAAACTAATCAATAGAAAGATAGCAATGGCTTTTGACATCGCGGCGCTGGTCTCCATAGTTGGGTATATCGCAATTGACAATGATGTAGTCGATTGTGTTTGCTTAACGATTTGGGGAATGGCACTTATCGTCGAAATTGCATACAAAATCTCCACAAGTAAGCGCTCTTAAATATTGAACCCCGCCGCACTCCAGCGGCGGGGCTTTTCTCATGCCTGCATTTTGTTGACCTCAACAAAATGGTTGACACAGACCATTTTGCGGACGTACGCAAGATGGTTCATCAATTTCGTGGGGACGCGAACATGATCCCCACCATTTGCGTGACCTCACGAAAATGGTCAGTGCGTTACGCTTTGCCACCGTCCTGCTCTTCTGCGCCTTTTCCGCTCCCGTTGCCCACCGAAACGCAGATCGGCTCGCAGGGGTGTTTCTGTGCGAAGGAGGGGCATATCCAAGGATGCTCGCGGTAACGAAGTGCATCAGGTTGTTAATGCTACGGACGGCACGCTGACCAGCGTGACCGATTCGAATGGTCAGACGGTGAACTATACCTACGACGAATCGAAACGTGTGACGGGCGTAGAAACCACGACGGACGGCAAGGCCTATCGGAATGCCTACACCTACGAGAACGACCGCATCAAGACGGTTGCCCACAACACGACCGGTGACACACAAGACGTGACCTACACCTTCAACTATGACGAGCTGGGTCGCAAGACCACGGTAAAGGTAGGCAGTCAAACGCCTTCAACCAACGTGTACACGGCTGAACACAGCGGCTTGCTCTCCGAGATGCAGTACGGCAATGACGCCACTAAGCCATTGTCTGTAACGAACGCATGAAGAAGCCAGTCATTACTGACTGGCTTCTGGGATGGAGCATACCCCAACGTATCCGAACCCACAGCCTCATTCCAATCCCGGAGGGGAATGGTTTCCCCTCCTTCGATGAAGTTCAGACCAAACGTTAAACCTTCGTCTGTCAGATAGACTGCGTTCAAAAAAACATCGGTGATAAGCTTACGATACTTGGGATCGTCCTTGGAACCGGATTTCAATCGAGTCAGCCAATCTTCAAAAAACTCTTTCGGAATATCGGGATGTTCGAGTTTCTCGTTCAAGATTGCAGTCTGAATCTTTTTCTTTTCCTCTTCCAAGGAGTCGAGCCTTGCCTTCGTCGATTCCGTGATGATTCCCATCTGAATGGCATTCAACATATTGTCGATGCCCTTCTCGACTTCCTTGAGGTTAGCATTGAGAATTGGGAGGAGGGTGCTTTCCTGCTTCTGTATTCTGCACGCGCATTCAGCAACACCTTCGATGACACCTTTGCGGTGAATCAACTCAATGATGCGGTCAATGACAAGCTTCTCAGCAATTTCCTTTCTGAGTATCCGTTGCTTGCATCCTTCGTTCCGCTTGTGATTGCCGCATTTGTAGTAGTAATACTTTCCACCACAATGTCCTTTACCATTCTCGCCAATCATCATGGAACCGCATTTACCACAAAAGAACTTCGTTGTCAGCAGATACTCTTCTGTTGCCTTGAAGCTTGGAGGCGCAAGTCTGTTATGCGCTTTACGCTCCTGCACTCTGTCGAATAGTTCGCGGTCAATGATTTTTGGTACGCCATCAGCGATTCCTTCACCCATCGCACGATAATACCCAAGGTATACGCGGTTCTGCAAAAGCGTGTCCAGACTGCTCTGCCTGAAAGGCTTGTTGCGGGTGGTCATGATGCCTCGCTCGTTCAAAGATGCGATGATCTCACGGATGGTTTCACCATCAGCATACCGCGTAAATATCTCCTGAACTATGGGAGCTGTTTGGGGATTTATGATGAGGTGTTGATCCTCGCTCTTCATATAGCCTAATGGCATTGTACCACCATTGTACTTGCACTTCAAGGCATTTTCCTTCAATCCTCTTGTTATCTTTACTGCAAGATCCGCAGAATAGTATTCTGCCATGCCTTCCAGCATTGACTCAAGAATGATTCCTTCAGGTGAATCACTTATCTGCTCTTTCGCAGATATGACCTTGACACCATTCTTTTTAAGCTTGGTCTTATATGTTGCTGAGTCGTAGCGGTTACGAGAAAACCTGTCCAGCTTCCAAACGAGCACAACCTCAAAGAGTCGCTTTTCACTATCCTTGATCATTTTCTGGAACCGTGGACGCTTGTCTGTTTTACCAGTCAAAGCTCGGTCTGCGTACACTTCTATAATGGTAATTCCGTTTTTCTCGGCATACTCACGGCACTCGCGTACTTGACCTTCGATTGATTCTTCGCGCTGATGATCGCAACTGAATCGTGCATAGATTACTCCGTTCATTCTGATCCCTCCTTCTCCTAACTGTCGCTATTGTTTCGCTACTCATCCAATACAGACTTGACCAGACAACGAGCCATGGTCTCAATGATTGACTCAGGAAGCTTCTACTCGACAGTTTCATCAAATCTTTTGCACTGTCGCTATGCTTCCAATTCTTCCTTCCATCCTTCCTTTACCATATAACCTCCTGTGAAAACAGCGAACTGAGTATCATTCAGTTCGCCGAAAAGTATTATAAGCTGCTTCGCTTGTTAATATCAAGGCCCATCAGAACTCACGAAATCTATGCGGAATCATGTTATGTTGCCTTGCCAATATCAAAGGAATCATATCTCGTGATTTCTCAGGTATATTCCGACAAATTTTACATTTGAAATTCTCTATCGCATATCAGATGTTTCTTGGCGATCAGCCATGCGATTCCAACTGTGGCTGCATATCTGCAAGAGCAGAAGGAAGCAATAACCACGTTAGTAGGAAAAAGCAAAACACCCTGACACTGCGTTTGATACTCATGAACACCTCGTTCTCAATTTCCAGTTGAAGAAACAATGTTTTACCATTCATTCTATTATACCGCTTTCAGCGTGCTATATCAAGAAAAACAACCGTGAATCGCGTTAATTTGCACGCTGCCGCCGCTATACAATAATAGTGGAGGTGGTGCAATGGAGGCCGATTATATACGTGAGAGGATCACTCAGCTTCGGCTGAAAAAAGGTGTATCCGAGTATCAGATGAGCCTTGATCTCGGTCACAGCAGAAGCTATATTCAGAGTATTGTGTCTGGCAGATGTTTGCCATCCCTGCCGGAGTTCTTATATATCTGCGAGTATCTGAATGTCACACCGAGCGCGTTCTTTGACGAGAACTCAGAAGAACCTGCTCTGATACAAAAGGCACTCGATGGAATGCGTACTCTGAAGGACAAGGATCTTCTTACCATCCTATCACTCATTGACCGGTTCAAAGAACAATAGCAAGTAACCAGCGTCGCCGATACGACGCTGTTGTTTTTATGGACAATATTACGATCTGATTCTTCTTTCACGCCGACCACGAAACGGATGGTCGGCGTTCGTGTTCCCGAAAATGTTTAGAAACACGACAAGTTTCTTGCAAATGCAATCAGTACACGCTAAATTTGTGTTTTTGCTTGAACTTTCTTTTTCTTCGTGATAAAATAAAAAAGGAACATAATTTTTGGGGAGTGTCATGATGAAAGTCAGTTATAAGAAGCTTTGGATTCTCTGTGCGGAAAGGGAGCTCAGCAAGGGCGAACTCAGAAAGCGTGCGGGGCTATCCTCTGCGACATTTACAAAACTGAGGAAGAACCAAGAAGTTACGCTGAATGTGTTGCTCAAAATTGCCGATGTACTGGATTGTGACGCCGGTGATATGATGCAGTTTTATCGTGAGAGTGATGGCGTCCATATCGACGATGAAGTGGATACGCTGGACGTTTGGTAAGGCGGTACCAATATGAACGAACTAAATTACAGTGCGGGATTGATGTCTCAATCGTTTTGGTTTGTCGAGTTGAAAAGAATGATTCAGCTGAGAAGTCAAGGAAAAACCAATGAAGAAATCAAGACCGCATGCCTGGAAGAGAATCTCCTCGGACTTTCCAAAGAAAGCCGCGCACAGCGTGCATTTGGATACCTGATCAACAGGCTGAGTACAATGGACGATATACTGTGCCAGTTGTATCTTTCGTCCTCACTGCAGACCCAGAAGATGATCACGCTGGTTGCCATCCTCAGAACGGATCGGCTGTTCTATGAATTTCTCTACGAGGTCTATCGGGAAAAGATTCTGATGGGCAGCGAAACAGTAGAAACTCAGGATGCTCATATATTCTTCCACAAAAAAGAAGTGCAGGCTCCCGAGATTGGTGAGTGGAAAGATACGACCAGAGCAAAGTTGGCAAGGCTCTATATCAACTATATGACAGAGGCGGGTATGCTGAGTCAGCAGAAACGGGTTCACACAATTACTCCGCCGATTCCTGATATTGCGCTGGAAAGGTATCTGAAAGCGAACGGCGAAACCACAATGCTGAAAGCGATTACAGGAGCGAATTGATATGTATACATTGGAAGAACGACTTGATCAGGCGGAAGCGAAAATCAGAAAACCTTCCTTCCGTGAGAACAAAGGACTCGGCAATGAAGTCGGGTACTATATATTCGATTATGCTCCCGAACATGAAATGAAAGTCCGCGAACGAGTGAAATACATTGAGCAAAAGTATTCCACAGAAATGGAAGGTTTCAAGGTTGTCGTATTTGATCTGTATGATATTATGATCGGCATTCTTGAAGAAAAGGGATACCTTGAAAAATGCTATGAGTTCGAGCAGAAAAAAGGACTTGAACGGATTCAAAAAGCCATTGGCAATACCTTGCGAATTACAGCAGCGGACAGCTTGATCGTAAGCTATATTCAGGAGCATACGCCCGAGAACTCTGTGGTGTTCCTCGTTGGAATTGGCAAGTGCTATCCGATTCTGAGGTCTCACACAATACTGAACAATCTACATCAGGTTGTCGATCATGTGCCTGTTGTCATGTTCTACCCCGGAAAGTATGACGGGCAGGAACTGGATCTGTTCGGCGAGATCAAAGACGACAACTACTATCGTGCATTCAAACTGGTCGAATCATTCTAAAGGAGAAGAAGTCAATGATTATCAGAGACACTTTTTTGAAATCGATTGAGCGTGACATCAAAGGCGTTATCAAGGTTGGCCAAGATGATACTGCAAACATACGTCAGGAGCTCTCTGAGTATGTCGTCACGCGGGAGTTACAGCGCCATTTTGCTGATTTCTTCTCTGCGTACAAGAAAGGTATTGTCGGAAATACCGATAAAATGGGCGTGTGGATTTCCGGCTTCTTTGGAAGCGGTAAATCTCACTTTTTGAAGATCCTGTCTTACCTTTTGTCTGACCGTGTGGTTGACGGCAAAAAGGCAATTCAGTACTTCATCGACGACCACAAGATCAGGGACAATATGGTGCTGGCGGATATGAAGCTGGCTTCCGATACGTCCACAGACGTGATCCTGTTCAACATTGATTCCAAAGGCGAAGTGAATGGCAAGCAGGACAAAGACGCCATCGTCTCTGTCTTCTTCAAGGTATTCAATGAGATGCAAGGCTTCTGCGGCGCAATTCCTTTTCTTGCGGATCTGGAACGCAAGCTCACAGAAGACGGCAGATACGAAGAGTTTGTTCAAAGCTTTGAAGAGATCAACGGCGAATCATGGAAGGAAGCAAGGAATGACTTTGACTTCATTCAGGACGACGTTGTCGAAGCATTGAGCAGCATCGGCTTTATGAGCGAAGAGGCCGCCAGAAACTGGTGTGAAAAGGCTGCCGAACCTTATTCCATCAGTATCGAGCGCTTTGCCGATCTAGTACGCCGCTATATAGAAAAGAAGGGAAACAACCATCATGTGGTCTTCCTTGTGGATGAGATCGGTCAGTACATCGGCGATGACACCAAGCTGATGCTGAATCTTCAGACCATTACGGAGGATCTGGGTACGGCTTGCGGTGGCAAGGCTTGGATCATTGTCACCAGTCAGCAGGATATTGATTCGGTGACGAAGACCAAGGGCAACGACTTTTCCAAGATTACGGGACGTTTTGACACGCGCCTGTCCTTGTCCTCCGCCAACGTTGACGAAGTCATCAAAAAGCGTATTCTTCAGAAAAATGAAGCCGGTCAGCAGTCACTGGAGCTTCTGTACGATCAGTGCGCGACCATCGTCAAGAATTTAATTATCTTTGACGGCGGCGCTGAGAAGAAGCTCTATTCAACCAGAGAAAACTTTGCGGACGTTTACCCGTTCATTCCTTATCAGTTCAACCTGTTGGGAAGTGTTCTGACTTCTATCCGGACGCACGGCGCATCCGGCAAACACCTTGCGGAAGGCGAACGCTCCATGCTGGCGCTGTTCAAGGAGTCTGCTTCCCGACTGAGGAATAATGAACTCGGCAAGCTCGTCCCGTTCAATATGTTCTATGACGCCCTTGAGCAATTCCTGGACCATTCGCACAGAGGCGTTATTATCCATGCACTCGACAACGACATGATCAATCCCAATCATGAAGACGATTGCTTTGACGTGAACGTTCTCAAGACGCTCTTCATGATTAAATACGTAAAAGAAATGCCTGCCACGCTGGAGAACGTCGCCAGCCTTCTGGTGCAAGATATCAATGAAGACAGACTGGAACTGCTCAAGCGTGTAGAAGACGCTCTCAAACGCCTGATCCGTCAGACGCTTGTTCAGAAAACGGGCGAAGTCTATGTCTTCCTGACCAATGAGGAACAGGAAATCAACCGCGAGATCGAGCGGATGCAGGTTGAACAGTCTGAGCTGATCACCAGCACGTCCGAATTGATTTTTGACGGCATCTATGACGAAAAGAAATTTCGTTATCCCGCTTTCAACGGCCGCTACATCTTCCCGTTCAATCAGATGGTAGACGACCGCCCCTATAAGGCAAACCAGAGCGCGGATATTACCCTGCATATTCTGACGCCGTATTGCGATGAGTCTACGGACGAAAGCACACTGCGTATGATGTCGGGTCAGTCACAGTGTGTGCTGGTTGTTCTTCCGGAGGATGCAGCGTTCCTTGAAGAAATTCGCGCTTCCAAGAAGATCGAGAAGTTCCTTCAGAAAGACGCTCTGAATACTGCAACCAAATACGAACAGCTGAAGGATGCCAAGCGCAGTGAGAAGCGCAAGCACGACGATGATGCAAGGTTGTTCCTTGAGGAAGCGCTCAAAGCCTCAACGATCTATGTCGGCGGCGACAAGGCGCAGTCTTCCGGCAAGGACATTCGCACGCGCATCAACGAGGCTCTGGGTAAACTGATCGCAGGCGTATATCATAAGCTTACTTATATTGACAAACCCATGGGCGAAGCCGAACTTCGCACTCTGCTCCGAAGCAGCAGCAATCAACTCAAGCTGGATCTGGGTGGCGAAGCGACCTGCAATGCACTCGCTCTGAACGATGTGCGGGACTATATTGCCCTCAACAGCAGCCGCAAGATGAAGACTTCTCTCAAATCTGTAATGGATCGCTTTACCAAAGCTCCTTATGGATTTATTGAGGCTGATATCTGGTGGCTGGTTGGCAAGCTGTTCAAAAACGGCGAAGTGGCGTTCTTTGTCAACAGTGAGGCGGTGACTTTGCTGACGAAGTCCGTGGATGAAATCGTCCGCTTCATCACCCGCAAGGAATACTACGAGAAGCTGATGCTTGACAAGAAAGAGCGTCCCGGAGAAAAGCAGATCAAGTCCGTGCGCGAGATCATGAAGGAGCTGTTCCACATCACCCCCACCAGCGAAGATGAGGATGCGCTGATGCAGTCCTTCCATAACTATGCGGCGAACCTCAAGAGCACGCTTGAGAAGCTTGAAATCCATTATCAGACCCAGCCCGCGTATCCGGGAAAGGCGCTGATCGCCAGCGGCAAAAAGCTGATGAACGACGCCACCCAGATGCGTTACAGTACCGAGTTCTTTGCGGGTATGGATCAACGGCGGGATGACTATTTTGACTTTGCTGAGGACTATGAGCCTCTGAAGAGCTTCTTTGAAGGCGATCAGAAAGCCATCTTCGACAAGACGCTGCTGTTGCTCGGCATCTTTGATGACAGTAAGAACTTCATCGCCAAGCCTGAGCTGGATGCTGTCGTGAAAGAGATGCGCCGCATCGTCAGAATGGACAAGCCATACAATGAGATCTTCAAGCTGCCCGGACTGAACAAGCAGTTCTCCGATATGTATGACGCCATACTGGATGCACTGCTTGCGCCTGTGCAGGAAGTCATTGCTGCGGCAAGAAAGCGCGTATTCGACGAGCTGAACGGCAAGCATTGCCATGACAAGCTCGTGAACCGATATATTGAGCGGTTTGAGGAAATCAACCGGAAAGCGGAAGCTTGCAATAACGTCGCAACACTCCAGAACATCAAGATCGAAGCGGACGCTTTGAAGACCCGTCTGCTCAATGAAATCGTCACGGAAGAAGCGGAGATGACACCACCTGCGCAGCCCCAGAAGTATGACGACGATCCCGGAGAAACGCCTGTTGTCGTGACTCCTCCGCCGAAGAAGAAAAAGACGGTGAGCATCAAGGAGATTACTGCATATTCTTCGTGGCAGCTTGAAACAGAAGAGGACGTGCGTCGCTATGTTGAGGAACTGCAGAAGAAACTAATCGCAAAACTGGAAAAAGACACCATCATCCATGTAGAGTTCTAACGGAGGAAGCAATGTCCGAAACGTTTTCAATCAAGATTCAAGGCGATAGCGAAGGATACGTCACATTTGAGTGTCCGTTCTGTGGCGCATCCTTCAAACTCAATGCAGGAGAGTATCAAGATGATAATTATCCCTTTACGGATTTATTCTGCCCGTATTGTGGCTTGACAAAAGAAAAAGATCATTTTCTATCTCATGAAGTGATCGAACAAGCTCAGAAGATCGCAGAAAACTACATGATTGACGAACTCAATAAAGCCTTCAAGGGTATGAGTAGAACTCTCAATAAAACACGCGGACCGATTACCGTCAAAATGACATACAAGCCATTGAAACCGGTACCGACACGTGAACTCAAAGACAAGGATACTGTCGAAACAGAGTTTCAGTGTTCTTGTTGTGAACACAAAGTGAAGGTTCTTTATTCTGCCGGAAAAGCGAAAGTATACTGTCCGTACTGTGGGGTGGATCTATGAACATGTCTGAACTTAGGACTGCCAGCTTGGATTTCAGAAGAAAATCGAGTGATTTTTTGAACAGCACTATGGATAATGCTGATGTCAATCTGAATCGGTTTGCCAAGTATCTTGATAAGAATAATCTGGTAAGGAGTATTCTCCAAGATAAGATATATGGAGTGGAATATGATTACAGAGATTGTTTTAGACATGAAATGGCACATCGCCATGATATCTGTATACCAGAAGACGAAGAGTGTCATATAAAGGCTTGCTATGACTATCTACAGGAACTGGCCCAAAGTACAAGCCCTATACTGCCCATCGCAATAAGCTACCACTGTGGAGGCGGCAAATACGATGACATTATCCAAGAATTCTATAGTAATATTGGGAAACCGATTATTGACTTTGTGAATGACAGTATCGCAATGCAGATGATTGTTGTGGAAGAGGAGCAAAAAGCAGAAACAATGAGGGCAGCGATCTATCCCAGCATTACCGGAAACAGTGGGACAATCAATATACAGGCAAGTGGAACCATCAACTCTACGAACACGGTTGGCGCATCTTCTGAACTGATCTCCCTTATAGAGACAGCATTGCAGGCACTTTCGTCGGCCAACGTTGTATCAGAAGATGATCAAGAAGCCATTGAAGATGTCAGAGACGACTTGGAGCAGGTTCAGGAACAACTGACATCCGAAGCTCCAAAGAAGAGCCGTTTGAAAAAGGCGTTGGATGGCATCAAAAAGTTTGCCGGAGATACTTCTCAAAAGGTCTTAGTCAATTTAGCTGCTGGAGCTATAACTGCAAATTGGGGCGCTATTATTCAGGGCGTCCAAAGCATTATTGAGCGACTACCGAACTAAATAAGCGGGAGGCTACACACATGAACAAGACAGCGATCAAGAACTTTGCCGTATGGGCAAGGCGCAAGCTGATTGATGATATAAGCTACAAGGCAGGTCTGCTGGGCGTCACGGAGAAAGGCATTGCCGAACCTCTGCCCCAATCCACCCGCGACATGCAGATGTTTGACATCGGCACGAAGGAACCCGTGAAGGTGACAGGCGTTGCTATGGAACAGCGCAGTATGCTGGTCGCCGCCATAAAAAGCAAAGCACGCGAAAGCAATCTCAAAAGCGCGTTTCAGTTTGTGATCGAAGAGGTTGCCTACACATGGTTCAACCGTCTGATCGCTATCCGCTTTATGGAGGTCAACGACTATCTGCCTTCTCGTACCCGCGTGCTGTCCTCCGAGAATCCCGCCAAGGCAGAACCGGATTTCGTGACCAATCCCTTTGATACCGACCTCAGCTTCACCGCCGCCCAGCAGGACGAGGTGATGCGGCTGAAGGATTCCAATAAGCTGGACGAGCTGTTCCGTATGCTGTTCATCATACAGTGCAATAAGCTGCATGAGATTTTGCCGCGCCTGTTTGAAACGGTGAGCGATTACACGGAGCTGCTGCTGACCATCTCCTTCACGGATAAGGACGGCGTGGTGTATCGTCTGACCCACGATATTCCCGAGGACGACTTCAATGTCGAGAAGGAAGGTCAGGTCGAGATCATCGGCTGGCTGTACCAGTACTATAATACCGAGCCCAAGGACAAAGTGTTCGAGGGCTTGAAAAAGAACATCAAAATCACCAAGGACACCATTCCCGCCGCGACCCAACTTTTCACACCCGATTGGATCGTGCGGTACATGGTGGAAAACTCCCTCGGTCGTCTATGGGTAGAGGGACACGAGGACTTCGACAAGTCCCAGTGGAAATACTATCTGGAAGAGGCACGGCAGGAGCCCGAGGTGGCAGCGAAGCTGGCGGAACTGCGCGAGGAGCGAAAGAGCCTGCGCCCCGAAAAAATCAAGTGCATCGATCCCTGCATGGGCAGCGGACACATCCTTGTGTACATGTTCGACGTGCTGATGCAGATCTACACCTCGCAGGGTTATATCGAGCGCGACGCGGCTTCGCTGATCCTGCAAAACAACCTGTACGGTCTCGACATTGACGACCGTGCGGCGCAGCTGGCATACTTTGCGGTCATGATGAAAGCGCGCCAGTATGACCGCCGCTTCTTCAGCCGCAACGTTCAGCCCCATGTGTATGCCCTACCCGAAACCAAGGGCAAGCTGTCTGCCTGCAGCCATGAGTTTGGCTTGGGCGAACAGCTCTATTCGGCGTTCCATGACGGCAAGGAATACGGTAGCCTTCTGGACATCGGTATGGGCGAAGCGGAACTCAATCTCCTCAAAATGCACATCGACGATATGTTGATGAACGGCGACATGACCGACATTGCCGCCGCGAATGTTGTCGAGCCGCTGTGGGATGTGGCGATGGCGCTGACACAGAAATATGATGCGGTTATCACCAATCCGCCGTATATGGGTGCATCCAACATGAACCCTACTCTAAACAAATATATCAAAGACAAATTTGCTGATTATAAGTCTGACTTCTTTTCTGCCTTCATTGTCCATGCCATGAGTATGGCAAAGCGTGATGGCTATTTGGGTTTCTTCTCTCCGTATGTATGGATGTTCATCCAGTCCTATGAGAAAATGCGTTACAAGCTGTACAATGACTGCACGATTGAAACATTGATTCAGTTTGAGTATTCAGCATTTGAAGAAGCCACTGTACCCGTTTGCACTTTTGCTTTCCGCAACAGCCCTATCAGAGGTAAAAAAGGTTGCTATTTCCGCTTGACTGATTTCCGGGGCGGTATGGAAGTACAGCGTCAAAAGACGCTTGAGGCTATTTCTGATCATAATTGTGGTTTCTACTATGAGCAATGTTCGGATAACTTTATAAAGATTCCAAGTGCTCCTGTAGCGTATTGGGTAAGCGATGCTATTTTTTCATCTTTTGACTTACAGCATGCCTCCGAATACATCTCACCAAGAATTGGCTTAGTTACGGGTGACACTGATAGGTTCTTACGACTTTGGTTTGAAGTTGAGCACCAGAAGATTAAATGGGATTGTTGCACAGAAGCCGAATCTATTGCCAGTAAGAAGAAATGGTTCCCTTATCAAAAAGGTGGATCATATAGGAAATGGTATGGAAATAACGAGTATATCATCAACTGGGAGAATGGTGGTTGGGAGTGTAAGAATGACAATTTCAGCGGGACACGTGTAAAATCACATAATTACAATGATGATTATGCGTTCAGGCAGGCGCTTACTTGGACTAAAATATCGTCAGGTGATTTCGCTTGTAGGTATGTAGGAAATGGATTTATGTTTGATGATGCTGGACCAATATGCACTATCAATCGTGGAGACATCAAAGAATTCCTCGGACTGTTGAACTCAAAAGTTGCAGGGCTCTACTTATCGTTTCTAAGTCCTACAATGAACTATCTTCCTGGACATATCAACGCAATACCTGTTGATTATGATCGAATTCGCTCCGAAGGGAATATTCCAACCATCGTTGAGAAAGCGTTCACTATCTCACGTACAGATTGGGACTCCTTTGAGACTTCTTGGGATTTCAGCGAGCATCCGTTTGTCCGCTGGAGCAAAGGTCTGTGGGATTGCACCTGCACAGCCGCGACCTTAGACGGCTTCTATGGTCATCATGTCGAATGGCCGAAGTCCAACTTGGAACTGTGCTGGCTGCTCTGGCAGGGCGAATGCCAGGAGCGTTTCAATCAGCTCAAAGCCAACGAGGAAGAACTGAACCGCATCTTCATCGACATCTACGGATTGCAGGACGAGTTGACACCCGAAGTGGAAGACAAGGATGTGACCGTGTGCCGCGCTGATCTCGGTCGTGACGTTCGCTCCTTTATCTCCTACGCGGTGGGCTGTATGTTCGGACGCTATTCCCTCGATGTACCGGGTTTGGTGCTTGCCGGTCAGCCGTATTCGTCCCGATTCGTTCATGATCCGAGCGGCTATTCGGAAGGCATTCCGACGACGCTGGCGGGAGATTATGTGCGGATGTCGGATGGCGGTGTCGATGTGAAAATCTGTCACTATATGCCCGACGTTGACAACTGCATTCCCATCACCGATGAGGAATACTTCGACGACGACATCGTGAGCCGCTTTGTGGAATTTGTGCGCGTGGCATTCGGTGAGGAACAGTTGGAAGCCAATCTGGACTTCATCGCCTCTGCCCTCGGCAATAAGGGCAACACCAGCCGCGAAGTCATCCGCAGTTATTTCCTGAACGACTTCTTCAAGGATCACGTGAAAACCTATCAGAAGCGTCCCATCTACTGGCTGTTTGACAGCGGCAAGCAGAACGGCTTCAAAGCCCTCGTCTATATGCACCGCTGGAACGCCGACACCGTGGGCAACCTGCGCGTGGAATACCTGCACCGTATGCAGCGCGTGTACGAGAAGGAAATCGAGCGCATGCAGGAGACCATCGACAACAGTAAGAACGGCAAAGAGGTCGCCGCCGCCCAGAAGCGCAAGGACAAGCTGACCAAGCAGACGAAGGAAACCAAGGAATACGACGCCAAGGTAGCCCACATCGCTCTGCGCAGAATCGACATCGACCTCGACGACGGCGTGAAGGTCAACTACGACAAGGTACAGACCGATACCGAAGGCAAGAACCTAGGCATTCTGAGCGCGATTAAGTGAGGTAATCTTATGGCAAATAAAGCACAGCTTGAGAAGTTGCAGAATGAGCTTTTGAAAAAAGGCGTTGCTGGATATGAGACCCTTGAGAACATTTTCCTTGAGGTTTTCAAAAGTAATTTTGGAACTGATAACGACCTATATAAGGATGCAGAAGGTATTAAATCTGGGTGGAACGTACCAGGTCGTTTTGGATATATCAATGGTGCCGTACCTGCAGAAGAATACAAGCAGTGCAAGTATAATGAATATGTCAGGCTTATTTCCGAGGCTTTGAATTACCTAACTTATGTAGAATCGGAGGTCAATATGGGTGTAACTACTACCTCAAGCAACAAAGTTTTTATTGTGCATGGTCATGATAGCAAGACGAAATATGAAGTTGCTTACTATTTGCAGACTATAGGTCTTACTCCCATTATCCTTCACGAACAGGCAAATGGTGGGATCAAAAGCATAATTGGAAAGCTACAAGAAAATGCCGATGTAACGTGTGCAATAATCCTCCTAACTGCCGATGATATTGGCAAAGCAAAAGATGATATGTCTGATCCTAAACCGAGGGCACGGCAAAACGTTGTCTTTGAAGCTGGATACTTTATCGGTAAACTTGGAGAAGATCGAGTTGTTATGATTGCTGATGAAGATATAGAAGGTATCGGCGATCTAAGCGGATGTATTTATATCCCGAATGATCAGAACGGCGGATGGAGAGAAAAGCTCAAAAAAGAGTTCAAACTAATGGGTATCAACTACACTGAATAAGTTACAGGAGCTACCACCATGAACCTACGCCAACTGCTGGAACAGAATCCCCGTATGCTGCGGACAAAGGAGCGCACACGAGCACTCCTTTGCGACGTATACCTCGGGGATATGGGCAAGGTCAACCTGATGATGACAGCTTACAGTCTGGATGTCGTCGGGCTGATCCGTTCGGGCAAAAAGATCGATCAGTTTGAGAAGGCGCGGCTTTCCAAGACGCTGGTACAGCAGCACGCCATTGCGGAAGACAAGGCAAGCTGGGCCATTGAGGAATGGCTTGGCTGCCTGTCTCCGTATGTTGTTCAAAAGCTGGATGCTCTTGTGCAGGAAGAAGTCAACGCCGAGCAGGAGCTCCTGCGGCGTGAAGCATTGGAGCAGGCTGCGGCGCTGCAAGCCGCAGAGGAACTGGCACAAAAGAAAAAGGAAGCCGAAGAAAACGCGCTGCTGACAAGGGACGACTATGTAGGATTCTATACCAATCCTGCGTTGAAAGAAGAAGCAGGAAGGATATTCGTTCCCTGCGGCGTCGGCAACACGGACAGCGGATTCTTTATTCACGGCATTTCGCGTGAGTTGATTTGCAAGCATCCGCTGGCGTCCATCTATGCGCTGGTGTACAACTATCTGGTGCGCTCTTCCCGCATTCAGGAGAATGATATTCCGAAGTATACTCAGAACATCAATGCGCCTTATGAACTGGACTACAGGAGCATATTCAGGCTTGCCATCACCCTGCTGATGATGATCAGGCACAATGTCATCAGAGGAAACGCGGCAGGCCTCAGATTCGTTGAGCAGGAAGACCGAAACAACGTCAAGTATGCCGTGGGGCTTATCAACCACTATGCGGAACTGTTCAGCCGACTGGCAAAAATACCATACACAAAGCTGACGATTCAGAACGGAACAAAGAGCGTGTCCGTCGTCGGTAAGGCGGACATCTGGACGGAGAACAACACCGAGCTGGCAACCAACGCCCGTGAGATCTGGTACGGGCAGAAAATCAACTACAAGCTGACCCGTGCTGACCTGCCCGATCTGGAAACGATCCTTATGGAGATTTCTCCTTTTGACAGTTTCAAGGAAGGTCAGTTTACGGCGCTCTGCAATATGCTGGGAGCCAAAAAGCACGCGGTGTGCATCATGCCCACAGGAAGCGGCAAGTCTTTGATCTATTATTTTGCTTCCATCCTCCAGCCGCTGCCGATCTTTGTGGTTGCGCCCACCGAAATACTGATCGAGGATCAGATTCGGAATCTCAAGAAGTTCCACAGGATGGACAATGTAGCCCATTTGATGCTCACGGATGACAACAGCTTCCGGGACTATGAGATTCACAACTCGATCAACTATGTGACTCCGATGACGCTGCAGAACAGGCACCTGCATGTGAAGTTCCGCTATGTCAATAACGGTACCGCCCTGATCGGCATGCAGGAGGAACGGATCGCTCCCGGAGCCTTGATCAGCTATCTGGTGCTGGATGAGATCCACTGCCTGTCCAACTGGGGACACGACTTCCGACCTGAGTATCTGATGCTGTCGAAGTTCCTGAACAAGTTCCTTGACAGAGTAAGCTTCTGGGGCTTTACCGCCACAGCCAACTATACGGTTGTTGAGGACGTTCAGCGGCAGCTTGAAATCCCACAGGAGAATTTCTTCTCGCCGATTTCTTTTGAGAAGTTCAATGCCTCCTACGACTTCAGAGCGCTGCATTCTACAGAAGAAATGTATGAGGCCGTCGGCGAAATTACGCAGGAGCTGATCCGAAGCAACCAGCGCACTATCGTGTTTACCAAGAATGACGAGGTGTCCCGAAAGGTTGCGGATGTGGTCGGCTATGAAGCGGATATCTTCTCTACGGACAATCCCGATGCCTATCACCATTTTGCGGACGGCGAATGCAAGGTGCTGATCGCCAGCGAGGAATTGGGCGTGGGCATCAACCTGCCCGATGTGCGGTGCATTATCCACTTTGGACTGCCTCTTTCCAAGAGCGAATACGTTCAGGAAATCGGTCGCGCAGGCCGCGCAAATGAGGCGATCACCTCGTATGTTCTGTATCTTGCAAATGAAGAACAGAACGTGCCGAAGCAGTTGCTGAAGCGCGATACAAAGATCACGGCGATTCCGGGGATGCTGAGGAATCTTAAAAACGATTACGGAGATATCTATCGCAAGCTGACCAACAACAGCCCTGCTATGGAGGACCTGATCGAAAAGCTCAAGAGATTCTATCAGACGCTTGATACGTCCGTAAATGCGCTGTTTGTCAACAGCTATTCCTTCGGCGTGATTGAGGATGTCAAGCAGATGCTGTTCATGCTGTACACCGTTGGGTACGTCAACAACTGGTATTCGTACTGCTGGAGCAAGAACGGCGCAGGCATTGACGTGATGATCGACGTGTGTTCCAGCAATTACGACCTCTATCGCGGGCATCCTGAGAATCTGATTCCGAGGATGAAGAAACGGCTGACGGACTATTTCACCTTCCTCGGAAACGACCGTGAAGGAATCGCCAAGACCGCACGCGCTCAGACCATAGATGAGCTTATCGGCGTGTATGTGAACTGGTACTATGTGAAGTACCTCTACCATCACAACGAGCAGTTCCTTGATCTGTATGATTTCATTGTGGGAAACGCTGCCGGCAACAGTGAGCGAATCACCGAAGCCATTAAGGACTTCTTTGTTCTTCCCTTCATGAAGCTGAGAAGCGACGAAGCGTACTATGGGGAGATGAACATCAAGGAACCGACTGCCAAGGCGATCACCGGTCTTACGCGCTCTACAATGGCAAACATCGAGCGTATCAACAGCAATCGATACTCCTACAAACTGGACTACCTGCTGTTCTGCGCTTACCTGCGATATGACGGGACGTTTGAGGAAAGCAGACTGGAACGTTTCATCAGCAGAGCTCCCACGGCAGATCGGAATGAAATCCCAGAGCTTTTGCCGCGACTGTACGCCGTGTGTTCTCCCAGTGGAAAGCTTGCGATGCTCAACTATCTGGATCAGAAGAACAATCGGCTTCAGACCGACAGAAAGACTTTCATGACAAACGCTTACAACGGCAAACCGAAGGATATTATCTACTACGGATTTGTCGCACAACAGCTTAATCAGTATATGACTTCAAGGAGGGCTTCAAATGTTTGATAACATTGCTGAACTTGAAAAGGAAGTTCAAGAATTTGAGAAGAACATACTTGCATCAAGCCAGCTGGTAAAAAGCATAGAACAGCTGGCCAAGGCGGCTGACGCGCAGGTGCGTTCTTTTGCAAAGGATTCGGAGACCCTCCTTCGCAGGATTGAACAGCAGAACGCTGCTGAGAAAGACGCGCTTCATAGTGATGTTTACACACTTCTGTCTGAGAGCGCGAAGAAAACACAGGATGAAACGCGCCGCGTCATTGAAGCAGCCGTTGAGAGGATTCAGCAGATTCAGAATGAGTATGCGGGCGCAATTCAAAAGACTGAGACCGCGCTCAAGATTCATGAGTCAGAGCTCATACGCGGATTCGACGAAAGCGCCCAGAAGCATCTTACTGACAGCACAAGAACTATGGACACGGCTGCTTCTTTGCTGAGCAAAGCGCAGAGTGAGCTTGTAGAAACGGTACGTTCTGCTGAGGATAAACTTATTCAGATCCAGCGTCAGTATGTCGATCAATTAGAAAAGACTGAGAAGGCACTCAAGGATCACGAAGACAGTGTAACTCAGACGATCCGCAGTGACGCCGATAGATTGCTGGCAGAATACAGCAAGATGCTTCAAAGTACAACGGATGCTCTGGCAACGGCTCAGCAGCAATATATTGCCGGACTTGGTGAGCTTAATACATCTCTTGCCAAGCGTGAAGATGCCATCTGCACCAAGATGGATGCCATCCTTGAACGCCTTGATAAACTTGATTTTGAGGATATCAGGAAGAAATGCGATGGAATCAGAAAATCCATCAATGTCAAATTCGCGATTGCTATGGTTGGAATTGTGGGAACCCTTGCATTTGCGGCGCTTTCATTCTTTATGAAGTAGGAGTGTAGATCCCATGGCGGAACTAAACCTCAAGCAAATTACAGATAAACTGAATGCCGAATTCACGGGAGAAGTACGGCATTTGGTGTTCTGGTATGACGCAGACGCTGAGTTTGTCGGAGATGTTGACGAGCTCGAACTTGTCAACGCAAAGGTACTCCATCTGCAGAAGGACAATCAGTTCTTCACAAAGCATTTTCTGGAATGTGTGGACACGCAAACCAATTATCTGGTTTACGCGCCCTTTGAAAAGCCAGCACTGCGAGACAACCATCTGGCAGATACGATCCGGTATTCAAAAGAGTTCTTCGCAGACAGAGCTTCTTTACTGACGTTGGATCTTGGCATGGATGAACGCTGCAAGCCGATCATCCAGCAGTATATAAAATTCTTCGCTTCCAAAGAGCGTACAAAGCGTTTCTACGAGATGGAAGTGGAGGTATATAACCGCGTGACCATTGAGATCGCGCTGATGAGCGTGCTGTGCAAAAGCAAGTGTTCCTCATTTGAGGATGTGCTTCGCTGTGTGTTCAGTCAGGGTGATTTGGAAGACAACAAGGCGCTTGCGGAGTTTGAACGCTATGGCCTCACCGATGCCTTCTGGAAGCGCTGTGAAGAGAACTTTGGTTATGTCGATGTAGAACCGACGCTTACTAAGTTCGCCATGGTGCTCTTTGCAAGCTATGCCTCAAAGACGATTGCGTGTGAGCTTCCGACCGCTTGGAAGAACTTTGAGTCCTTCAAGGCCAGCAGCGCAGTTGCTTTCCTGGACAATCTGATGAACAATTTCCTTTATGCGGATTGCTTTGATGCGTTGTCCGACAGTATGTACGGTGCTTTGAACGGAGACACTCAACTGGGTAAGCTCCCCACTGAGGCGCTGACGGACTGCAGCTTGTTCAAGTGTATTGATAAGCATATCCTTCGTTGGATCGCAGAAAGACTGAGCGATGAAGACATTTCCGCAAAGCTGAACGGCAAGACCATTCCCGAAATCTGTGCCGCACGGCGGAAGATGCACTTTGGCAGTTTCTACAGGAACGAGTATTTCCTGATGGAGAATGCCTGCAGAATCATCGAGATGGGCAGCTATACTCCGGTAAGCGGTCTGAATACGCTGGTAAAGCAGTATGTCGAACGTGATTACCAAATGGATCGTCGATATCGCTACTTCAACTTCTATTTGGATAAGATCGAAGACAGAGAAAAATATGAAAAGCTCTGCGCGATGGTTGAAAGTATCTATACCGAAAGATACCTGAGTGGCTCTGTTACAAACTGGACGCAGGAGTATGTGGCCTGTGGCGGTCAGAGTACGCTGATCTCACAAAGCGATTTCTTCGGCAAGTATATCAAAGGACAGAAGGATCGCATTGTAGTGATCATATCGGATGCCCTGCGGTATGAAGCGGGTGTCTCGTTGTTTGAGAAGCTGCAGGCGAATGAAAAATGTACTGCAACGATAGATGCAATGCAGACGATTCTGCCGTCTGTGACCAGACTTGGAATGGCTGCATTGCTCCCGCATAGAAAGCTCAGCTATTCGGACGATGGCTCTGCCTTTGCGGATGATATGCCAACAGACAGCATGAAGCAAAGAGAAGCGGTTCTTCAGACTGCTATACCGGGCAGCAGGTGTATTCAGTTTGATGACATCAAAGGTGCTTCTCAGGCAGAGCTTCGAGATATTTTCAATTATCAGGATGTGGTATATATTTACCACAATCAGATTGATGCTCGGGGCGACAAATACAATACTGAAAATGAAGTGTTTGTTGCCTGCGAAGAAGCCATCGAAGAGATCTTCGCGCTAATCCGCAGACTGACTACCAACGCAAACAGATCGAGATTCATTGTCACCGCTGATCATGGCTTCATCTATCGCAGAACGAAGCTCAATGAGAGCGACAAGATCTGCGGATCCGGTGATAGAAACAAGAGATATATGGTCGCCAGCGAGGATAAGAGCATGGACGGCGTTCGCTCTGTGAAGATGGGAACGTTTCTCGAAGGAGACAGTAGATACCTGTTGTTCCCTGCGGGAACGGATGTCTTCAAAACCTCGGGCGGCGGCTGTAATTATGTGCATGGCGGATGTTCCGCACAGGAAATGCTTGTACCTGTGATCTCAGTGAAGACAGAAAGAAGCTCGGTTGTGACTGCACCTGCGCAGCTCTCGCTGATCAGCCTGACCAACAAGATCACAAATCTGATCACTACGCTGGAGTTTGTACAGCCTGAAGCGGTCTGTGATGTGGTCAAGGAAGAGAAGTATCATATCTTCTTTGAAGCGGCTGACGGAGAACGTATTTCCAATGAGCAGGTGATCAACGCGGACAAGAAGGACAACGAAACGGCGAAGAGAATGTTCCGAGTCCGCTTCACCTTCAAGAATAAGCAGTATGACCGCAAGTACAAATACTACCTCGTGCTGAAGAATGAGAACGGAGTCGAAACGCTGCGTAAAGAGATCATGATGGACATTGCTTTTGCCAACGACTTTGGCTTCTAAAACATCGGAGGGTATGAAGATGGAAGAGAATCGCAATTATGAGTACGACGGAAACGTGAACGATTCTATCAATAAACGCCTGCGTCAGTATTTTGACGGCAGGATTGTTCGCAAGGATTTGACAAAGTCCATAAGAGAAGGTGCCAACGTCCCTGTCTACGTATTGGAGTTTCTTCTGGGTCAGTACTGCAGCAGTGACGATCCGACGATCATCAATGAAGGCATCAGCAATGTCAAGCGTATACTCTCCGATAATTTTGTGCGGCCGGACGAATCACAGAAGGTTCTGTCCATACTGCGTGAACGCGGCGCGTATACCGTTATCGACAGATTGACTGTGCATCTGAACATCAAGGAAGACAGATATGAAGCTGAGTTCTCGAACCTTGGAATCAAAGACATTCCGCTGCTTCCCGAATATGTTTCCAAGTACGACCGTCTTCTTTGCGGTGGTATCTGGTGCATTGTTCAGCTTGAGTATGAATACGTGGAAGAAGACAAGCATCGCAATCCGATCAGCGTTCATAAGCTGACGCCTATCCAAATGCCGCATGTGGATATGGATGAAGTCAAGAACGGAAGAAAAGCATTCACCAAGGACGAGTGGCTGACGATCCTGCTCCGTTCTACCGGTATGGAAGCAGACAAATTCAGCTATCGCGAAAGATGGCTTTTGCTTGCGCGTATGCTGCCGCTGGTTGAAAACAACTTCAATCTATGTGAGCTTGGCCCTCGAAGCACAGGCAAATCTCATCTGTACAAGGAGATTTCTCCGAACAGCATTCTTGTTTCCGGCGGTCAAACGACTGTTGCCAATCTGTTCTACAACATGCGTGAAAAGACTGTTGGTCTGGTCGGACTCTGGGACTGCGTTGCCTTTGATGAAGTCGCGGGCATTAAGTTCAAGGACAAAGACGGCGTTCAGATCATGAAGGATTATATGGCTTCCGGCTCCTTTGCACGTGGCAAGGAAGAAAAGGCGGCGTCTGCGGGCATGGTATTTGTCGGCAACATCAATCAGAGCGTGGACGTCCTGCTCAAGACTTCCAGCCTGTTTGACCCATTCCCTCCGGAGATGGGAACGGATACCGCATTCCTTGACAGAATGCACTGCTACATTCCTGGATGGGAGATTCCGAAGTATCGTCCGGACTTCTTCACGGATGACTATGGGTTTATTACTGACTATCTGTCCGAGTTCCTCCGCGAACTGAGGAAGGAACCTTTCGGCGATGCCTGTGATAAGTATTTCCGATTCGGCTCGAATCTGAATCAGAGAGACATGATCGCCGTTCGCAAGATGGTGTCGGGCTTCACGAAGCTCCTGTATCCTGACGGCATCTTCACAAAGGAAGAAATGGAAGAAATCGTACAGGTGTCTCTTGAAATGCGCCGCAGAGTCAAAGAGCAGCTGAAAAAGCTCGGCGGTATGGAGTTCTATGACGTGAACTTCTCCTATATCGATAATGAAACCTTTGAGGAACACTATGTCTCTGTACCCGAACAGGGTGGCGGAAAGCTGATTCCCGAAGGCGTCTGCAATCCCGGACAGGTCTACACCGTATCGCATGGCAAGAGCAATATGATCGGTGTGTTCAGACTGGAAACGCAGTCTCTGCCCGGAAACGGAAAATTTGAACGCACCGGCATTGGCAGTGACCGTGAAGTCAAGGAAGCTACCAACACTGCGTTCAACTGGCTGAAAGCAAACAGCAACCAGATCAGCGGTGGAATCAGCACGGCTACACGTGATTATATCATTGGCTATCAGGATCTGCAGGGTATCGGCATGTCAAAGGTGATGGCATTGCCCACACTGATTGCGCTGGCTTCATCGGCACTCGGAAAGCCTACGCTGAGCAGTCTGGCCGTGCTTGGCGATATGAGCATCAGCGGCACAATCATGAAAGTGGAAGAGCTCGCAAATGTACTGCAGGTGTGCCTTGATAGCGGCGCAAAGAAGGTTCTGCTGCCTATTACGTCGGCGGTGGACATCGGCAGCGTTCCTTCCGATCTGGTGGGTGCGTTCAGTCTGATTTTCTACTCAACTCCTGCTGAAGCTGTATTTAAGGCTCTTGGCGCAGACTAAGTCAAAGGAGGCATACAGCTTGAGCTTCGATGAGGAATTTGTCTGCATGCTGAAAACATACCCCGATGCTGTTGCTGACAAGAAGAAATTTTCTGCATTTCTGAAGGATTATTTCCATGGACAGAACATGCAGATCAACCTTCTTTGTGCGGTATACGATTTGGGTATTGTGCCTGATCTGCAGAAAACAACCGCGATCACTAACACATTTGCATATCGCTATGTGAAGCAGATCATGGATGACTACGGTGTGAACCGATTGAATGCCGACTGGGCAGTTGCAATGTGGTGCGTTTGCTATGGCGCAAGCATACTGCACAAGAATTGCGATATCCGTCTTCCCAAAGCAGGCGGCAATCCCACCCCTGCGATACGGATTGAAAAAGGAAACGGAACACAGTACGGAGATCTGTTTACATACACAAAAGTGGATGGCGGTTATGGAGTAACGGGATTTACTGGCACAAATCGTCAAACACTTGTTTTCTCCAGTCAGTTTAACGGTAAGCCTGTTGTGGAGATTATGGCTGATGTGTTCAAGGGAATTGAAATCAGAGAAGCCATCATGACAAGCTCCGTTGAAAGGATCGGTAACAGAGCGTTTATGGAGTGTACTGATCTCAAACAGGTAGTGTTTTCACCTGTCCTGCGTGAGATTGGTGATCAAGCATTCTCAGGATGCACATCGCTCGTAACAGCAGTTCTCCCACAGGGGTTGGAATCCATCGGAAAGTATGCCTTTGCGGGCGCATCGTTCAAAGAAATTCGGATTCCTCTATCTGTGAAGTGGATCGGCGAAGGTGCATTTGAAAGTAACTCCAGACTGACCGCGATTGATTTGCCGGAAGATATTGTCGATCTGCCTGCAAATGTGTTCCGAGGGTGTTTCAGTTTGACTCGTGTCAAGCTTTCAGAACATACCCAAAAGATAGGAGCAGAAGCATTCAGCGGTTGTTCGGAATTGTCTTCGCTTCTGATTCCTGAGTCTGTCGAACACATCGGAGAAGGTGCATTCAACGGGACAGCAGATAAGTTTACGGTACTATGTCATCGCTTCTCCTATGCTGAGGAATACGCAAGGCAGCATCATATAACGTACCAGCTGCTTTTCTGAAAGGGTGTGACAGGATGGGATTCTTGGATATATTCAAGCAGCAGCGAACCCCGATAGTAACTTCCATTTTGCCCGATGCGGCAAAACAAGAGATTCTGCGAGGACGTCTGCCGATATTGAATACGAACACTGTTTTTCTTAAAAGCGGAGAGAAATGCCACTATATCGACAAAGCAATCTACGAAAAGAAAACCATTCAGAAACGATATGTCAGACACGGAAATGGCTACAGTATGCCGGGACTGTTCAAGGGTACGAGAATTCACATGAATGGCGGTCATACTGACGTAGAAGAAAACGCTCAGTACTCGACACACCGTGGGATTCTTTATATCACGAACCGCCGCATTATATTTGTGGGAGAACAGAACGGATTCGATAAAAGGATTGATGACTTGATCGCGATTATCCCTTACAGTAATTGCGCCGAATTACAATTCAGCAAGGAAATCTATAAACTGTTTGTGCCTGACGGCGGTCTTGTTCAGGCTGTATTACAGACAATACGATAGGAGGAAGTTTCTATGGACGGTCAGCTGAAAGCAGGAACAATACTGACATCGGAGAGCTCAAATAAATACAAGGTTGTTACGTTGCTTGGCGCAGGTGGTCAAGGTGAAGTATATGATGTTGAAAGCAACGGCAAACACTATGCACTCAAATGGTATTTCAAACATATGGCCACGAGTGATCAGAAACGTATTCTCGACAATCTGATTGCAAAGGGTTCTCCGGACTCCTCGTTCCTGTGGCCGCAGGATATGATTTATACGTCGAGTCTGGAACCTTTCGGATACATAATGCCTTTGAGACCCAAGAACTTCAAGAGTATTGTGGATTTGATGAAGAGACGTGCAGAGCCTTCGTTCTATACGCTGTGCCGTGCTGCTTACAATCTGACGAATGGATACCAGCAGCTGCATGCGATGGGATTCAGCTACCGCGATATTTCTTTCGGAAACCTGTTCTTTGATCCGGATACGGGCGATGTCCTGATCTGCGATAATGACAACGTCTCCGCGAATGGTCTGGATGACAGTTCTGTGTACGGGACGCCGCGTTTTATGGCTCCTGAAATCGTTGTCGGAAAAGCAAAGCCTTCGCGTAATACTGACCTATACTCGCTGGCGGTACTGCTCTTCTACATTTTCATGATGGGACATCCGCTGGAAGGCAAGCTGGAAGCGGATATTAAGTGCATGGACATCCATGCTATGAACAGACTGTATGGAACGAATCCTGTGTTTGTCTATGATCCCGCGAACAAAACCAATCGTCCTGTAAAAGGCTATCAGGACAACGTAATGATTTATTGGGATCTCTATCCGCAGGTTCTGCGTGACTTGTTCACAGAGTCGTTTACAGTCGGATTGACTGCTCCCAATAAGCGCGTGACGGAGCACAAGTGGCTTGAGACGTTTGCAAACATGATGACAGGTATCGTACAGTGTCCCAAGTGCGGTGCTGAAGTGTTTTACGACGCGGCGAAGGCAGAGCACAGCGTGGCGCATACCTGTTGGAATTGCCAGACGGCAGTCACTATTCCTACTGTGTTGGTAATCGGAAAAAGCTCGATCATCCTCAAGAAAGATACCAAGGTATACGCGCACCACTTGCTGGGAAACGCGGATATGACTACCGTAATGGGTGAAGTTGTCCAGAATCCCAATAATCCCAACCTGTGGGGAATCCGTAACAACAGCGACTGCAACTGGACGTACATCAAACCCGATGGAACTCAGATTCCAGTTCCGATTGGCAGAACGGCAGGTATTGCCAAGAACGTCAAAATCAACTTCGGACAGGTTGTCGGTGAATTCAAATGACCAGTCCCGAGGATTGATCACAAGCCCTCGAATGAACCATACAAGAAATACTTGAAATCATAGGAGGAAAAGAAAATGGCAGCACTGAAAAGACCCGGTGGAGAACTCGCGAACAGACCCCTTCACTTCTTCTGGATTGTTGACTGTTCCGGTTCAATGTATGGAGAGAAAATCGGCACGGTCAATCACGCGATTCAGTCTACAATCCCCGAAATGGCAGACGCGGCAAAGGACAATCCCAATGCGCAGCTGCTCGTCAGAACGTTGAAATTTTCAACAGGCGCGTCCTGGGTTACAGCCAATCCGGTGAACATTGAGGATTTTGCTTGGGATGATCTTGATGCTGGTGGAGTCACCGACCTTGGCAAGGCATTCGATCTGCTTGCGGCTCAACTGACGATCCCTCCGATGAGCGAGCGTGCACTGCCGCCCGTTTTGGTGCTTCTCTCTGATGGTCAGCCCACCGATAATTACAAGCAGTCGCTTGATAAGCTGCTTCATCTGCCGTGGGCCAAGAAGGCTGTCAGGATTGCCATCTCTATCGGTCAGGATGCGGATGACGATGTACTGCAGGAGTTCACGGGCAACAGAGAACTGGTTCTGCAGGCAAATAACCCGCAGGCACTTGTGAAGATGATCAAGTGGGCATCTACTGCCGCATCGCTTGTTTCCGCGCCTGCAAGCAAACCTGCTGAGGCTATTGATCCTCTGAAGGAGAATTCCGCAACCAACGCTCCGCTCGTACTCGACATGAATAACATCCCTGATCCGAAGTCTATCGGTGCGGGTGACGTGTGGTAAATAACCGGGCATCGGAGGTGGCGAAGTCGATATGATCAAAGGATATGTTATCGGCAAAAGCGTGCAAGGTGCCTCTCACAAACACGTTGATAAAGAGTGTCAGGACAATAATAAGTTTCTTATCTTGGACGATGGAACTTGCATTATGGCGGTTGCGGACGGACATGGCAGCGATTCATGTCCGTATAGCAAAACCGGCTCTCAGACTGCTGTCAACGTGTTTTGCAAGGTGCTTAATGAATATCGGGATAATTTCTTGGAGCATACTGATCAACTGATGACTTTTCTCAATCGCGAAGGCGATACGAAAGTTGCGCAGACGATATGCAATGAATGGAAGAATAGGATTCTGAGAATTCACAGAATGCTGAAAAGAGATTTCCCAGTAGATGAGAATGGCGAGAAAGACGAAAAGGCTGTCCTGCGTCAGTATGGAACTACATTGATTGGACTTATGATCTGTGACGAGTTTCTGTTTGCTTTTCAAATCGGAGACGGAGACATTGTCCATGTCGATGACAATAGTGTAGAACCTTTGATACAAGGAGAGCATATACTTGGAATTGAGACGCATTCATTAAGCCGAGACAAGGCTTGGGAAAAAGCGTTTACCGTTGTACGCAGAATTGATACCATCCAGTATCCGTGTGCCTTCATGCTTTCTACGGACGGTTTCGCTAACAGCTATCCGACTGCAGAAGCCTTTCAGAATGCATGCGGTGAGTATTACCAAATGTTGAAAGAACATGGCCCAGAGGCTATTCAAGCGAATCTTGACGATTGGCTTGACGAAACCAGCAGACTCGGATGCGGTGATGATATTACATGGCTGTGTACGTTGCTTGAAGAATCTGAAGAAGACAAGGATGATATAAATGTCGGAGATGAATGAAGCTGTTGTCATGATGGCGAAATGTGGAAAGACTCACAAAGCATTTGGTCTCCGTACTGAACGTACCGGTAGAAATCAATGGAGAGTGACGTGGGCATTTCCAATCAAGGAATCAGCCGCAAGCCATGAAGGGTATGACCGTGTATCTGTAAAGGGTGATATTGAATTTGATACTGAGTACCCAGGATGTCCATACTGCGGAGAACACATGCTTACAGTATGTTCTTGTGGGCATCTTGGCTGTACCGTGCTGAAGAACAATGTTTACACCTGCGAATGGTGTGGCGCACAAGGACAGATCACGAATTACAATGGTGAGGGTATCCAAGCTGGAATAGATGTGTAAGCTGATTCGGCACGAACAGAAACGTTCGTGCCGAATTTTGTGTTGGATCGATTCATAGAGTTGCAAAGTCTCTACAGCTTCGCCAGATGTTCTTTCAGAATATCGACACCGTCCTTGGAAACAGCAATGTAGTACTTCTCGGTAACATGGATATTGCCGTGTCCCATCTGCTTACACAGTATGTGTGTAGGCGTATTAAGCATCGCAAGCTGTGTCCCGTAAGTGTGTCGGAGGTAGTGGTACTTAAACGCAAAGCCAAATTTCTCCTGAATTGTTCGGGCGTGATACTTCATGGAATTGCCTGTTTGCATTGTGCCGTCTGGAAGTGAGTTCACCAGTTCAAGCGTAGAAATAGGATTACCGTCCGCACCCATAATAAAGCAGGCTTTTCTCAACCGCTGCCATTTCTGTCGTTCAGAGCAGTTGTCCATTGCGTCCTTTCTTTTCCGCAAATACTCAAGCACTCTATCGTGCAGGTATATGGTTCGGAAGGCATTCCTTGTCTTGGGCTGTACAAGTTTGATAATGCCTTCCTGATACATCATCTGATATTGAATGGTGATCGTCCCTTCATCGAGATTGACGTGGCTCCAAGTCAAACCAAAGCACTCATTGATGCGCAGACCGCAGTATCTTCCGAGGAGATATGCCAGCTCAAGGTTTGTACCAGAGAAGTATTCGTCAAGTTTTTCAAGCTGATCTCGCTCGAAAATATGAATTTCTGTGTCTTCGTCAAACTTCATTTTCGGCATGTGGATCTTCGTCAGCTTATTCTGACAGAGCATGTTATATGAGTATTCCGCGCCAGATTGAGCATCGCCACCGGGCAAATTGAGCATGGCTTCC
>ERZ827168.741-NODE-741-length-50424-cov-10.893307_pt1 | contig 50424 bp, 51 predicted proteins | sample MGYA00519868_ERZ827168 | MGnify/ENA primary metagenome ERZ827168 (study PRJEB31778, sample SAMEA3449271) | human gut metagenome | biome: human gut; feature: human-associated habitat; material: faeces | place: United Kingdom | collected 2010/2012 ...
GCCGACGATAGCAGAAATGCAAAAATAGGAAATTGCCAATATTTTTTTATGTTTAAATACAATAAAAAAACTTGATAGGATATTAATGTTTAATTATTAATATATTATCAAGTTTTATTTATCTTAAATAGTTCCAAATGACATAGGCAATGGAGTAGCCTAGGGCGAGCGCTAATATTAAAGTTAATACTATTCCATACCAGCTAACAAATCCTGAGTTTTTTCCATGTTTTGGTGGCACTAGTTTTAATGTTTTGACGTTACTTTTAGTTTCAGTTAAACCATTTCCTTGATACGTAGGTTCGCCACCTATGTTATCATTTTGCGGAACATAACTTGTTATTAAATGACTTTCATAATACCCGGGATATTGTACTTTCAACCATGTTCCAAATTTTTGTTCTGCTTCAGTTTCTGCTATAATGTCTACATTACTTTCAAATTTAATATTTCTTTTTTTTAGTTCAGCCATTACTTTGACATTACTTGTATTTATTTTTTCTACTACTTTGTCTACTTTTTCTTTTTGATAATTTTGTACAGCATCTTCAATATCCGCTTTTGTTATTGGTGATAAAATTACTGTTGCTTTTCTTTCATCTGTACTTAGTGCATTGGCAGAATATTGCATTTTATTAACACTTTGTTCATCACTTCTAAATAGCATATGTATTTCAGTTTCTATTGTATTTTCTGGCATACTATAGTAAATTGTATCTTGGTTACTTTCTTCAATACTATATGTCATTATTTTATTCTGATTCATTTTTACAGCCCTTTCTATATTTTATTCTACATCTATTATATAATATTATTTTTTAAAAGAAAATAGTTTTGTTGTGTATTTTTTTTATTTATTGTATAATTATTATGGAGTTGTAATGATAAATGAAGAAGTATTTTTTTATTTTTGGTGGTGTTTTTTTTGCACTTTTAATTTTATTTGTTAGTTATTTAACAATTACTGCCTCTAATTCTGTTAATATTGTTGATAATTATTTAGAGTTTCAAAAAGGTGTTGATAGTGAGATAGATAGTTATGGTTATACTATTGATAATCCGTTAGTTATTGTCAATTCTTATGATATGAATCCTTTATCAGCGATGATAGTATTTCAAACTGATGATTATGTTAGTCCATCTATTATAGTTAAAGGACAGAATAATGATGATATTATTTATACTTATAGTAAATCTAAGATACACCATTTGCCTATTTATTGCTTGTATTCTGGTTATGATAATGAAGTTATTATTAAAGTTGGTAATTCATCTAAAGTAATTTATATTAAAACTGATACTGTTGATGTTGATAATACTAAATTATTAGATTTAGATAATGATAATATGGTTATTACTAATGTTGATAATCATTTGGTTATTGTTGATAGATATAAAAATATACGTGGTTATTTTACAAAAGAATTTAGTGGTAATCCAATATATTTAAAAGATGGTCATTTCATTCTTTCTACTTATCAGACTAATAATGATGGTAGTTATATGGGAATTGTGGAAGTCGATTTATTAGGTAAAGTTTATAATCAGTTTATAGTTCCTAATGGATATTATGGATTATCTACTTATAATGAGTGTAAAAATATGCTTTATGTATTAAGTGATAAATTATTAGCTGTTGATGTTCAGTCATGGAGTATAATTAAAGAATATGATATAGATAGTCTTAATTATAAATATCTTGAGTATAATAAAGAATTAGATAAAGTAATTCTAGGTACTGATAACGAAGTTATTGTTATGGATACTGATGGTAATAGAAATACTATGGATAGTTATGAATTTAGTAATGAAGACTTAATATTTGATAAGAATATTACAAAGTATGATTATTTGTTATTTAATTATAAATCATATGGTTTATTGGATATACCTAAAGAAGCTAAGTCTATTTCTTTACTTAGTTATAAGAAACCTGATAAGTATTATAATGACTTTGGTTTAAAGTTTTATTTTGAGAGTAATAGATTAGTTATTAGTTCTAGCAAGAGTATTGATAATGGTTATATTATTTTAGATAAAATATTTGATAAACATTCATATGAAATTAGTGGTGATTATACTGTTATTAATGGTACTTCATTTAGTGGTAAATATTCAATTTATGTAAAGATAGACAATAAAGTATATAAGACAAATTATTATGTTATTTTTTAAGGTAATATATAGTTTATTTTATTTACTTTTTTACTATTTTATTATAGAATTATTTTAGGATTGGTGATGGTTATGAAGGAAAATAAAATATTTCCGGCCGATACTTATTTAGTTGTTAATAAAAGTATTTTAAGGGATGAAGATAGAAAAATTTTAAATATGCTTTATCAACCGGTTATTGGGTCAGTAGCGGTTATGTTATATTTTTCTTTGTGGTCTGATTTAGATCAGATGAGTATTATGAGTGAGGAATATAATCATCATCATTTATTAACTAATATGCACTTATCATTGGATGATATTTTTGTTGCAAGGTCTAAGTTGGAGGCAATAGGTCTTATGCGTTCTTATGTTAAAAGTGGAGATACGAATAGTTATGTTTATGAATTATATTCTCCGCTTAGTGCACATGAGTTTTTAAATCATCCTATGTTAAATATTATTTTATATAGCAATGTTGGAAAGGTTGAGTATGATCATATAGTAAGTTATTTTAAATTTCCAAGAATTAATTTATCTAGTTATACTGATGTTTCTAAGTCATTTGATGATGTTTTTGATTCACACCCATTAACTTCTTATGAATTAACCAATGATGATATTAGGAAGTATAATAAACTAAAATTAAATATTAATAGTGATTTTGATTTTTCATTTTTGGAGTCTTCTTTTAGTAGTAATTTTGATATTGGTAAGTTATTAAATAAAGATGTTAGAATTCTGATTATTAATCTATCTTATTTATATAAAATTGATGAATTAAATATGGTTAATATAATTAAGGGGTGTATTAATGAAAGAGGAACAATTGATAAAGATGATTTAAGAAAGAGTTGTCGAAATTATTATCAGTTTGATCATGGAGGGGTTCTTCCAACAATCGTGGAAAGGACACAGCCTGAATATTTAAAGACTCCGGTTGGAGATAATTCTAATAAAGCTAAGTTAATATATACTTTTGAAAATATTTCTCCTTATAATTTCTTAAAGAGTAGAGCTAAAGGATCTGAACCAACGCGTCGTGATTTAAAGCTTGTTGAAGATTTGACAATTGATTATGGGTTAAATTCTGGAGTTGTTAACGTTTTATTAGATTATGTACTTAAGATAAATAATAATAAGTTAGAGAGAAATTTTGTAGAAACAATAGCCGGACAGTGGCAGAGATTAAAAATTGAAACTGTAGAAGAGGCAATGGATATTGCAATTAAAGAGCATAAGAAGTATAATAGAAGTAGAAGTACTATTTCTAAGAATACTAATGTAGCTTCTAAAGAAGAAAAGATACCGGTATGGTTTGATAAGAACATAAAGAAGGAAGAAATAGATGAAGATGAGAAGAATAAACTTGCGGAGATGTTAAAGGAGTATCAATAGATGGATAAGATAAATAATTTTATTGGTAATAATAGTAGTATTGATGATGAACTTAATGAATACTTTGATGAGTGTTTAAATGATTCAATGTTTAGAAAAGTAGTTTCTTCTTTAGATATAGATAGGTCGGAATTAATTAAATATTCTTCACTTATTATGAATAGTGCTTGTGAATTAAGTAATTGTAAGGGTTGTAAGAACTTGTTAGAATGTCGTAATGAAGTTAATGGTTATGTTTATTATCCTGAAGTTGTTGATAAAAACATTGTGTTTAATTATATTCCTTGTAAGTATAAAAAGAAATTAGATAGAGAACTTGCTTATCAAAAGAATGTATATACATTTAATATTCCTAGAGAGTTAACAAGGGCTTCAATGAAAGATATTCATATTGATGATAAGAATAGAGTAGAAGTTATTAAATGGATAAAAGAGTTCTTAGATGATTATAAGAAAGGTATTAAACGTAAAGGACTTTATTTGACAGGAAACTTTGGTTGCGGAAAGACATATTTACTTACAGCAATGCTAAATGAATTAGCTAAGTTAAATCATAGAGTGGCTATTATATATTATCCAGAGTTTTTAAGAAGTCTTAAGGCATCATTTTCTAGTGATGGAGATTTTCAGGATAATTATAATTTAGTTAAGAATATTGAATTGTTGCTTATTGATGACATTGGAGCGGAGACTACTACTTCTTGGGGAAGAGATGAAATTCTAGGTACTATTTTACAGTATCGTATGGAAGAAGGATTAACAACATTCTTTACATCTAATCTTAATATTAATGAGTTAGAGGATCATTTAAGTATATCTAAGAATGGTGTTGAAAAGGTTAAGGCTAAGAGAATTATTGAAAGAATTAAGCAACTTACGGATATTAAAGTAATGATTAGTGAGAATAAAAGAAAGTGAGGATAATATGAGTAAGATTGAAAAGAATTTTAAAAATGAAAAAGGGGAGTTATCTTCAATGATAATTGAATCTGATGATAATATGGATGTTAAGATGAATGGTAATTATAAGTTAGCAGAAGGTTTAAGAACTAAGAAAAATATGTTTAAAAAAGGTAATATATTTACTGATGATATAGGGTTTAAGAGTGCTGGATTTGCAAGAACAACTGTTTTAGCTTTAATTATTAGTGTAGTTGCTCTTGTTGTAATGTATTTAATTTTTAGATTTTAGTTGGTGAAGTTATGAATAGAGCATATATAATAGATTATGTAAATGAGAATGAATTTAAGAAAAAAGAAAAAGCTATAAAGAAATATAATATGTTAGCATATAAAAAATTACTATTTGAGTATTATCCAGCTTTGCGTGAAGGTAATTTTCAGGGCGTTGTGGTTTCTACTGATAAAGAGAATGATATTGTTAATTATGAATTGAAATTACCTACTGATAAAATGTTTGCTCAAGTTCATGGAAATATTGTTTTACATTATTCTGTTTATGAAGGGCAGAAGATTGTTATGTTAAAGACTTTATCTCCAGAAGAAGTTTTATCTGAAGGACATAGAGAAGAGTTAACTACTTATAAAGGAGTAATGGTTACTAAGTCTAATAAAGATAGAGATATTTTTATGATTAATTTATTTAGCGAGTTAAATAAAAAAGGATATTCAATGTTGATTGGACTTTCGTTATTACTTGTTGTGGGTATTATAGTATTGGCAATAGTTATTTTTAGATAAAAAGGAGAAAATATATGTTTTCTTCTTTTATAGAATATAGGAGGTTTTTATGAATTATGTGGCTTTATATGTTAAGACTAGTTATTCAATGCTTTCTAGTTTAGTTAAAATTGAAGAGTTAGTTATGATGGCTAAAGAATATGGTTATAAGGCAGTAGCTATTACTGATGAAGGTAATATGTTTGGGGTAATGGAGTTTTATAATTGTTGTAAAAAATATGATATAAAGCCTATTGTAGGTATGGAGATTACATATAATGATAAGAAATTTTTATTGTATGCTAAAAATATAGAAGGGTATAAATGTTTAATTAAATTGGCAACAATTATTTCTGATGATAAATTATCTATTGATGATGTGAAAAAATATAGTAATGATGTAATTTTAGTTATGCCTATTCAGTGGTTTGATGCTGAAATATATAATATATATAAAGATAAGTTTGTTGGTTATAGTGATATTAAAGATAGAGATAAGTTTAAGGATAGTAACTATGTATATATTAATGAAACGCTTTATTTAGGTAAAGATGATTATAAGTATTTAGATTATTTATCAATGATTAAGTATCAGAAAGTTTTAGGAGAGTATGAACTAAATAGAGATATGGGTAAATATCTTATGAGTCCTAAAGAGTTAGAATTAGATAGTAATGATATAGATAATTATAATTATATTTATAATAGTTGTGATATTAGTTTTGTTAAAGAGAGTAATTTATTACCAGTTTATAATGATAGTGTGAATAGTTATGAATATTTAAAAAGTCTTTGTGAAAAAGGATTAAATAAGAGACTTAATAATAATGTTAGTAGTGAGTATAAAGATAGATTAGAGTATGAACTTAGTGTTATTAATAAGATGGGATTTTGTGATTATTTTTTAATAGTATGGGATTATGTTAAGTATGCTAAGTTTAATAATATTTTAGTAGGGCCGGGAAGAGGATCGGCAGCAGGTAGTTTAGTTAGTTATACTTTAGGTATTACTGATATAGATCCTATTAAATATAATTTGTTATTTGAGAGATTTTTGAATCCTGAGAGAATTACAATGCCCGATATTGATATAGATTTTGATGCGGAAAAGAGAGATTTGGTATTTGATTATGTTATTAATAAGTATGGTTCAAAGAGAGTAGCAGGTATCATTACGTTTAATACATTAGGAGCTAAACAGGTTATTAGAGATGTTGCTAGGGTTATGAATATATCTAATTATAAAGTAGATAGTATTTGTAAGTTATTAACTAGTGATCTTGATCATTCATATAAGAATGATATTGGTCTTAGAAATATTGTTAATTCTTCATTAGAACTTCAAAAGTTATATGATGTAGCATTACATTTAGAGGGGCTTCCTCGTCATGTGTCAGTACATGCTGCGGGTATTATTATGTGTAATAAAGATATTGATGAGATAGTACCTTTATATCATGGACAACTTGATATGTATGTTAGTGGATATTCAATGAAGTATTTGGAAGATTTAGGACTACTTAAGATGGATTTTCTTAGTATAAGTAATTTAACGATGATTGCTGAACTTATTGATAGAATTAGTATTAATGAGAAGATTAATATTACTTTTGCTAATATTCCAGTTGATGATAAAAAGACTATAGATATATTTAGAGATGTTGATACTGATGGGATATTTCAATTTGAGTCTGATGGTATGAAGAAGTTTTTAGGTAAGTTAAAACCTAATAATTTAGAGGATTTAATAGCCGCTATTGCATTGTTTAGACCAGGTCCGATGGATAATATAGATTTATATATTAGAAGGAAAGAGGGCAGGGAAAAGGTTGTTTATTTGCATGATGATTTAAAGCCTATATTGGAGTCTACTTATGGAATAATTATATATCAGGAACAAATTATGGAAATATCTAGAGTTATGGCAGGATATAGTTATGCTGATGCTGATTTATTAAGAAGAGCTATGTCTAAGAAGAATGAAGAAGTTATTTTGAAAGAAAGACCTAGATTTATTAGTCAGAGTATTAGTAGGGGATATAGTGAAGAAGTTGCTAATAAAATATTTGATATGATCCTTAAGTTTGCTAATTATGGTTTTAATAGATCACATTCCGTAGCATATGCAATAATAGCATATAAGATGGCTTTTTTAAAGAAATATTTTTATAAGTATTTTATGACTTGTCTGTTATCGAATAGTATTAGTAATCCGATAAAAACTAAGGTTTATGTAGCAGAGGTTAGGAGAAATAATGTAAATATTTTACTTCCGGATATTAATAAGAGTAGTAGTAAATATATAGCAGAGAGTACAGGAATTAGATGCCCTTTAACAATTATAAAAAACGTTGGGGTAATTGTTATAAATGAGATAATTAAAGAGCGAGAAAAGGGAAATTTTGAAGATTTTATATCTTTTACAAAGAGATTATATCAATCTAGCATTAACAAAAAAGTTCTTACTTCATTAATTTTAGCAGGTTGTTTCGATTCATTTGGTTATAATAAGAGGACGTTAATAGAGAACTTGGATAATGTTATTAATTATGCAGAACTTTCCAAGAATGTTGGTTTAATTGACGTAGAGAAGCCTTTAATTGATGTGTATGAAGAATATAGTAGTGATGAGTTGGTTAAGATTGAATTAGATGTTTTTGGTTTTTACTTGTCTTATCATCCAGTTAGTAAATATAATAATAAAAATAATAGTTTAAGTATTCCCAAACTATTTGATCATAATATTAATATCGTTTTGTTAATTGAGTATATTAAAGAGATTACTACTAAGAAGAACGACGTGATGGCTTTTGTTAGAGCTAATGATGAGTATGGGACTGTTGATTTAATACTTTTTCCAACGGTGTATAAGAAATATAACAATATTAATGTTGGGGATATTATTGATGTTTATGGTAAAGTAGAGAGACGTAATGATAAGTATCAGATAGTTGTTTCGTCAATTAATGTTTTAAACAAATAAAAAGAAGTTTTGGTTAAAAACTTCTTTTATTATGGTATTAATCCCCAACCAGTAATAACGTATCTGCCGTTGGTACTTTTGGCTTCAGCGGGTGGGTTATTATATAATTTGTCATTAACAACAAGTGTTGTTGATTGCCCACCATCAAGGTTAGTTGCATTATAGGCACCATATTTTAATAGGGTATCAATCATTTCTTGTAGAGAGGCACCATTAATGTAGTTTCTACCATCAACAACCAAGAATAGTATAACACCATCTTTTCTTTGAGCAATGGCAACACGTGGTGCTTTACCCCATGGATCTCCGTATATTTCTAAGGCTTTTCCGTTAACAATTAAGAATGGTCCAAATTCCATGGCACTTGTAATTCCGGCTTCTAGAGCTTCTTGACCAGTGGCATTTGGCATAAGCATTAGTTTTCCTTCGTCTGTCATACCAATAATGTTACCACGTGTTGTTTTTGAATCACCATCAGACCATCTTATTGTTGAGTTTTCAATGACATATCCCATTGGAATTCCTGAACCCCAACCGTAGTCAACAAAACCACCACCATTTATACATACAACGCCACCATATCTTTTACACATTGTGAATACTCTTTCACCATGTTGTGTTCCAAGTACTTCTTTAGATATTAATTTTACTTTTTCGGGATGATAAATAGCTACAATGTAAGCATTACTAGTTCCTACTTTAATATTTAATATTTTATATAAATCATTGCCGTCTTCTCTTGTTAATATGGCTTCATCATATTTATTATCATAACTATCTTTTTCAGATGTATCAATAATGATATCATCCATATTAACGTTTTCATTAAATTCTACAAAATAGTTTTTATTCATTATTTCTTGAACTTTAGTATCACTATAGAAGATATTAGCTAAATATTGATGATCTTTAGTTTTCATAGCAGTTGTTACATAGATATTTCTTAAATAATCCCATGGACCATAAGTAATTACAAAGCCAGTGATAGCTAGCAGGTCCATAATAATACATATTATTGTTAGGGGATATATTTTACTTTTTTTCTTTTGTTTATTTTTGAGTTTCTTTTTCTTAGTTGTTTTTTCTTCTTTTATATTAACTTCTTCTGTTAATTCTTTTTCTTTACTTACTTTACTCATTATATTTACTCCATTTCAAGGGGACTATCAATAGTTCCTTCTCCTTTAGTTAATAATTCTTTTTTTATAGTAATTGTTGGTAATACATAATTTTTTTCATCAGATGATGTTGGATATATAGTACCATTGTTACTTGCTAAGTAAATTAAACTTCCGTTTTTAGTGCTTCCTGTCATTAGAAAGTAATTTTTAAGGTCATTATTTAATCTAATATTAGTAATATTTAATAGTCCTACGTAAGCTTCTTTTGTGTCTGTTAAGGCTTCTTTATAGTTATAATTATTATCTGCTCCATAATATCCATTAGCCCAATTATTTAATTCAATTTTATTTTTATATGGTAGACTATTCAAATAGTTATTGTTTAGATAGTAAGCTAGGGTATTCCATTTGCTTGAGTTATAACTATATCCTTTATTAGTATATATTCTTTCTATAGCTTCGTTATTTAACTCTAGTAAGTTATTTGATACAAGGTTGATGGTGTCTTCATTAACTTGATAAATACGCCATGTGTCTTCACCTAATTTTACATAAGCACCAAACATACCTTTTTCACTTTCAAAAGTATATGGACTATTTAATGTACCATTACCGCTTACTATGTTTATATTGCCTTTAACAGTAATTACTGGTCGTAATCCAATTAAATCAGTACCATCAGAATATGATACTTTGTTAGTATCTGTTATATACCATATTTTGTTAGTATCAGTCGTGTTACTTAAATAGAACTTAGTATTATTATTAATAAAACTTGTTTCTGCTCCGGTATTTACGTAATCACTAGTAGACATTAAACCTAAATATTTGTCAGTGTATGTTGTCTTACATAATTGATTGGATAATTTATCAACAACATCAAGGCAAGTTTCATTTTTAAGTAAATATTTATCAGGATTATTTAAATTGTATTCAAGAATACCAGTATTTTCTTCTTCTTCAGTAATATTTAGCCATTTGTTTAAGTATGATTCTTCAAAGTTTACTTCTTCTTTATAGGCTAGGCTGACAAGAGGATTTTCACTTATTAAGGTTACTGAGTTATCAGCATTTATTCTAATTATACGCCATAAGATATTTGAATATGTTACATAGTTATTATCAACTTCATTTTTGAAGTAATGATTACCACCAATATCGACAAAGTTTTCTTTACCAAAATTAGTATTAAATATTACTTTATATAAAGTATTTACATTTTCAACTTCTACTTTTTTATTTTTTATGTATAAGGATGTAAATCTTGCTCCATAGAATAGGATGCAAGCACATATAAATCCTATACTTATTGTATTAAATAGTTTTTGATAATCGACTTTTATTTTATGTTTAATTTGTTTATTTTTTTTCATTTACTACCACCTTTTCTCTATTATGTTATTATATCATATTTAATATTAGTGGACAATATATGTTGTTTAATTTGTCAAATTATTGTATAATATAATCGAGGTGAATAAATATGCATATACAAGTTTATCATGTAGTAATTGTAATAGTGTTATTTATTATTGCTTGGGCAATAGCTAAGAGTAGTAAAAAAGATGTTAAGTTAGAGTTTAATAAATTGGTTGAATATTTAGGGGGAATGGATAATATTGTTGAGACAGAGGTTGAGATGTCTAGATTTAAGGTTACTTTAAAGGATGTTAGTAAGGCCAATAAAGAGGGAATAATTAAACTAGGCGCTAAAGGGGTAGTAGAGATTGACGATCAACTTAAGATAATATTTGGTAGTGGTGCTAAACAATTAAAGAAATATATTGACCAATTAAAATAATTTTATATATTCGACATAATTCGACAAAATATTTTGTCGTTTTTTGTTATATTATTTTATGGTGATATAATGAGTATGTTAGATGAAGTATTATTTAATGTTATTTTAGTGGTTTTTCCAATATTTGTTTATTTTTTTATTTATTGTTATTTAACTATTAATGAGAAGAGGGTATCAGATTTAATTTTATTGTTTTCATTACTGTCTTCTTTGTATTTAGTGTTTAAATATAATAATTTTATTGTGGATAATCGAATATTATTACTTTGTAATATACCTATTGTTATTGCATACATTAAGAGAAAAGAAGTATTAGGGGTTATATTATCACTAATAATTGTTATTTATTTATTGTATAGTAAAAATGTTGGGGTAATATTAATTATTCATAAATATATTTTATATTGGGTAAATTATTTAGTGTTTATTAAGAAATGTAAGAACTTTAATAAGTTTTTATTGTTTACAGCGGTTATTCAGGGTTTTTATTTAGCTTTTGAAGTTAGTTATTATCAGACTAGTAATAATTATATAGATTTATTATATATATTCTTAATGGTATTTATTTTCTATTTATTGAGCTTTGCTATATTATATTTATTTTCTTTAGGAGATAAGATTGTTGGTTTATATGGAGAAGTTAAGAATATGGCTATGGAGAGAGAGGTTAAGAATTCGTTATTTAAACTAACTCATGAAGTTAAGAATCCTATTGCAGTTTGTAAGGGATATTTGGATATGTTAGATGTTAATGATTCTGTTAAGTTAAATAAATATATTCCTATTATTAAAGAAGAAGTTAATAAGAGTATTAATATTATGTCAGATTTTTTAGAATATAGTAAGATTAAGATAGATAAAGAGAGTATTGATATTAATTTGTTCTTAGATGATGTATATGATGAATATAGCTTATTATTTAAAGATAATAATATAGAATTTAAATATATAGCGTGTGATGATGAGAGATATGTTATGGGAGATTACAATCGTCTTAGACAAGTATTTTTAAATATAATTAAGAATAGTATTGAAGCTATTGGTAGAGATGGATTAATTACTTTAGGTAGTTATATTAAAGATAAGAAGATATATATTTATGTTGAAGATAATGGTTGTGGCATGGATAGTGATACTTTAAATAAAATTAAGGATATGTTTTATACAACTAAAAGAAATGGGACGGGAATTGGTGTTAGTTTATCCAATGAGATAGTTAAAGCTCATAATGGAGAACTTATATATGAATCAATATTAGGTAAGGGAACTAAGACTTTGGTAGTACTTCCTTTACAAGAATAGATATTTTATATATAATTAGTTGTGGAAGTGATGTTATGATTGATGATATATTTTTAAGTAGGTATCCTTCAATTGATTTACATGGAGAGATTGGTGATATTGCTAAGGTTAGAGTTAAAGATTTTATTGAAGAGAATATTATATTAGGAAATGATACAATTGTAGTTATTCATGGTATAGGCGAAGGTATTGTTAAAAATAGTGTTTATGAGATGCTTAAGGTTAATAGAGATGTTATTAGTTATAATACGGATGTATTTAATAGAGGATGTACAATAGTTAAACTTAAGTTAAAATAAAAGATACCTATTTAAAGATATTAAATGGGTATCTATTTGGTAATGGTAATGTATAAGTTAATAATTCTTTAGTTGTTGGATGTGGGAAGGTAATACTTTGGGCGAATAAAGCTATTTGAGTATTACTTTTTTCTTTAATGTTATATTTTTGGTCTCCTACTAGAGGATTATTTCTTGAAGCAAATTGGACTCTTATTTGATGGGATCTGCCGGTTAGTAAGTTTATTTTTACTAGATTAAGATTATCTTTTTTAGCAACTAGATTATAAGTTAGTATAGATAGTTTTCCTTCTTTAGAATTAGTTACATATGACATATTATTTTTAGGATCTTTTTTTAAGTAATCAACTAATTTGTCTTCTTTTTTTAAATTACCTGTAACTACTGCATAGTATATTTTATGAAAGTCGTTGGTAGTGATACTTTTTGATAATCTAGAGGCAGCTTTACTTGTTTTGGCAAAGACCATAACTCCACCAACAGGGCGATCTAGACGGTGAACTAGTCCTAAATAAACATTACCAGGTTTGTTATATTTTTCTTTTAAGTATTTTTTTAGTATTGTTAATAGGTCAATATCTTTCGTTGAATCTTCTTGGACAGGAATATTTATGGGTTTTTCAACAACTAAGATATGATTATCTTCATAAATAATATTAATTTTTGGATACTTTTCCATATATACCACATGGTAGGACTAAATTGTTTTCGGTTATAGGTAGTCCTATTTCTCCTGTTATTATTTGACTATTTGGGAATGTTTGTTTTAGAATATTATTTAGTGATGTTGGAGATATTCCGGCTGTATAAGAGTTAATTAGTAGAAAAGAGTAGTTTTCATCAAGAATATCTTTAGCTTTATCGAGTAATTCTTGGAGGTTATCTTCTAAACGCCATACTTCTTTATTAGGTCCTCTTCCATAACTTGGTGGGTCCATAATAATACCATGATATGTTCTTCCTCTTCTTTTTTCCTTTTCTAAGAATTTTATAACATCGTCCACTATAAATCTTATTTTATTATTTTCTAGATGAGATAGTTTCATGTTTTCTTTAGCCCAGTCAACCATTCCTTTAGAGGCATCAACGTGAACTACTTCGTCTGCTCCGGCATGTGAGGCAACCATTGTAGCACATCCGGTATAAGCAAATAGATTTAATATTCTTATTTCTTTTTCTTGACATGATTTAATTTTTTCTGTTATATAATCCCAATTAGTAGCTTGTTCAGGAAATATTCCGGTATGTTTAAAGTTAGTAGGGGATACTTTGAATGTTAAATCACGATATTTAATAGTCCAATATTCCGGTAATTTTTTTTTGAATTCCCAATAACCACCACCTTTTGTTGAACGATGGTAGTAGCCATCCCAAGTATTCCAAATAGGGTTATTGGTTTTATCCCATATTATTTGTGGATCAGGTCTATTTAAAATAATATTACCAAATCTTTCTAATTTCATACCATTACCTGTTGCTAATATTTCATAGTCTGTCCATTTATCACTTAAGTTCATAATAGTCCTCCTTGTCTTTATGTTTATTTTAATACAAATAGTTTATTTTGTAAATGAAAAGACACAAATGTTATTATTCAACATTTATGCCTTTGTTTGATTTTTTACCTATTTCTTCTTTAGGAAAAGTAATAGTTAGAATACCTTCTTTATAAAGAGCTTTAATATCAGATTCTTTTTTATTTCCAATAAAGAAACTTCTTCTTATTTCACCATATAATCTTTCTCTTCTAATATAGTTATCATTAGTTTGTTTTAGAATATCTTGATTAGCATTAATAGTTAGATAACCATTCTCATAGTTTATTTTGATATTTTCTTTTTTAAGTCCTGGTAAATCTATTTCTATAACGTACTTATTATCTTTTTCATAGATATCAGTTTTCATATATTCTCGATCTTTATAGAAGGGAAAGTCTAACATATCAAAGTAATTATAATAATTTTTTCTTGGTAACATATTTTCATCCTTTCTATATATATTATTGGTAATAATTAGTAAGAATATACTAATTAACATAGAAAATTTATTTTATCTTTTTTTGGTTAATTATAGATAATTTATAAGATATTATGATATACTTATTTTAGGAGGTAATATGTATAAAAGAGCCTTAGAAGTATTGAAAATATTTGAAGATAATGGTTATTTAGCATATATAGTAGGAGGTTATGTTAGAGATTTTTGTTTAAATATAGAGTCTTGTGATATAGATATATGTACGAATGCTAAGCCTTATGAGATTATTAAATTATTTGATACAGTTTTTACTAGTGATATTAATTATGGATCGGTTAAAATTGTATATAAAAAATATAAATATGATATTACTACTTTTAGAAAAGAGATAAAGTATGAGAATAATAGAAAGCCTGTTAAGATAAAGTATATTAATGATTTAAAGAAAGATTTACTTAGAAGAGATTTTACAATTAATACTTTATGTATGGATAGTAATGGTAATATTATAGATTTATTGGGTGCAATGGAAGACTTGGATAATAAGGTTATTAAAACAGTTGGGAGCCCTAGATATAAGATAAAGGAAGATAGTTTAAGAATACTTAGATCAATTAGATTTGCTAGTAATTTAGGATTTAGAATTGATGATAAGACTAAACACTATTTAAGGAAATATGGTTATTTACTTAGAAAGTTATCAGTTAATAGAAAGAAGTCGGAATTAGATAAGCTATTTGCTTCAGTTAATAAGAATGTTGGAAGAGATTTACTTATTAGTTTAAAGTTAGATAAATATCTAGATTTAAATAATTTAAATAGTATTGTTATGTGTGATAATATTATTGGTATTTGGAGTCAGCTTAATGTTGATGATATATATCCTTTTACTAAATTAGAACGAGAACAAATGAAAAAGATTAGACTTATGTTAGAGGAAGGTATTAATAGTTATACTATTTATAAGTATGGGTTATATATATCTACTATTGTTGGGGATATATTAGATTTTGATTTAAAAGATATAAATAAAATATATCATAGTTTAGCTATATATAGTCGAACTGATATTAAGATAAAGCCTTTAGATATAGCTAATATTTTGAGTAAAGAGCCAGGTAGTTATATTAAAGATATTATTAGTGATTTAGAAGAAAATATAGTAAACAATAGGTTAAATAATGACTATGATGGTATAAAAAACTATATAAAAGAAAAATATTTGTAATTTTATATTGACAAACTAATGTTTTTGTTATAGAATATGCCTTGCATTTACGAGGGGGGATTTTATAATGGAAAATGTAATGTCAAGTGTTGAAAAAGATAAAATAACACAATTTTATTCAGCAAGACTTAATAGAAGTACTGGTTCATTAGGAAGATATTATGCTGAGATAGTAGATAATATGACTTATGAAGATGCTAATAAATTGTTGGAGTTTGGTACTAAATATGGATTTGCAACTAGTGGTGATGATTATAAGGCAGCTTTTAAAGTAGTATTAGCATACGTTGCTACATATTTTAAATCATTTAATGTCTTTAGGTTTAAGAAAACTGCTGCTGATTTTGATGGTGACCGCTATAAGTTTCTTTGTGCAAGAATAGATTATTATGGTAATTTAATTGAAGAATTAAGAGACAAAGACAGCGTTAGTTCAATTATGATTGGCGCTATTAGTCAATGTGTCTCTGAGTTATATCCAGAATTGTTTAGTATGGGATTATTAGATAAACTTAATGGTTATTTAGTTGGTGATGCTAGTGATTTATTAAAGTGTTATTGTGAATGTTTATATAATAATTTATCATATAGAAAAAAACAATTTGATAGACAGCATAAAGATGGATACTGTTTAAGAAGATGTCGTGTCATTGAAGAAAAAGATGGACACTATATTAGCGATAATCATATGTAATAGGAGGTTTGGTTATGAATATAAGTAGTAATGATAGAGAATTATTAATTAAAAACTATTATGGATATAAGATGGTTGACATTAAATCTAAAGCAATATTTGAATTAGTTTATAAAGCTATTGATGATATGACTGATGAGGAAGCTAAGAAAATACTAAGAGTTTCTAAGAAATATCCTGAAAATAACGATATAGATGAAAATAAATTAACTGATGTTATAAAGGTTATTGTAAGATACATTGGTAGATTTTATATGGCATTTCATGAATTTCAATATTCTTATGATGGTTCATGTGGTATGTATGAGTATTATAATAAAAGAATAGATTATTATGAAACTATTATTGAAGAATTAAATAGTGATACTTTTACATATAATAAGTTAATAATGATGCTTGCTTCTGAGAAAATCTTTAGTGATTATCAGGAACTTAGTGATTGTCAAGGGTTAGCTATGATAAATAGTTATATTAGAGAAAATATCTATAGTATTGTTGGTAGTAAATTGCGAGCAATAGTCAATGAAGATATTCTTAAAAGAGATTATTATCTTCGTTGTGATAATAAGAAGAAAAGACGTAGTAGGGGGTAGATAAATTTATCTACTCTTTATTTATTTGGAGGTGTGTTATGGAACAATATAAAGAAATAGAAAGAAGTATTATTAAGAGATTTCGTAAGGAGATATGGAGTAAGTTTGTTAAAGCGGTTAAAGAGTATCAGTTAATTAATGAGAATGATAGGATAATGGTATGTATATCAGGTGGTAAAGATTCTTTTTTAATGGCTAAATGTATACAAGAATTAGAACGTCATAGTGATGTTAAATTTGAAGCTAAATATGTAGTTATGGATCCTGGATATAATAAGAAGAATAGAGAATATATTATAGGAAATGCTAAGAAGTTAAATATACCTATTACAATTTTTGAAAGTAATATTTTTGAAGTTGTATCTAGTGTTGGAGATAGTCCTTGTTACTTATGTGCTAGAATGAGGAGAGGATATTTATATAGTAAGGCACAGGAGTTAGGATGCAATAAGATTTGTTTAGGGCATCATTTTAATGATGTAATTGAAACAACATTACTTTCCATGTTTTATGGTTCAGAAATTAAGACAATGCTTCCTAAATTACATAGTGAAAATTTTTCGGGATTAGAATTAATTAGGCCATTATATTTGGTACGTGAAAAAGATGTTTTAGCTTGGAGAGATTATAATAATTTAGAGTTTCTTAATTGTGCTTGCAAGTTTACAGAATTAATTAGTAGTGTTGAAAAAGAGAATATTAGTAAAAGAAAAGAGATTAAGAAGTTAATAGCTTCTCTTAAAGAGGTAAATCCTAATATTGATAATAATATTTTTAATAGTATAAATAATATTAATTTAAATACGGTTTTAGGGTATAAAAAAGATGGTGTTAAATATAGCTTCTTAGATGATTATAATAAAGAAGGTAGAGATTAATATTTTATGCTGAGATCTTCATATGGAACTATTATGTTATAGTCGCCATAGTAGTAGGGAGCGATTTGATATCTTTCAAAATATATTATTAGTCCTTTATCAGTAAATAAAATATTTTTGAAATTATCTGTAGTAGGAAGTGTGCCTTCTTTTAGCATATTGTTTACTACTTGGTTTTGAAATATTTTTTTGTTTGATAATGTTTTGTATGTATAATTAGATAGTTCTTTTAGAATATTTGAATTATTTTTAATCAAGGTATTTATGGTAATAAATGAATTGGTATCAATATTATAAATAAAAGATTTAATTAAGTGAATAGGATGAGCTCCACCAGTAAATGATTCAGAGAAGAAGATATATGATATTAAGTTTTGATAGTGATATTCTTTATAATTGATTATTAGGTAGTATGTAGTTTTTGTTTTATCTAAGGTAATATTTTTAAAGTTGTTAATATTAGTGTCTAAATATTCTTTTATTATGGTATTTACTTTAAGATAGTTTGTAGATGGATAATTTATTGTTATGTTATTGTCATTATGATTGATATTATATTTATTTCTTTTATTTTTAATTATTAGATAGGTAATTGTGGACAGTAGTATTACTAGAAAAATAATTATTAGATATTTTTTCATGTTGTCACCTAGTAAAGTATATTTATTTATAAATAAAAAATGAACTATCGCTAGTCCGTGTAATTTTTAAATGGCATGATTTTAAATGCAATTTCCAATTTCTTGTGTTTACACCTTTCCATTTGTTTAATTATTTTTATTTGGTTTAACCAATATTCTTCTTAGTAATTTTTCTTTAGAATCTTCTTCTTTCAAATATTCTTTTTCTTTACTCTTTTTTGAACAATTTAAATAACTAGCAATTAAATCATATTCGTTATATATGTTCAATCCAAAATGTGGAGTATAAGATATTTGAAAATTATTACTAATAGACGAAATTGGTCTTAATACATCACTATATATATTACGACCAATATTTTCAATTTCACGTAATTCTTCTTGTATTAAATCAATATCTTTTTGCCTAGATAAATGCTTTCTTATTTTTTCGCTTAATAGATATACTTTTGGCACGCTTTTTGTTAAGTCTTCATATCTATCACTTGAATGATTGTAATTAGCAATCAAATCAATTCCATCTTTAGAATATAGATATATTGCAGTTATCTCGTAATTTCCGTTTTTATGAATTAATCCACCAAAACTAATTGTATTTAACCAAACACATTTTTTCTTTATAGATTGAAATTGTTCTTGAATAGCTGTTTGAAAATTATCATCTTTATCTTTTAATTGTAATAAATATTCTTTCAATGTTATAAGATTTTCTTTTGGCAATGAATAATATTCCGTCTCTGTTAAATTGGTATTTAAAAATTTTTTTACATGTTCTTTCATAGTATAAAGCCTCCTAAAATTTATTAAAAAGACTTGATACTATTCGTATCAAGTTTCATATTAACGAACACCATGGTTCGACTTAATCTCAATGGCAGGGGATGAGAGAATCGAACTCCCAACAGTGGTTTTGGAGACCATTATTATACCATTTAACTAATCCCCTTTGAAGTTATGTATATAATTTATCATAAAAATGTTATTTTTTCAATAGTTAATATAAAAAAATATGAATAATTTTGGTATTCATATTTTTTGTTGCTTATTTTTTATTCTTCATTTTGTATGTTTTCTTCAGGAATGTGAACGTCATACTCATCATTTGTTGTGTCTTCTTCTTCATCTTCTTGGTCACGTTTTTTCTTTTTATACACACCATAACCAGCTGCACCAACGGCTCCGGCTGCACCTAATCCTAATATTGTAGTTGCGATGCCTTTTCCTACATTACTTGATGATGATTTAGTACTTGTGTTGTTATTTTTAGTAGTTTGCTGTTGATTATAGAATGGGTCATCTGGTTTATTTACAATTGTTGATGGCTTTTCTGTTGTATTGTCTGGTGTAGTTATAGTATTGTCTGATTTATTTGGTTCGTTTACTGAAGTTGTTGGTTCATTTACAGACGTATTTGAGTTATTTCCTCCTATAGTAGTACTATTGCCACCTGTTGTAGTATTTCCTCCTGTAGTTGTGTTGCCACCTGTTGTAGGTGTTCCACCAGTTGAAGGACTTCCACCAGTAGTAGGAACACCTCTAGTTGGACTTCCACCAGTAGTAGGAACACCTCCTGTTTTAATTGGTGCATTAGCCTCTGTTGCATCTTTTTCTATGTCAGTTTCCGTATCTTTATATAAATCTAAAACACTTTGTAGGAAAGTTTTTAAGCCATTAAGTGTTTGTTGAATATCAGGAATTGGATTTAAAATATCACTTGTTACAACTTCTCTGTATTTATCTGCTGCTGGACTTTGCCATGAGTCTGGTATTATTTTTGTCACATCTTTTATGCTATCTAAAGAGGTATTAATTGTACTAATATTGTTTTCTAATGTTGAAATATCGCCTTCAATACCTGCATAATCTATACTAATATTATTCATTTTATCTCCTTTCTACCATAAACTTTTCTTATATTCATCTTCATGTGCTTGATAGCAGCTGGCTGCTGTTCTTAAGTTATTTGCTATTGCCTGGAATTTTGTTAAATAAGTATTTAGTGTACTAACGCTACTTGCTAATGATGCTACATATACTGTACTATCTGTACCTTTCCAATGCTCTCCTATGCTATTAGTCAAATTATTTAAATTATTAAGTGCTTCGTTCATAGTGCTGTATTCAGTTAGTAGATTTGTACTGTTGTTGTTTAAATCTTCTATACTATATTGTATTTTCATTTTTTCCTCCTATTAACTAAAATTGTGTGTTTTTTATTTGGTCTGCCATTTTTTTTAAATCTTGTTCCATAGATTCTAAAGTACTTGTTGATGGTGGTGTAGGTTTATCGCCCTTTTCTTTGCTTTTTTCATAGTTGCTAAGGGCTTGCTCATAAGCACGATATCTTTCTACATATCGATTATATGAGCCTTCATATGATGCATAATTTGATTTATATGTTTTTATCCTGGTAATAATTTTATTAATGCAATTATTACATAAGTCAATCATTGATTGGATGTCAGTATTTTTTAAATAATCAACACCTGTATTAAATGTTGAATCATATGCAGCATTTGTACTCATTGGAAAACATCCTGATGTTTCGTAATTAACGCTATTTAGTGAGCTAATAAAGTTATTAATAGCACTTTCTGCACCACTTTCATCAACACCTTCAAAATCGCTTTTATATTTTTCTCTCATATTTATCCTCCTTATTTATCTATGTACATAGATATCAATATTTCCTTGTTCACAAAAATCGTATACTTTTCCTGGCCCAAATGGTGTATCAACAATAATTGCTTTATCACTACCATCTTCGATTATTTGATGTACATTTCTTTCACTACCGTTTTCATTATATCCCATATTATATCTATCTGCACACACAATATAGCCATCGGCATCTCTATAAAAGCCGTCATCACAGATGTACCAGTTTTTAGAATTAAAGTGCGTTCCTGTCATTCCATCTGGATAATATGAATATTTTCTTTCATATGAACCAGTGCTTTCATATAATTCGCTTGAATATGGACTAGATGTTTCATCCATATATGCAGTTCCCATTTTATAGAAATTATATTCTTCACCAATATTGGTTGTATTGTGCGATTCTGTTATGGTTAGATTATTGTTACTTCTTATCAATGGCATTCCATTTCTACTTGCGTAATGTAGCATGTCTGGGGTTATTTTTATGTTTGCTGCTTCACCATATTCTTTTACAACTTCGTTATAGAAATCATTTTTTACTAAGTCATTTACTTTATAGGTAACTATTCCATCAGAATTTGTTGTAGAAATGTTATCCATAAAGTTATCAACTAATTTATTTACTAGTTCGTATTCAGAATTGCTTTCGTAAGAACCATTTCCATTTTCAATGCTGGAAACAGCATTAGTTAAAGATGATGACAAATCGTTAAAAACTTGTTTTCTTTCGTTATCACTTAAGCTAATTAAACTTTCGATGTCAACGACAAGGTTAATACTGGTAATTGCCGTCAATCCACTTAAACTTGTGAACTCACTTATGTCTTCGTTTGTGGCTTCACTTATTTCGCTAGTTGCTTCACTGTCACCTGCAATTTGAGCATCAATCTCTATTAAAGCATTTGCACATTCTTCTATTCTAGATGCTGCTATATCGCAGTGTTTACTATAAGTACTAAATTGGTCACTTAGTGCACTTTTAAAGCTTTCAAATGAAGGACATGAATTAATCGATTGTGATGTTACATTATTATAATGATGTTCGTTATCGTTTTTATATTCTGCTATTTTTTCTCCGCCGGAAGTTAATAATTCCGTTTCTACACTAACTATTGCCATGTTTCACCTCCAATTTTATTTATATATATCTACAATAACAAAAAATGACAAAAAAGTAAATAGTTGTTGACAATTTGAACAAATATTTTTTTGTGTCATATACTATTATAGGTGAATTATATGATTGTTAAGGCAACTCAAAAGGAGAAGGAACTGTTAGCAAGACTTATGCGTGCTGAAGCTGTAGGTGAAGGTGGGCTTGGTATGTTGATGGTTGGTAATGTCGGTATTAATAGAGTTATCGCTGATTGTTTGACATTTAAAGACATTAATACGATTAGTGAGATGATATATCAGTTTCCTGGAGGATTTTCTGGAACAAATAGTTCTTTATTTTATGGTAATCCTACAGAAAAGGAACAGCAGTTAGCAGAGAGAGTTATTAGGGGAGAGTATTATCATCCGGCCACTAATGCTTTGTGGTTTTATGCTCCAACAGCTGGTGTTAGTTGTACTAGTACTTGGTGGGATCAACAATTAGCAGGTAAATATAAAGGGCATTGCTTTTATCAACCTGATAAGGGTGTTTGTAAAAGAATTCATTAAATACTTTATATAGAAAAAAGATACTAGTTTGGTATCTTTCGTTTCTTTATAAATATAGTTATAGCCATTAAAACAAATACTAGTAGTAATATCATGGTTATATATGGGAAGATATTAGTAATGTAATAGTTAAACATAGTATTATTTTTAAATATCTTTCTAGTTAAATAGATGGTTATTATTAAGATAATGATAGTGATAATATTGTTAGGAGTATCTTCTTTTATTTTTATGGTACTACTAATATAGTATATGAAGAGAGATATAGATACAAAGTAACCTAGGATCCATTGAATTGATAGGATATTTTCACTTCTTTCGATGAATCCTAAGAGATTTACTTCTTTTAAAGTAATATATTCAGGATATTGATACATTTTACTTAGATATATTCCTAGAGTACTAATAGTAGTTGTTACTAATAAGAAACATAATATAATAGCCATTATATAGAATATTAATAAGTATTTATTTAATTTATTGTTATCTTTTATATTATTTTTAGGGATACATAATAAAGCAAATATAGGTAAGATATTAGAGGATGTTAGGAGTAGTCCGGCTTTGGTAATAGAGGTAATATCATTACTTAGGAAGGGTTTTAATTTATTTATATCAGTATGAGGTATTAAGAATATTAATGTTAATATAAATAGTATAATACTTATTACAAATAGTATTAATGATACACGGGACATATTTTGGAATCCTTTACTTAGATTATAAGCTATTAGGATAGTAATAGATATAGCAATAATAATAGTGGGTGTTTGGTTTAAGAATTGACTTGTTATAAAGTTTGATAGGTTATAGAGATATGTTATTGATATAATTAAGAATATAATGCATATTATAGTGTTAATTATATTACCTAGTACTTTACCATAGAGATTTATAATAGTAGTACTTATTGGTTTATCTTTATTATATGAATGAATATAGTTGAATAGTAAGATGATTATGATACCTAATATACCCATAATTATAGTAGATATATAAGCATCATTTTTAGCCATATTAATTACTAAGTGTGTACCTATTCCTAAAATTGGAATATAGATAAGAAAGGCTAAGATAGTTGAATATTGTAAAGAATTAATTTTCCATTTCATAGATATCTCCTTCGATATTTCCTTTAGCAATTATTTTAACATTAGATGTTATATCTAACTCCATATTTTTAAATGTTTCATCATACTTATCTTTTATTTTATTAAATTCTTTATAATAGTTTTTATAATACATATCTTTAAAACCAAATATATCAGTATTAAGATCTTGAAATTTCTTTATTATATCTGTTGTATCTTTAGTGACTTGCTTATTAAACTTTTTTTCTATTTCTTTAATGGTTTTAGGATTAGTTAAATCATAATTACAATGGACTTCACTTATGGTAGCAGTACCTTTTATTTTTAATTTTAATTTATTGGTTTTGGGATCTATTTCTGTTGATGTTGATATTTCACTTATTTTATTGGCAATATATTTATCTTTTTCACATTCATATTTTAAAATAGTGTTGTTTACGTTATTAGTTATAATATTATACATGATGGATTCTTTATCTTTTAAAGTAGTTAATATTTTATTTCCTTTAAAGACCGCCAAGTCAGTTAGTTTATAATCAGTTTTGGGATCGGTATTTTTTAAGTTATCAATATCATCGCCTTTAGTATCTTCACCAATTATTTCAATTGTAGGGAGAACTATTTCTAAGTTAGGGTTTAGATACATGTTCATCATTTGGTTATAGGTTACTTGTTTGGATGTGGCTAGGTGAATGGCATCAGCAGTTAGAGTATCTTTAATATTACTAGATGATATATTGGTAATTGGGGTATTTAGTTCAAGAAGTTTAGATGGTGTTTTACTTAACAATACATAAAATTCTTTACGCATTTCGGGGTTTCTAAAAACGAAGTCAATAGTTTCACGAATATCTTTTTCAGCAATGTCTTCGGAAATGATTAAGATATTGATATGACTTCCATATATTCTTCTTGATGAAGTTAAGATGATATTACGATAAGCTTCTTGTAAGGTATCACCAACTTTACTATAGGTGATAAATGCTGGTTGACTAGAACTTCTAGCATCATCATTTTTTTTCGTGTTTACTACTTGAATAGTTATTTTATATTTATCATTTTCTTTTTCTATTGATGTTTCGGTAACGATAGATAAATTATTTAGTTCTTGGTAGTTATAACAGCCGGTCATTAGTGGTATTAATGTAAGCACGAGGATAATTATTTTTAAATTAGTTAGTTTCATTATTTACCTCCTTATTTTTTATAGGAAATTTAATAATGCTGTTTTTTAGTTTTTGAAAATTAGTAGGAGCGAATGGTACTAAATAAGGTTCAGTAAAGGAATTAATGTGAGATAGTCTAATAATAAATAGAATTAGGACAAAGACTGTGCCATAAAGTCCTAGAATAGTGGACCCTATCATAAATATTAGGCGATACCATCTAAGGGCGTTAATCATTTCGGGTTCAGTAAATGTTAGTGATGATATGGCTGTTATGGCTATTACAATAATCATTATGGGAGAGACTATCCCGGCATTAACAGCAGCTTCTCCTAGAATTAGAGCACCTACAATAGAGAGGGCACTAGAGGCAAAACTTGGTAGTTTTAAATCACTTTCACGTAATATTTCAAAAGCTAATATCATAATAGTTGCTTCTATAAAAGCAGAAAAGGGCACACTTTCTCGTTGCGAGGCAATACTTATCATGAGTTCAGTGGGTATTATTTCTTGGTTATAAGTAGTAATTGCTATATATAAAGCCGGTGTTAATAATGAGATAAAGAATGATAAATATCTAATTATTCTAGTAAATGAGATATTTATACTTTTATTAAAGTTATCTTCAGTTGTTATAAAAAAGTCATTTAGAGTGGATGGTAAGATGAGAGCAAAGGGATCGTTATCACACATAATGACTACTTTTCCTTTAAGTAAGGCCGTGGCAACTAAGTCGGGGCGTTCAGTAGTCATGATAGTTGGTAAGACTGTGCCATTTTCTTTTTGAATAAGATTTTTAATATTACCAACAGTAACTATCCCTTTAATATCTATATTTTTTAGTTTAGCATCAATTAAGTCAATAAATGATTTTTCAACTAAGTTGTTGATATATATTAAGTTAGTTTTAGTTTGGGTATAAGTACCTAGTTTATATTCTTTCATCCATAGATTATTATCTTTTATTCTTCGCTTAATTAATCCAATATTTGTTTGAATTTCTTCGATAAAGCAGTCCATAGGGCCACGATAACTTGTTTCTGTTAGAGGATTAGTTATACCTCTTGATAAATTTTTTTTAGTTTCTAAAGCTAATATTTTGTTGCCCTCAAATAGAATGATAGTAAAACCAGAGTTAATGTAATAGCACATATCTTGATAAGTAGTTAATTCAATAACCTTAAAGTTTTCGATATCATTTTTAATAACTTCGTAGAGGTTAATACCTTTCTTATATCTAAGATCTATTTTATCTAAACTTTCAATAATAAAATCACTTATCTTATCTGAAGCTGATAAAGAATCAGAATAAATTATACATATCTTAGTATTATTTATATCTTTATAACGATATACTATATCAGATAGATTATTAGTGTCTAGTTTAAGTTTATTAATTAATTTATTCATATAATTCACCAAATATAGTATGTGTATTAGATAAATTATTATGTAAAGTTTAGAATATTAATTGTTTATTAATTATATTTGTGATATATTTTAATAAATGATGATATAACATTTCAGGAGATGATATTAATGCTTTTAAAGAAAAAAAAGAATAGTAAGAATAGTGTTATTGATAAAGCTAAAAAAGTTATCAAAGAAGAAAAGAAAAAGATAAAAGAAGAGAAGCAAAGAATAAGACATGAAAAATATAAAGAAAATATAATATATAAGTTTTTTAAAGATGATCAAGTAAAGGATAATTATACGGCTAAAGAAGTATCTAGATATATGATAGTGGGTATAGTTATGGGAATGGTATTTTGCTTTTTACTTATTTTTACTTTAAGTGGTGGGAAGAATTTTATTTTACTTAATAGTGATTTAAAGAAACTTGTTAATGTTTATGATAAAGTAGTTAAGAATTATTATATGGATATTGATAAAGATAAGATGGTAGATGACGCTATTAATGGAATGTTATCTAGTATTGGTGATGTGTATACTAATTATAGTGATTTAGATAGTACAATATCTTTTGATGAGAATGTTGTTGGTACTTATGAAGGTATTGGGGCAGTGGTATATTATAGTGATAGTAAGATTATTGTTAATAAAGTCTATAATAATATGCCGGCCGCTAAAGCAGGTTTACAAGAGGGAGACATAATTATTAAGGTTGATGGTATTAACTATACAGATAAGAATCAAGAAGATTTAGCTAATTATGTTAAGGCTAGCAATAACAGTAGTGTTGTTTTAACAGTAATTAGAGATGGAGTAGAAAAAGATATTACAATTAAAAGAAGTAAGATAGAAGTACCGGTTGTTAATAGTAATGTTTTTAATGTAAATAATAAGAAGATTGGATATATATCTATTTCAGTATTTACTTCGGTTGCTAATAAACAGTTTGAGGCTAGTTTAAAAGAATTAGAGAAGAAAAATATTGATGGTTTAATTATTGATGTTAGAGATAATGGGGGAGGATATTTATCTAGTGTTACGGATATTTGTAGTTTATTCTTAGAGAAGGGTAAAGTTATATATCAACTAGATGATGGTAAGAAGATAACTTCAGTAAAAGATAAGACTAAGACAAAGAGAACTTATCCCGTAGCAGTTTTAACTAATGAGTTAAGTGGTTCGGCTTCTGAAATATTAGCTTCAACTATTAAAGAAAGTTATAAAGGCTTTATTGTAGGTACTAATACATATGGTAAGGGTACGGTTCAGCAAGTATCTAAGTTAAGTGATGGTACGATGATTAAATATACAATTGAGAAATGGTTAACTCCGGAAGGTAATTGGATTAATGATGTGGGAGTTAGTCCAACTGATTATGTTGAGCAATCTGAAGCATATTATACTAATCCTTTATCAGAAAATGATGCTCAGTTAAATAAGGCTTTAGAATTAGTTAGTAAATAAAAAAAGAATGTCTTTCAAAGCGAAAGGCATTTTTTAACGATATTCAACTTTAATCATTTTAGCATGAACAGCAATTCTTCTTTTACCAGAACTATCACAAGTAGATAGGGTAAGTATTTTATCGTTAGAAGTTAATGTTTCATTAAAATTATAAATACTTTTATCTTTTAGTGTATTAAGAAAATCTTGATAATCATCTTTATTGTTGAAGTATGTTTTTAGATAGTAGACATCATTACCTGTTGTAGTATAGATAGAAAATATTTCCCATATAGTGTTAGATGTTGGTGTTGATATTTTTATATAGTGATTTTCTTCATTAGTATACCAATATTCTTTAGTGGCGTTTGGTAATGTAGCAAACATAGTTCCTCTTCCGGTATTGTGAGCATAAATAATTGTATTTTTTTGAAACTTTGTAAAGTCATCACGAAAGTCGCCAAATACCCAACCATAGATATTATATCTTTTATTAAAGTCGTGACTTAAGTAATATTCGTTATCAGTTGTTTGAACAATGGAATAGTCAATATTAGTATTATTTACTCTAATCCATCCAACTGTGTCTTTATTTTGTTCTAATAAAGAGGTAAAATCAACAGAAATGAAACTTTCGTTAGTGGTATTTTGATCATTTGGAATATAAGGTGTAGTAGTAATATTATTGTTAGGTTTATTATTTTTTTCTTTTTTTTCTATTTGTTCAATTACTTTAGTATTATCAATAATGGTTTTAGTTAAATAATCTATTTTAAGATTCTGAACATACCATCTAGAGATAAAGAATATAGATATAAAGTAAATACTAAGACTTAATGTTATCATCATTAGGGGTACAAGAGGTTTTCCTTTATATTGTAGTTCTTTTCTTTTTCTTGGCATAAATACATACATAATTCCAATTATTAAATATTTAAATGGGCAAATTATAATAGTATATACACCAATAAAAAAATATTTAATTAAATTAACAACTTTCTTCATATAATCAATCCTTTATTTGATTATAACATAATGTTTGTAAAATTGGGTATATTTATTGTTAAATAAGTAAAAATAGTGTATAATACATTTGAATTGTTGGGAATTAGTAGGTGATAAATAAATGAGTGTAGATGGTATTAAAATTGGTGATAAGTTAGAGATACATTGTTATAAACATAATGGTAAATTACATCGTCAATGGGATGAAGCAGTAGTACTTGATATATATGATGATTATATTGTATTTGGTAATAATAGAACAACAGTTATTGATAGTGATGGTAAAGTATGGAAGACTAAAGAACCCGCAATTATGTTTTTCTTTAGAGATCGATGGTTTAATATTATTGGTCAATTAAAAGATTATGGTATATATTTTTATTGCAATATAGCAACACCAGTACTTATTGATAATAAAGTAATAAAATATATAGATTATGATTTAGATTTAAGGGTATTTCCTAATGGAAGTTTTAAAATATTAGATCGTATGGAATATAAATATCATAAAAAACAAATGCATTATTCTAATAGATTAGACTTTATTTTAAAGTATGAACTTGGTAATTTAATTGACATGGTTAGAAGAAATGAAATGCCTTTTGATAGAAAAACTATTAATGATTATTATGAGAAATATGTCTATTTAACTAAAAATAATGAATAGGTATTGAATTGTTAATATATCTTTTGTTATAATTAAAATGAAAGATGAGGATGACAGATATGGATGAATATAAATTAACTATTAGAAGTGAAAGTGAAATGATTGAACTTGCACAAAATATAGAAAGTGAAAAGTTTCCTAATATGGTAATTTGCTTAAATGGGGAACTTGGTAGTGGTAAGACAGTATTTGCTAAGGCTTTTGCGGATGCTATGGGAATTAGTGATGTTAGTTCTCCTACTTTTAATATAATTAAAGAATATATCGGGGAACTTCCTTTATATCATATGGATGTATATAGAGTCTCTGGCAATGTTGATAATTTGGGTATTGAAGAATACTATGATAAAGGTGGAGTAACTATTATTGAATGGGCTGATATGATTAAGGATTATTTACCTAGTGAGAGATTAGATGTTGAAATTAAGATTGTTGGTGAAGAGTCTAGATTAGTTATTTTGCGACCTAGAGGTAGTAGATATGTAGAAGTATGTGAGGATATTATATGATAACTTTATTTATAGATACTAGTAGTGTAAATGTCTATATTGCTATTGTTTCAGGGGATAAGGTATTAGCTAGTAAAGAGGCTTGTATACCTAGTGGTCATTCTAAATATACCACTAGTTTTATTAAGAATTGCTTAGATGAGGCAGGAATAGATGCTAATGATATTAATAATATTATGGTATGTAATGGGCCCGGTTCTTTTACGGGAGTTAGAATAGGTGTTAGTATAGCTAAAACTTATGGTTATTTAATTAAAAAAGATATTACACCGGTTTCTTCTTTAAAAGAATTAGCAGTTAGTTGTAATTATACTAGTGATTATTATTTATCTTTAATAAGTGCTAATAATGGTAACTACTATGTTGGATTATATGATAGTAATTATAATGATGTAATTGATGAAAAGTTCTGTGATGCTAACGAAGTTATCAGATTATATAATGAATATAATCCTAGAGTGATTAGTAATGATTTTAATGTTGTTGGGGTAATTAAGGTTAATAAAGTTAACTTAGATTTTGTTAAGATTATTAATTATTACATGGATAAAGAAAAGGTATCAGCACATGCTATTGTACCTAATTATTTGAAATTACCACAAGTATTAGAGAGTAAGTAATGATAGTTGAAGTAGATAACAGTAGTAATAATCCTTTTGTAAGATGTGTTAATTATCTTATTGCTGATGAAGTAGTTGGTTATTTAGAATATGCTTTAATATATGATAGAATGGAAATTAATAATATTATGGTAGATAGTAATTATCGTAATAAAGGAATAGGCTCTAAGTTAATGAGTTATTTGATTAGTGAAGCTATTAGTAATAGAGTAGTTAATATTACTTTAGAAGTTAGAGTTAGTAATGAAATAGCCAGACATATGTATAAGAAGTTTGGATTTAATGAAGTAGCTTTAAGAAAGTTTTATTATGGTAATGAAGATGGTATTTTGATGGAAAAGCAGGTGATGTAAATGAAAGATATATATTGTTTAGCTATTGAGTCTTCTTGTGATGAGACTAGTATGAGTATTATTAAAAATGGTACAGAAGAAATTAGTACAGTTGTTTTAACACAAATTGATATTCATAAGAAGTTTGGTGGAGTAGTACCGGAGATTGCAAGTAGGAGCCATATTGAAAGTATTACAATAGTACTTGATGAATTACTTACTGAGAGTAAGATGAGTCTTGATGATATAGATATTATTGGTGTTACTTATGGTCCAGGATTAATAGGTTCTTTGATGATAGGACTTCAATGCGCTAAAACAATATCTTTAGTTTGCAATAAACCTTTAATACCTGTTCATCATATTGCTGGCCATATATATGCTAATAATTTAGAGAAAAGATTAGAGTTTCCATTAATAGCACTTGTTGTTAGTGGTGGACATACTGATTTGGTATATATGGATAAGGACTATTCATTTAAAAAGATTGGTTCAACATTGGATGATGCGGTTGGAGAAGCTTATGATAAGGTAGCTAAAATACTTGGTCTTAGTTATCCGGGTGGACCATTAGTTGATGAAAGAGCACATATTGGTAATGATACATATAATTTACCACTTCCACTTAATGATGATAGTTATAACTTTTCTTTTAGTGGAATAAAGAGTGCTGTTGTTAATTTAGTACATAATGAACAACAAAGGGGTAACGAGATAAGAATTAATGATATGTGTTGTTCTTTTCAAAATAGAGTAGTGGAAGTATTATCTAAAAAGACTATGCGAGCTATGAAAGAGTATGGTGTTCATAACTTAGTTATGGCTGGTGGAGTAGCTGCTAATAAAGGTCTTCGTGACAATTTAAGTAAGTTATGTACAGAAAATGGTTATAATTTTAGTGTACCTAGAATAAAATATTGTACAGATAATGCAGCAATGATTGGGGCAGCAGGGTACTATGCATATAAGGCTGGTATTAGGGCTAATTTGGAGCTTGATGCTACAGCAGTAGATAGTTTATATAAGTTTAATGGTATAAATTAGAAAAAAAGTGAAAAAATAATAAAAAAGGTATTGCATAATCGATTATTTTATTATATAATGAAGTAGTCATTTGCGATAAATGCCTAATTAGCTCAGTCGGTAGAGCACTCGGCTGTTAACCGATAGGTCGTAGGTTCGAGTCCTACATTAGGCGCCATTTGATAATTTAACAGGATATAGTGTCCTGTTTTTTTTTGTTGTTTGATTGAAATATAATAGTTATAGTGTTATAATAATTGATGAAGAAGAGGTATTTTATGAATAAAGTGAAAAAGTTTTTCAATAAAATTATTAAGTTTATTAAAAGAGAAAAGATGTTTATGTTTTTTGTTTGTTATTCTCTGTTTAATAGTATATTAGTAAGAATTTTAACAGTTGGTAATTTTTATGATATTAGGCCAATATTATTTGATTTAGGATTTTTATTAATTATTGGGGCATTTTCTTTTTTAATTAAAGAGAAGAATAGATTTAAATATTATTTAGTGTGGAGTATTATTACATCTGGTATATGTTTGGTAAATGCTATATATTATCATTATTATGATTCTTTTGTATCTATTTCACTTCTTATGACGTCTTTATTTATATTAGATATGGATGTTGGGGTAATGCAGAATGTTTTTCATATATATGATTTTATTTATCTATTAGAGATACCTGCTATAATAATATATTATAATTATTTAAAGAAAAATAATATTACGATGAGTTATATTCGTAAGAGTGATTTTAAGTTAATGTGGAAGAAGTATGTAGTATCTATTATAGTTATATTGGCTACGGGTTCTGTATTATCTAGTGCTCCAGAATGGAATAGATTTTTAAACTTATGGAATAGAGTATCAGTAGTTAAATGCTTTGGAGTATATATGTATCAAATGGATGATTTAGTACAGAGTTTAGAGCCAAAATTAAATAATATTTTTGGACATGATAATGCTTATAAAGAGGTAACGGACTATTATAACAATAATAAAGTTAAGAAAAGTTCTAATGAATATACAGATATATTTAAAGATAAGAATGTGATAGTAATACATTTTGAGAGTTTACAATCATTTGTTATGAATTTATCATTTGATGGTAGAGAAGTATTACCTAATATTAATAAATTAGCTAGTGAAGGAATATTCTTTAGTAATTTTTATCCACAGGTAGGAGTAGGTACAAGTAGTGATTCAGAGTTTACTTTTTCGACTTCTTTGATGCCTTCTTCTAGTGGAACAGTATTTGTTAGTTATGCTAATAATTATTATGTTTCATTACAGAAGTTATTAAAAGAACAAGGGTATTATACATTTAGTATGCATGCGAATAATGGGGACTTTTGGAATAGAGCTAATATGCATAAGAGTTTAGGATATGATAAGTTTTATTCTAAGAATTATTATGAAATAGATGAAGTAATAGGTACTTTTGGTTTATCTGATAAGTCATTTTTTAGGCAAAGCGTATCAATAATTAAAGATATTGCGGCTAATAATGAGAAGTTTATGGGAACGTTAATTACTTTAACTAGTCATGTACCGTGGAGTGATACTGATAAAATGGGGGAATATAATGTTGGCTATTTAAAAGATGATGTTATGGGTAGATATATTAAAGCTTTACATTATTCTGATGAAGCTCTAGGTGAATTTATTGATGAGTTAGATAAAGAAGGATTGCTTGATAATACAGTATTAGTTATTTATGGGGATCATGATGCTAGAATTGGTATGGATAGTTATAATTTATTATATAATTATAATAATAGTACCGGTAAAATACTTACAAGTGGAGATAATGGATATGTGGATGTTAATAAGTATAAGTATGCTTTAGATAAGAGTACACCATATATTATTTGGACTAAAGATCAAAAATTTAATGTTAAGTGTGATACACCAATGGGTATGATAGATAGTTTACCTACACTTGGTAATATGCTTGGTGTTAGTAGTAAGTATAGTTTGGGTACGGATATTATGAGTATTAAAGATGGTAGTAATATGGTAGTATTTAAAGGAGGATCATTCCTTACTGATAAATATTATTATAATAGTCAAAATGATGAAGTATATTCAATTAAGAATCAAATGGTAATAGATATTTATGATAAAGAATATATTGATGTTAGGAAGGAGAAGGCTCGTCAGATATTAGAGGTGTCTGATGATATAATTAGTTTTGATTTATTAAAAGAGATAGTAAATAAAAAATAAGTAGTAAGGAGTAGTATGAAGAAAAATGAATTTGCTAAAGGATATTGTTTTCATAAATATTTTTGGATATTTATTATTGGATCAGTATTTGGCGTTTATTGGGAACAGATATATACTTTAGTATTGCATCTTTTAAATGAAGGAATATGGGTTTGGAAACTTAAACGTGGAGTAATATATGGGCCATTTAATCCTTTATATGGAGCAGGTGCTGTTATTTTAACAATGGCTTTTGCTAAGAATAAAAATTATAAGTGGTATCATTATTTGTTATATGGTGCTGTATTGGGTGGAACAGTAGAATATCTTACTAGTTATTTTCAAGAATTAGTAGTGGGTTCAGTTTCTTGGAATTATCATAATAAGTTTTTAAATATAAATGGTCGAACAACAATACCTTATGCACTCTTTTGGGGATTACTAGCTATGGTATGGAACATGTGGGTATATCCAGTTATGTCTAATTTAATAGAGAGAATAGATTATAATATAGGGTGTAAGCTTACAATGGTATTATTGGTGTTTATGATATTTGACTGTTTTATTTCGTGGAGTAGTGTTATTAGGCAAAACTATCGTAGACAGAATATTCCACCATATACGGCTTTCGGAGAGTTTTTGGATAAATATTATCCTGATGAGTTTTTAAAGAAATATTATACAAATATGGTATTTGTTGACTAAGAAAAAAATAGAGAAATTTTAGTATTTTCTCTATTTTTTGTTTTTAAATTTTATTATTTTATAGATGAATTGGTTTAGAACTAGATCTAGGTTAGGATAGTATTCTATAATATCACTTCCAAAGCCTATTTTGTGTTGATATAGTCCATAGAATTTTCCTTTTTTATCTAGGTTGTTATGGACACTGCCAAGGTTAAATATACGATAGCCTTGTTGATAATATTTTTTAATTATTTCCCATTTTAGAATATGAGATGTAGATACTTTGTTAACAGCTTGATCGTGACCTTCTATTAGAAAGTATACTTCTTTTTTGTTAAGAAGAATAGCAGTAGTACCTAATATTATTCCATTTGGATATTTCTTTAGTAAATTAGTACCTTTAATTATTTCATTATTATATTTTTCTATTAAGCGATCAGATTCCATTTTTCTAGATATAGTTTTATTTCTTTTTTTACTATTATTATTTTGAAGATTATTGTTTAAGTTTCTGTTTCTTTCTTGTTCTTTGGCTAATAGATGGCGATAGTTATTGATATAAACATCAGCTTTTAGTTTAGCATAATATACTTCCATGGCATTATCCGGTGTGGAATAACTAGTTAAGTAATTTTTTAAAAAACTAATACTTTGTTTAGTACATTTTTTAGCCATTTCATAGAAGGTATCTAGTTCATTATCATTGGCTTTTTCAATAGTTATTCCCATATAAATACTGTTTCTAATATTCCTTTTAGTGTTTGAGTTAAAACTGTTATAAATATCATTTAGATTCTTTTTAGATTCTACTACTAAATCATATTTACTAAATTTATTAGTATAGTCAGTTGCAACAAAGTTATATTTATTTAAAATATTTACTATATCACTATTGTCTTGTAATAATACTTTTTTGCTATTATATACTTTATATCTAAATAAAGGAAACATTGATACGTAGATATAATTACTTTTCTTTAAATAATCTTTTAAATATTTACAGAAAGTATCTAGTAAGTCTTTATTAGTATAATCGATAAGAAATCCTCCAGGAATAATACCTTTTTTAATACCTAAACTGCTACTTAATAGAAGAGTAGCACCTAGAACATTATCACTATCATCTATTAGACCTAAATAGTTTTTATTATATTTTTTATTTTCTAATAGATTAGTATATTCAACTGTTTGACAATAATTTTTTTCTTTATGGATACGGGAATAGTTACGATATTGAGTTTCTGTTAGTTCAATTAATTTCATATTTTATACTCCTTTAACTATATAATTATAACATATATATCTATTTTCTAATAGGATAACTACTAAATTCTTTTGTTATTAATTCATTGTCGTTAGTTATTATAGCATAATTACACGTTATTTTAAATTCTAAATCTAATAGTTTTGATATATTAGGTTTATAGTTAGATATTAATTTAATATCAATATTTTTCTTAATATTATTTAAGTGTTTTCTACCTTTATTATTAAAACCTAGTATTCTAATATAATCAATATTAATATTATCATTATCTATTTTTTTATAATTATTTAAGATATGGATAAGCATTCTGTTGATACGATTATAAGTATATCTTTTAGTTTTGATATTTTTTACTAGTTCTTCCCATGTATTAGATTTATAAATATATTTTTTTATTCTATTTTCTATACCTTCTTCAACTGTTTGAAATTCATTTAAGTTATTAATATTATTTATTATTTGTAGTCTTAATAAAGAATATAAGTAATTATAATCTATTTTTATTAATTTATTAAGACTATTAGTGGCTATATAATTAGATATATCTTTATCTTCATTATATAGTTTTCTTATAAGAGAGGCATTAACAATATTACTATTATCTAAAGTATTAGAGTGATAGTTATTAGTTCTTTTAATAGATAGGGGAGTAATATTATAATTATATTTATTTATTACTTTTAAGTATGATAAGGCTAGTAAATCATTAGGGGTATTAATATTAACGTTAGTAATATCATATAAGGCTTTTGACATAGCGGTAGGATAGTTATAACCTTTATTTAAATAATCTTTTACTTTGTTGTGATAATTGGTATCATTATTACTAATATTGGCTATGTTTTTAAGAGTTTCAATGTCGTTACTTTCACTACCAAATACTAATGTATCAATTTTTAGTTTATTTAATATTTCAATAGCTCCCTTGGCAAAGATATCTGATGACTGAGTAGCATATGGATAAGGAAGTTCTACTACTAGGTCAATATTATTTTCTAAACATATTAAAGTTTTATTATATTTATTAATAATAGATATATCTCCTCTTTGAGTAAATGATGGAGATATTATAACTATAATTGTACTATCAGGATATATCTTTTTTATTTCATTTATTTGATGGATATGTCCAAGATGAAAGGGGTTATATTCTGCTATGATACCAATTATTTTATTCATACAAATCACCAAATCAAATATATCATATTTATAAATTATTAACAATAAGGAACAAAGAAAAATACATTTATTGTTGAGATAATATATGTATTTTCTTCTTTGAGTAAATGTTAATGATTATTAAACAAGTAATACATCTTATAATGATATCATCTATATCAAATATTCCAATAGTCATTAACCACTTAAATAGTTCTAATAGTATGTTTATTAGTATTATGGTTTTTAATTTATTGTTTGGAGAAAAGTATATTATGTAATAACTAATGATAATACCGAGTAATGAGTTAATTATAATATTGTTGGCTAATGCTATAATGCTTTTATTATGTATTGATGCATATATGTTGCTGAATGGTATTAGTGAAATATGATTAAGTAATTGTTCAAAGTATATATTATTAAAACCACTAAAATGTGTTTTAAAATAAATGATGGATATAATTACTATAATCGTTGTTATAGATAATAATATTAAATTATTTTTCTTTGATTTTTTCTTTATATTTATAATGACTTCAAGTAATGTATTAATATCATCTTTTGCAACATAATCATTTTTGTTTAATTTTTCACCCTTTAATAATTCTAGAATAGATACTCCTAATTCATTAGATAAAGGTTCTAAAAGAGAAATATCTGGAAAACCTATTCCACGTTCCCATCGAGAAATAGCTTTATTGGTGACATGTATGCTGTCTGCTAATTGACTTTGTGTTAGATTTTTATCAGTTCTTAATTTATATATAAATTGTCCTATTTTTTCTGCATTCATATTTTTACCTCTTTTCAATTACATTATAAAATAATAAATATTAAAATACAACCGACGGAACGTAGACTTTGTGTTTTGACTAAGAAATTACTTAAAAAAGAAGTAAATGCAAAAGTTTTACGGAATATTATAATTGAGAGGAGGATATTTAATGGGATAAAACATTGATGAAGTGGAAGAAACAGTAGATATGATAATTATATTAGTAAGTTAGATAATACAACAAATGATGTTAATACGTGCAGGCAAAATTAGACTAAATGACTCACTTGGTATTGACTTAGTGTGTCATTTAGTCTAAAAGATATATAGTGTGAAACAGTATAGGCAAGAATAATGTAATTGACTTTTTCTAGGAATGATGTTATAATTTTCCTTGAAAAAGGAAATGATGAGTGTGAATAACTATGATAAGATCTTAAATTATTCTAGAGAAAATAATGGGTATATTACTACAAAAGGATTGAAAAGTTTAAATATTAATAGAACTTTTTTAAGTAATTTAGTTAATAATGGTAAATTAGAAAGGGTAGGGACAGGTGTTTATAAATTACCTGAGTATCCAATTGATAATTTTTATATTTTATCTCAATGTAGTAAGAATATGTGTTTTTCTTATGCTACTTCTTTATATTTACATAATATGTCTGATAGAATACCACTAATTTATGATATTACTGTGCCATATAACTATAGTGGAAGTTTATTAAAAGATAAAAATGTATTGCTTAGATATGTTGATGATGATATTTTTGAACTTGGAATTGCTAATATAAATACTGTTAATAATCTAACTGTTCAGTGTTATGATTTAGAAAGAACAATATGTGATATTATTAAAGATAAAAATCGTATGGATAAAGAAATCTATGCTAAAGCATTAAAAGAATATGCTAGAAGTAAGAATAAAAATATTTTAAAATTAATAAAGTATGCTAAAAAAATGAATATTGAAGAAGAAGTCGTTCAATTAATGGAGGTGTTATTATAGTTGAATTCTGACAAATTAAATGACATTATAAAAAAGAAATCTAAAGGTAATAACAATTTAGCACATCATTTTCATCAAATGTTTTTCTTTGAGCACGTATTAATGAGGCTTGAGAAGAGCAAGTATAAAAATAATATTATTTTAAAGGGAGGAGTGTTGCTTTCATCTATTATTGGTGAAGATTTGAGAACAACAAAAGATATTGATGCTACCCTGAAAAGTTTACCTTTAGATGTGAAAACTATTGATAGTATTTTTGATGAAATATTAGCTATCAATATAGATGATAACGTTATGTTTCAGATAGTTGATATCAAAGATATTAGATTAGAAGATGAATATAGTGGATTTAGAATTAATGTTAAAGGGGTTTTCGATAAAATAAAGACTAATTTTTTTATTGAAATAACAACTGGGGATGTTATTACACCGAGAGAAATAGAGTACAAATATAGTTCAATATTTGAAGATAAAAAAATAAATATTATGGTATATACTGTTGAAACTATAAGTGCAGAAAAGTTTGAAAGTATTATTAGTAAAAATATCACTACTACAAGAGCTAAAGATTTTTACGATCTCTATATGCTAATGAATGATTATGACATTGATAATGTTAATCTGGTTAAAGCAATTGAGAATACTTTTAATAATAGAGATACTTTAATTAACATAAATGATTTTAAGAAAATAGCGAATATTTTGGAAAGCAGTAGTGCGGTAAAAAGATTGTTTGCAGATTATCAAAGTAAATTAGAATATGCAAAATATGTAAGTTTTAGTGATGCTATAAATGCAATAAAGACAATAATAAATGTCTTTGAACAAGAATTGTTAATAGTGTAACATTATATTAAATGATAGTTTTTGAAAAAAATGTTGAAAAAGTGTTGACAAGCGCTTTTGAACGTGGTATTATATAATTGCTTAGATAAAAGATAGCAAGAAAAGTCAATGTTATGTATTTTCTATTTGAATATAGATATACGGATTAGTTATTGCAGATATGTCATTGTTAGTTTTTACTAATTTAATGTTGTTTGAATAACTGGTGAATAATAAACTATCTTAAGTTATCTTATTGCAAATGATGTTCTTTTGAGATAAAAGAATTCTTATCGGCACTAAGCATAAACAATTGTTATGGAGAAAGGAAAACTCCAAGGATAAGAAACTGGGCTAAATACTGATAATATTTAGTTAAGTTATATTATATATTTATTGTTTATTTATTATTAAGTTGCATAATATATTTAAAAATATATTAATTAAGTTAATAAATTAAATATTTATTCTTATCGCTCTATTATACTTTGGTTATAATGCTTAATAGATATTATTCAATGATATGTTTTATAACGTTTACAGTTATTTAGAGAAACTCGAATCAAGTTGTTTTATCAGAGCAATTTGATTTTTGTTTTATATGGATATAAAGTGTTAGTAGCAATAAAATAACTATTAGCACTTTTTTGACTTTTAATGATTGTTTTGCTATAATTTATTTAATAGATAAATGTGTGGAGGAATTGTTTTGAAGAAAAGTATTAAAGATTATGATATAAAAAGTAAAAGAGTGATTATTAGATGTGATTTTAATGTACCTATTTTAGATAATAAGATATTAGATGATACTAGAATTAAAGCTAGTTTAGAGACTATTAATTATGCTAGAGATCATGGGGCAAAAGTTATTTTAATGTCTCATTTGGGTAAAGTTAAGACAGAAGAAGACAAGTGTAATAATAGTTTATTAATTGTTAGTGCAAAACTTAGTGAATTGCTTGGAATAAGGGTTAAGTTTTCAGCAGAAACCAGAGGGCCTTTATTAGAGACTTTAGTTAATAATTTAAAAGATGGAGAAGTATTACTTATTGAGAATACTAGATTTGAAGATATAGATTCTAAAAAAGAGAGTAGTTGTGATATAGAACTATCTAAATATTGGGCTAGTTTAGGAGATATATTTATTGATGATGCTTATGCTATGGTACATAGATGCCATGCTTCTAACGTAGGTATTGCTAGATATTTAGATAATGGACTAGGATTCTTAGTGGAAGAAGAAGTTAATAAATTAGATAGTTTTATGGGTGATAACAGTCATCCTTTAGTAGTTATCATGGGTGGTAAAAAAGTTGAAGATAAGATAGGTGTTATTGAGAACTTAATTACTAAATGTGATAAATTATTAGTAGGAGGTGGAATGTGTTTCACGTTCTTAAAGGCTAAAGGTTATAACGTTGGTAATTCAATAGTAGATGATAATAATATAGAGTTTTGTAAGAGAATGTTAAATCAATATGGTGATAAGATAGTTCTTCCAGTTGATATAATTACAGATAAAGGCGCTAGAAAAGTTAGTGATATTAAAGATAATGAATGTGGTTATGATATTGGAAATGAGACTATAAAGATATTTAGTGATATATTAAAAGATGCCAAGAGATGTATTATTAATGGTCCAATGGGAGTATATGAAGATAAGAAATATAGTAATGGTACTAAGAAGATATATACAGTATTAAAAGATAATAAGGTTAAGACTTTAGTTGGTGGTGGTGATAGTGCTAGTTCAGTTAATAATTTAGGTTTTAAGGGAGTATTTTGTCATGTATCTACCGGAGGTGGAGCAACACTTGATTATTTAAGTGGCAAGACTTTGCCGGGAATCTATGTAATTATGGAGAAGTAAAATGAGAATAGGTTTGTTTACAGATACTTATTGTCCACAAATTAATGGAGTGGCAACTAGTGTTAATATGTTAAAAAAGGGATTAGAAAAGAAGGGTAATATTGTTTATTTGGTGACAGTTAATCCGGATAAGTATGAATATTCTATTGAAGAGAATGGTAAAGTATTGCGACTTCCGGGAGTGCCTATTAAGATATATGATTATAAGCTCGCTAGTGTTTATCCTTTAAAGGCTATTAATATAATTAAGAAGTGGAGGTTAGACGTAATTCATTCACATACGGAGTTTGGAGTAGGTACTTTTGCAAGAATCATTGCCACACAGTTTGGAATACCTTTGGTGCATACTTATCATACAATGTATGAAGATTATGTTCATTATATAACACATGGTTATTTTAATTGGTCTAGTAAAAAGATTGTGGAATATTTAACACTATTCTATTGTGATAAGACTAATACGGAGTTAATTGTACCAACAGTTAAGGCTTGTAATTTATTTAAAGAGAAGTATCATGTCGATAGAGATGTTTATGTAATTCCAACGGGTATTGATACAGAGAGATTTAGCAGAGAGAATAATAAAAAGTTTAATAAGAAGAGTGCAAGAGAGAATCTTAATTTAAAGATGGATGACTTTGTTATATTGACAGTAGGAAGAATTGCTCAAGAAAAGAATATTACTTTTATTATTGATAATATGAAGAAAATTGTCAAGAAATGTCCAAAGGCAAAGTTGTTAATAGTTGGTGATGGACCCGATTTTGATAAGTGTAAGAAGTTAATTAGTAAGTATAAGATAGATAATAATGTTATTATGACAGGTAAAGTACCATATGATAAGATAGTTGATTATTATTTATTAGCGGATATTTTTGTAACGGCTTCGACAACCGAGACACAAGGTCTTACAGTAATTGAGGCAATGGCGGCATCTTTACCGGTAGTATGTATTAATGATGAGAGTTTCTTAAATGTAGTTATTGATGATATTAATGGTAAGATATTTAGTAATAGTAGTGAATATATTAGAGATGTTTGTATGATTTATAATGATCGTAGGTTATTAGAAAGACTTAGTAGGCAAGCTAAGGTATCAACAGAGATGTATTCAATTAAATATTTTGCTTCTAAAGTAGAAGATGTTTATAGAATTGCTATTAAGAATTATCATAGAAATTTAATACCAATGGTTGATAAGATAAAAAGTATGTTTGGAGGAAGAAATAAGTAATGAATAAGATAGTAGTATTAAATCATAAAATGAATTTATTATATAGTGATATTTATGATTATATAGATAAGTTAAATAATATAGAAACTAAAGAAGATATTATAGTAGCTCCTAGTGATTTATATTTAATAGAGTTTACTAATACTTGTAATTGGGGTGTAGCTAGTCAAAATGTATATTATGAAGAAAAAGGTGGATATACAGGAGAAATATCAACATTACAATTAAAAGATATTGGAGTAGAATATAGTATTGTTGGTCATAGTGATCGAAGAAAGTATTTTTCTGAAACAGTAGAGGATATTAATTTAAAGTTAAAGTCTTTATTAGATAGTAATATTATTCCAATATTATGTTTTGGAGAAAAAGATGAAGATGATGATGTTGATACAGTCATTAGTGAACTTAAAGAAATGTTAGAGGGAATAGATAATATTAGTTTTATAATGTTTGCTTATGAGCCAACATATATGATAGGTGGTAAGAAAGAAGTAGATGTTGACAAATATAGTCATATGATAAGTGATATTAAAGTTTATTTAACTAATAATTATCATGGTAATGTAAATATGCTTTATGGGGGAAATGTTAATAAAGATAATGTATATGATATAATTAATGATGATAATATAGATGGTGTGATGATTGGAGAATTATCCAGTAATATAGACAATGTTATAGAAATTTTTAAGAATATTGATAGAGAAGTACAATAAAGCTTCTCTATTTTTATTTAATTAGTGTTTATTCGACATTTTTTTTAAAAATAATCTTGTATAATGGAGTAGTAAATTAAGAGAGGATAGATAATATGGATAAAATTAAAGTATTAATGATTGATGACAATGTTAGTTTAGTAGATATGGTTCGTGAATATTTTTCAGATCATAAAAGAATAGAGATAGTTGATTGTGCTTATGATGGTGAAGAAGGTCTTAATAAGATAGTTAATAGTGGAGATGGTTATGATTTAGTACTTCTTGATTTAATTATGCCGAAGAAAGATGGATTATATGTTTTAGAGGAATTGAAGAAAAAGAATATAACTAAAAATATTATAGTAGAGACTTCTTATAATGAACCTAAAGTTATTAGAAAGGTTAGTGAATATGGGGTTAATTATTATATTTTAAAGCCTTTTGAACTTGTTGATTTAGAGAGTAAGATCTTAGATATATTTGAATATGTTAATAGTAAGAGTATTAATTTATATCATAGTAATTTACAAATATCTATTACTAAGATGCTTCATGAATTAGGTATGCCTTCACATATTAAAGGTTATCAATATATTAGAGAAGGTATTAATATGATATATAATAATCCAGATATAATAGGTGGTATTACTAAAGAGCTATATCCCGATATAGCCTCTAAATATGATACAACAGTATCTAGAGTAGAAAGAGCAATAAGACACGCAATTGAAGTTAGTTGGAATAGAGGAGACTTAGATTATATGGAAGAGTTATTTGGTCATAGTGTTGATATTGATAAAGCTAAGCCAACTAATTCAGAGTTTATAGTAACAGTGGCAGATAAGTTAAGATTAGAGTTTGCTAATCAAAAATAAAACAATTAGTAGTTTTAGTTGTTTTTTTTATTATATTTTGATAGAATTATTGTATAAAGTAGGGAATGGTTATGGAAAAGAAGAATTATTTATTAAATGTAATAGAGTATGTAACTTTAATAATATTATTTATGTTAGGAGATAGTAATAAGTTATTTACTTTTACTTTATGTTATTTGTTTTATAAAGTATTAAGTAGTGTATATAATAATATAAATATTAAAGATAGTATTTTAAAGTATAAGAATAAAGATAGTGTTTTTAGAAATAAGGGTTATATATATAGTATTATTTTAGTATTAATATATGGAATATTTGGATTAGGAATATCTTTCTTACTAAGTATATTAATAAATAAAGTATTTAATATAGATAAGATAGTTATTCCTTTAATGATTACTAGTATAGTGGTTATTTTTAAACCAATATTAAATATTACTTATAGTTTATTGCAGATATATAATAAAAAGAAATTAGCTAGTTCAATTCATTATATATATTATGGTATAGATAGTGCATTAACAATTATTATTTATTTAATTATTAATAAAATGAAGATAGTTAGTTATCTATTTACTAGTATATTATTTATACCTAAAGTGATTAGTTTATTTATTGTTATTAGTTTATGTATGATGATATGTTTTAAGAAGAATGGTAAGAATAAATATAAGTTATCAGAACTTACAGGAGTAGTAAAAGACTTTAATAAGTCATTAACAGTAGTAGATAGTACTAAATATGGATATTTTTATATTAGTTTTATTATATTATATATGACTTTAGTTAATAGATATGGGTATAAGATAGATGATGTATATAATTCTTTAGTTATAGGGTATTTAGGATGTTTAAACTTAGTATTATTATTTTGTGATAGTATAAAGTACTTTACGAATAAAATATGTAATGAATATAGTTTTGGTAGGAAGATAGTTTATTTATTAGATAAATGTATACCATTAGTTATTTTTATAATAGTTATATCTAAGTATATTTATATGTTTTTATTTGGTAATACTGATGGGTATGGAATACTAATGAGTTTTAGTTTGTTAGTGCTATTTATTTTGTTTTATGATATAATAACAATAGAATATCTAAAGATAAGAGAAAATATTGGTAAATATTTATTAATTGGAATAGTAGTAATGGCTATTACGATAGTACCTTTAATTGATTCATTTTATAGAATGGGTTATAATTTAATTAATGGTAGTGTGATAGCAATTATTATTGGAATATGTATTACTTTAATTATGTTAATGCTTAAAATTAAGGTAATAGATAGAAAGATAGTTAATAGATATTTTGAGAAGTTTATAATGATAATATATCAAAATATTATATTAAGTTTTATATTAGTTATTTTACAATTAGTAATTAATTTTAATAGTAGTAGGATATTTTCTTTAATAGTTATAGTTATATATATAGGAATAATGATAGGATATTTTAGAATTAAGAAAAGGGGTATAAATAATGGATGAAGTATATATTTTTGGACATAGGAATCCTGATACAGATAGTATTTCAGCATCAATTACATTAACTTATTTAAAACAAAGATTAGGGATGAATGCTAAAGCGGTAGCACTTAGTTCACTTAATAATGAGACTTTGTTTGTACTTAATTATTTTAAGGTTAAAGAGCCTGATTTTATCAATGATGTTAAGGTGAGAATTAAGAACTTAGATTATTTAAAAGGACATATGATTAGTAAGAATAATACATTATATGATTCTTATAAGTTGATGCTTGCTAATAAGGTTAATAAGATACCGGTTATTGATGATAATAGGAGATTATTAGGAATAGTAGGTCTTAGAGATATAGTAGAGGTTATGACTAATAGTAATAATCTAGATACTACTTATGATAATATTGTTAAGGTATTAAATGGTACTGATGTTAAGAAAGATAATGACATAGTTAAAGGTATGGTTAGTGTTGATGAAGTATCTGATATAATTATTACTAATAATGATAAAGTATTTGTTAATGGCCTTAATAGTAATGCTAAATTAATTATTGTATCTAGTGATTATAAGTTATCAAATGACTATTTATTTGGTAATACTAGTATTATTAAGTCAGGTTATAATTTATATGATACTATTAAGTTAGTAAGTTTATCTAATCAAATAAAAGATTTAAGTATAGATAAAGATTATGTTGTAGCACGTGAAGAGGATGCAATTAGTAGTTTTACTAGTATGTCTGCAAAAAGCAAAACTACTTTTTATCCGGTGGTAGATAGAAAGGGTAGATGTTTAGGTCTAATTAAGCATTCGATGATATTTGATACAATTAAGCAAAAAGTGATATTAGTTGATCATAATTCTAAAGAACAGAGTGCAGTTGGACTAGAAGAAGCAGATATTATTGAGATAGTTGATCATCATAATTTATCAGTTAATAGTACTGCTAAACCAATTAGTTTTAGAAATATTCCAGTTGGTAGTACTTGTACAATAATATATAAGATGTTTTTAGAGAATAAGGTTACTATTCCTAAATGGGTAGCAGGTTTATTACTTTCTGGTATTATATCTGATACGTTATTGTTGAATTCTCCAACGACTACTAAAGAAGATAGAAAGATAGTTAAAGAACTTGCTAAGATAGCTAAAGTTAATTATAAAGAATATGGTTTTGAAATGCTAAAAGCTGGTACTTCATTAGAAGGTAAGACTAAAGAGCAAGTACTATATAATGATTTTAAGAAATATAATTTAGAAGATGATAAGATAGGTTTAGGACAAATATTCACTACTAATATTAATGAGATAAATGATGAAAAAGATGAATATATAAAATTATTAAATAGTGTATGTGAAAATAATGATTATTTATTTGTATGTTTATTTGTTACTGATATTATTAAGAATGGTACTTATGTATACTATAGTGATGGTGCTGAAGGAGTATTAGAAAATGCTTTTGATACAAAAATGTATGAAGGAGTATATTTACCGGATGTAGTATCAAGAAAGATGCAGATTTTACCTAGTATATTAGCAGTTAGTAATTATTAATAGATGTTGTAATTAAGTTTACGGCATCTTTTTTATGTGAAAATATGGTAATTATAAATCTTATAACATATAAATTAGCATTATTTAGTTAATATTTTTCTTGTATTTAGTTTAGTTATTAGTTATAATATTTAAAGAAAGAGGTGTTATATATGAAGATATTATCAGTTAATGCAGGTAGTTCTTCTTTAAAGTTTCAAGCTTTTGAAATGCCTGAAGAAGAAGTATTAATATCTGGTGTATTTGAAAAAATTGGTTTAGAAGATAGTTTTTATACTATTAAATTTAATGGAGAAAAAATTAGAAAAGAAGTAGAACTTAAGAATCATGATAAGGCTTTTAAGATACTTATGGATGAATTACTAGAGTATGGTGTTGTGGAAAGTTTAGATGAGATTAAGGGTATTGGACATAGAGTTGTTCAAGGGGGTTCTTATTTTGATGAATCAGTAATTGTTGATGATGATGTACTTAGTAAGATAGATGAACTTAGTTCTTTAGCTCCTTTACATAATCCTGCTCATATAGTTGGTATTAAAGCTGCTATGAAGGCTGCTCCTAATGCGGTTGAGGCTGTTGTATTTGATACAGCATTTCATCAAACAATGGCTGAAGAGAATTATTTATATGCTTTACCATATGAATGGTGTGATGAATATAAAATTAGAAAATATGGTGCTCATGGTACTAGTCATAAGTATGTATCTTTAAGAATGAACGAGATACTTGGTAGATATAATACTAAGTTAATTACTTGTCATATTGGTAATGGTGCTAGTATATCAGCTGTTAAAGATGGTAAGTGTATTAATACATCTATGGGTCTTACTCCTAATGCTGGTTTAATTATGGGTTCTAGATGTGGTGATATAGATGCTACTATTGTTCCATATATGATGAAGAAGTTAAATTTAACTCCTGAAGAAATGGATACTATATTAAATAAAAAGAGTGGATTATTAGGTATTAGTGGTGTTAGTAGTGATTCTAGAGATATCGAAGATGGTATTATTAAAGGTGACTCTAGATGCGATTTAGCACAAAAGATGTATGTTAGAAGAATTATTGATTATATAGCTAAGTATTATGTAGAACTTGGTGGTTGTGATGCAATAGTATTTACAGCTGGTGTTGGAGAAAATTCTGTTCATACTAGACGTGAGGTTATAGATGGATTATCTGTACTTGGTGTTAAAATTGATGAAGAAGCTAATAATGTTAGAGGTGTAGAACAACTTATTACTGCTCCTGATTCAACAATACCTTGTTATATTATACCTACTAATGAAGAATTAATGATTGCTAGAGATACTTATCGTTTAAGTGCAAATAATGAGAGAGACTTATAGTAAAATATTAAATAAAATAGTAGACTATAATAGTATTGTTATAGCTAGACATATTGGAGCTGATCCAGATGCTTTAGGGAGTCAGTTTGGTTTAAAACAACTTATTAATGAGTTATATCCAGATAAGAAAGTATATGCAGTTGGTACTATTGCTAGTAAGTTTAGATTTATGGGATCAACTGATAAAACAGATGGTGTTGATTTTAGTAAATCTTTACTTATCGTATTAGACGTTCCTGATCTTAAGAGAATTGAAGGAATAGATGATGTTGAGAAGTTTGATTATATTATTAAGATAGATCATCATCCGGTAGTAGATGTTTATGCTGATATTGAACTTATTGATAATACTGCTTCTAGTGCTAGTCAAATAGTATTAGATATGATATTTAATTTAGAATTAAAATTATCTAGTGAGGTTGCTAGTAAATTATATTTAGGAATAGTATCTGATACTGATAGATTTTTACATGATTGTACTACTTATAAAACTTTAGAATTAGTTAGTAAATTAGTTAAGACTACTAATATCAATTTAACTAGTTTATATGAATCTTATTACATGAGACCACTTAGTGAAGTTAGATTTCAAGGCTATATATATGAAAATATGATAGTTAGTCCGAATGGTCTTGGATATATTAAGATTAGTGATAAAACAATGAAAGAGTTTGGAGTAGATGCTGCTAGTGCAGGAAATATGATTAATAATCTAAAGTATGTTAATGAGATTATTGTTTGGGTATTTTTATCGGAAGATGTTAAATCTAATATAATAAGAGCTAATATTAGATCAAGAGGACCATTTATTAATGAAGTTGCTATTAAACATGGTGGTGGTGGTCATAAATATGCTTCTGGTGTTAGACTAAATAGTTGGGAAGATGCTGATAAGTTAATTAGTGATTTAGATAATTTAGTAATGGATTATAAGAATAATAAGTAAGAAAATGTGGATGTGTATCTGCATTTTTTTGTGTAGGGAGTAAAGTAAAAAGAGTATTAGTAAAATGATATGAACCCCGTTTCTTGGACACAAGGAGCGAGGTTTTTATATGACAAAATTAACTTATGAAGATAAGGT